>SDBT01000551.1_pt1 | contig 59461 bp, 119 predicted proteins | sample 2277101 | NCBI WGS metagenome assembly SDBT01 (sample SAMN10404973, study PRJNA504765) | marine sediment metagenome | isolation source: marine sediment core GS10_PC15, 103 cmbsf | place: Arctic Ocean: Southern Knipovich Ridge | collected 2010 | reverse complement strand
AGTCCAATGTTCAGCAATTGAATTATCATTGAAATCATCAAATGTTTTAAGAGCTAAGCTAGAATTTGGAGATTGAATAAATCCGCCCGTAGGACCATAATGAAGTTGTGCGTCTGTTAGAGATTCATCTATATTACTAAAATTAGTAAAAAGGTCTGTATAACTAAAACCATAATCCTTTCCAGTAAGATTCATAGTTATATTGATAATTGTAGCATTGTCATCTAAATAGAAATAAATTGTTTTATTTCCTTTATTATTATAAGTAAGATTCTCAAAATTATTAAAGGTTGTTCCAGCAGAATCCACTGACTGATTTAAATAAATATTTTTAGCAACTAAAAATCCCTGATAAGCTCTATCAATAATAGAGGTATTACTTCTATAAAAAACTAAATTTTCCAAATTATCAAAACTTGAAATATTAAATCTAAAATCATCAACTTCATCATATTGATGTGAGGTTATATTTATAGATTCATTTGTAAGTATATGTGTTCCATTATTTGTAAAGCCACTAAAATTAAAACTTTTAGTCCCATTCCAAAAAGTAGTTGTTCTAAAATAATTATTGGAAAAGTTTAAAGTAATCTCTTGATTAGAACAAGTATAATTAATTCCATAATCTGGGTGGTCTATATCAATACAAATTAACCCAAAGTCTATAGAAGAATTCCCTGTTACATTTACAGAGGTATTTAATTCTATGTGTAAATCTCCAATATTTCCTTCAAAAAATAAGAAAATATCTGAAAGATAAATTGTTCTAGTTTCAGTAGAATTTGAATTGCTTGCTACATCAAAGATAGTTACATTATAAAGATAGATTCCATATTCAAGTCCTGTCCAATTTTTCTCTCTTATTTTTGATGTTGAAAATGTTGAATCTGTTAAGGTTCCATTTTGCCAATATAATTCATAAGTGATATTTACCTCATTAGATTCTGTGATGGAAACATTTGCGTAAACAAAAGTTTGATTAAGGGTGGTTGCATTCGCCTGTGTTTCAGGTTCAAAAGCAATCAAAGGAATAATTGTATCTTTGAAAAAGAATACAATAGATTGATTCTCATTTCCAAAAGTATCGTTAGCAAAAACTGTCCAGTTATTGCTTCCTTCTATAGATATAACGTCGGTAAAATTAGTTTCACATACCTGGGTTGATGAGTTTGTAATTCCCCCATCTTTAGAAAACCAACAAACATCCCTATTTCCTTCAATAATACTATAATTTAAATCAGAGACATTCACATTATATGTTTGATTTTGAGGATAATCTATTGTTATATTTGGGTCTCCTAGGTCAACGTTGAATACTCTTATATCTGCGGTTATACTAAAATTAGAACTATCAAAAGCTTCACAAGTCCAATTGTGGTCTCCCTCTATGATTCCATCAACTTGAACACTCAAATTTATTGCGGGAATAGCATTGGTATTTGTTCCATTATTAATTACCTTAATATCTGTGGCGTTATTTTGTCCAAAATCCCAATAGCTTACAAGGTTAGCAAGATTCACACTTCCTAATTCTTCAGTTCTTCCAGCCGCATATAAGGAAGCAATTTCTCCATCTGTTAAAGCATCATTGTATAATCTTGCTTCATCAAGAGAACCATTCATAAATCTTGAGCCAGTGGTATCCCTACCAAACCTCATATCTGAAGCATCATCAACATCAAAGAAACCATCCCCCGTATCTGCTTGTTCAATATCATCTACCCATAAAGTTAAAACTCCATTCTCTCTTCTACCAACTACATGATGCCATGTTTCATCATTAAGAGCATTATCACTATTTGCTCTTACATTTGAAACATCATTTAAAGAGAATAAAATTTTATTATCAGTTGATATAGAAAGACCATAATATGTATCGTTAGTATTTACAAGTTGGTCCCTCATCCAAATTGTATTAAAAGCACTTCCCTGATTGAAATATCCTTTTAAGTTTATCCATATAGACATAGAAAAATCTCCTGTGCCAAAGTCTAAAGAATTATCATCATTTATTAAAATGAAATCATCATCACTTGGGAAATCATAATAAGGAGTTGAATTTGTAATATTATTTACTTCATCTATTTGTAAAGTTATATTTCTCATTCCTTCTGTATCTGAAGCATTACAAGTAAAGTCTACAGATTGAGACGTAAAATTAGTGTTATTTACTGGAATTTCCAAAGTTATTATGGGGGTTCCCTCCAGGGTTGGGGGAATAAACCACCCCTCATATAAATAAATTATATTATCTACTTGGTCTCCAATATAAACAAATTCACTATTAGAAGTCATTCCTGCATTTGCATCCCCATTCCCACCTGCAAAAGAAAACTGCGTCTTTAAAAAAGTTCCATTCATAAACCAATTTTCTACTTCAAGATTAACGGGGTCCGCAGAAAAAACAGAAACAGTTCCATTTGAATATAACCCTGTTGGAGCTACATTCTGAGAAGTAGTCACCCACTCCCTCACAGCAGTTCCTGCACCGGTCATTTCAAAAATTTTATCAGCATCAGTATCTGAATACCAAATATTTGTTCCATTAGTTGTACATGCCTTTAAAGCTCCACTTAAAGTTGAAATTTGAGAATCATAAACTCCTGCATGAGAATATCTATCAATATTATTTGAGGCATCCCCAACATAAATATAATTACTATCTACAGCTAAACAAAAAACAGCCCCAGATTCAGTAGAAGTGTCCCAATTATCTTGGGTATAAGTTCCGTTTGGAAAATATTTAAAAACTTGTTGTCCCGTAACTGCCCCCGCCCAAATAAAAGTGCCGTTAGTTGTTAGACCTCTAAAAACAGATATTTCCCCACTAACATCTATAGTAGTTCCAGATATATCCCAAAGAGCGTGTTTTGTTATTTTCTTTCCTGCAATAGTCCAAACAGCATCATAATAATCTCCAACTTCAACATCTGTAATTAAACCAATTGTAATATTTCTTGCTGGAATATCTTTACTTTCCAACTTATCCCATCTTTCTCTTTCAATACAAATAGTTTTATTTTTTTCTTCATAACATTCTTCATACACAATTCTTTCTGCAAAATAATAATCTTTCTTAACTATTTTCCCAGTATTCATATCAGTTATAATAACATCTCCTAAACCATCCACTATAGTTTCATTTGAATTTGAATTTGAATCATAATACATAACTACTTTATTCTTTCCTCCCCAAACATGATTAACTTCATCTATAGATTTATGAGAACTTAAAGTCATTGTTCTAATATTCTTTCCAAGTGCATCTTTAATTTCTACGGTTAAATTAGAATTTGAATAATTTATTGTATTATCTTCCCAACCGAAAAAAGTGGGGTCTATTGGTCCATAACTCCATTTAATAGAATCCATTGGAGAATTCTTTAAGACTTTGAATCTTAACCTATAATCTCTTCCCTCTCTAAAAGCGAATGAAAATTTCCTTGTATCTTTTGAATTAGAAAGTCCACACCAAGTACCAGTACAAGATTTACTTAAATTAATCTCACGCCATCCTTTTCCCCAAGACCTATACATCTGTACAGATTTAGGCTGTATGTCTGTTGAGAAGGGCGTAGAGCTCCAATTAGGTGATGGATAGATAAATATGTCCTCATTTACTGTAAAGTCAATATAAGCATAGCAGGGGTCCAATTCAGTACCTTCACAAACAATATCTCCAGAATAACCAGTAATATCTATTGCTCCAAGAGAAACCATAAACCAAATAAGTAAAACTGCTAGAGGAATACCTGTAGCACCTATTCCAATTCCCCATTTCTTTACTCTTTCAGAAGTTATTCTCTTTGCCATTATATACTTGTTCCCTCTATAAAAGTTAAAGCTATTTCATATCTTGCAAGCTCTTTATCCGTTGTTGCAGGATTATCCATGGCTTTTTCAATTACTGTTAATTTTTCTATATAACCATTTATAGTATCTGTATCATAAGTAAGTGTTGTTACACCACCAGTAGTCGCAGCACCCTTAAAAATGCTTACTAAATCTTCTTTTACTTGTTTATTTGTTTTTGTAGTTGAACCCGTTAAAAATCCCTTTATTACTGTTTGATGCACAACTCTAAGTAAATCTACTATTTTAGTATCACTAGGTCCAGCAGCTTGATTTTCATTTGTTGTAGCTCCTGTAATTAAAAAAATCTTATTAGTATAATTATCTACAATATTGTCACTATAAAGTGTAACTGTAAGAGCACCTTTGGCAATAGTTAATTCGTTTACCATTATCCTCCAAATAACCTCCTTGTATCTTCTGTTAATGACCTATTATTTTCTTCAAGCATTCTTTCAAATTCACTTTTATCAGAAACCACCACATTGTATTGTGGAGCGATTGTCATATTTGGTGGAGTATGTACACTACTTCCCCCAACATTAGGACTACTAACTGTTGGAAAGAATTCTGTTGCCGCGGCAATTCCTGCTGCCCCACCAATACCCGCACCAGCAGGTCCACCTAAAACAAATCCAACGGCACCACCTACTGCAGCACCAATTATTTGTGGTATCATACTTGTTAACCAACTCCATAAACCTTTAAGAATACCTATTGCTATTGCCGCTCCAATGTCAAATAGTGGACCAGCATTATTTGTTATCCAAGTTAACATAGATTCTACTATTGCCTCTAAAGCATCAGCTATTTTATCAGAATTATTAGAAATCCCTTCAACTATTTTTGTAAGAATATCTAGTCCTTTGTCCATTATCTCTTGGGCATTATCTACAATCCAATTTCCAATTTTACTAACCATAGAACTAATAGCATTAAAAACCTTTTCAAAGACCTCACTAGTTATTCCAAATCCCATTAAAGCTGATTTGGCACCATCAGCTTTAGAACCTAATAAGTCAAAATCACTTATTACTTTTCCTAAACCTAATGCCAAAAGCAAACCAATAATTAAACTTATTGGCCCAGTTAATCCCCTGAATACCAATATAACTGAACCAATTCCAAGGGCAAAGGTTCCTATCAAAAACAGAAGACCTCCAAGGGCGGCTCCTGTAAGTACAATAATTCCAATCCATTTTTTTTGGTCCTCTGTAAGATTATTAACTGCATTAAGGAAAATTAAAGCCCAATTAAGAAGCGTCTCTGCTATAGGTAAAAATAAGATTCCAAGAGCAAAGGTCATAATTTCTGTAACGCCCATCCATTCAAGAGAAGTTTTAATTAAACTACTAAAGGCTCTCTGTAACATCATACCAAAGAACATAACCCCCAACATCTCCATTCTGAAACCACGCATACCATGGGTCATCCTTCTTACTTTCGACGCTACCCGAGTACCCATTTTAGCTTGGTTCCCAAGACTTTCAGTAAGTCCCCGTGATAATTTACGAGAAGCTTTAAATTGCTCTATATTTTGACCCATAACCGCATTAAATCCACGAGTCTGTTCCCTCATTTTAGTAAAACCTTTCTGTAAATATTCTGTTACAATTTGAATTTTGTGTGTACTAACTACCATTATCTTTTAATTTTCATTGCCTTAGATTCCTCTTTATTGACATAATTCATACATTTAATTATTTCCCTTAAAGCTGGAAAAGATAAATTCATAAGCTGTTCATATCCCCCCACCTTTTCCATTACCCTATATAATGTTACTGAGGAACTAAGGTCATGCTTATTTCCGCTTAATAGATTCTTTAAATCTGTCAAGCCTTTCATCTGTGAACCCATTTAGTTTATTTATTTCCTCCATTAATATCATAAATTTATCTATAGGCAAACCATCTATTTCTTCGTCTGAGGCATCTGGAATAGATAATTTCAAAATCTGTGTACTCATCTTTTCCATTTCTTCTTTAGTGGTATTCTCTTTTATGAATAAACTCATATCTTTTACTTTCAAGGGATGAAGCATTATTTTTGTTCCATCCAAATCTATTTCTTTTGGTTGTCCTATAAAATTACTTAGACTTCCCATCTTGTTTTTTACCCCCTTCTACTTTTCTCCCTGAGAGCATTGTAAGCTCTTCAGGTTTCTCTTCTTGAATAGGTGCCATTTGATTTAATTTTTCTCTAATTTCATCTATTTTAAAATTCATATTTTCAAAAAACATCTTCCAAATTTTAAAGTTATCCCAAACATATTTAAGAGTCATTCCATAATCTTCACAAAATTCTTCTTCTGCAAATGCAACAAATTCATCTCTTACATTTGTTGGAACTCTGTTTATGACTATTCCATGGGTTTTTACTCTTTCTTGGATATTTTTTAAATTGTTTTGGAATTTATTCATCTATTCTCTCTCAAATTTTATGTGTATGTTAATGCTGGTAAGGGGCTGGTATCGGTGTCGTCTGTAGACTCCCATGCATCGTTTTTAGTTGTGCCTGCTTTATCGAATGCAGGATATTTGAATGTTACTGTAACTTTCAATACTTGGTCTGTGAATGCAGATTTGTGAGAAATTATTCTGCAATCTTTTGCATAAAAACGTATTGCTGTTTTGTCTGTAGCTGTGGTAGCGTCCATAGCACTATTTAGTGCTATGTCATCTGACCATACTATTGAAACCATATATCTGTTTCTTGACCTATCTACGCCTGCTACTATACTAGTGTCTGTTGAAAGTGGTTGCCCACCAGCAGAGATTTTAGTCACAGTTCCTACAGATTCAGACCCTACATTATGTGATTCATCAGTACATTTAACATTATTTGCATCTGTAAGAACAGATACTACATAAGGCCCATTATAATTTGTAGTGCCTGCGATTTCAATTACATCACCTACTACTAATCCATGAGCCGTTGATGTTATATCAACACTATCTGCATCACCATCAATTGTACTTACTGCTGTTGATTTTAGCTGTCCTGTAAATTGTTGAAATAATCCTGTATTTCCTTTATAACCAACCCAAGTTCCATTTGTTTCTTCTGCTGCTGATGTTGATGATTTCATAGTAACAGTAGTTGTGTTTGTCACAGTAGCCACAGTATAATTTACTGGGCTTGCAGTTGTTCCATAGTTTGTAGAGTTACTTATTCTTACTGTATCGCCAATTGCTAATCCGTGTGCTGCTGCTGTAGACAAAGTTATATCTGTTCCGTCTCCGTTAATAGAAGAAATAACTCCACCATCCATAAAGTTAAGGTTAATAGGATATAACTCTAAAGTTACTTCCCCTTCTTCTTTAGGACTTTGCTTCCAAAGTCTACCACCAGCACAACTATTAATACTTTCTCCTGGCCAATTGCCTTCTCCAATATCAATAGTCTCAGTAATAGCTGCGAATTGCTGGGCAGATTGTCCTTTTTCTTGGACTGTAACCAGTGCAGTCTCCATCCATGCTTCTGGAAATGTTCCTGCCATTTTTAAGCCCAACTATCTGCATCATCATAAGTGCTTAATGCTGCCAATGCAGTGTCGTCACCAGAATCCCATCTATCCATTTTTACAGTTCCTGCTTTGTTAAAAGCTGGATACTTAAATGTTGCAGTAATTTTTAATATACCATCTGTAAAGCTTGCCTTATGACTTATTAATCTACAACCCATAGCTGCGAATCTAATCGAATCTGTTGAAGCGGATGTTGCCCCATTTGCTGCTGTTGCTGCTGCGTCGTTGGTCCATAAGATTACTACTCTAAATTGGTCTCTTACTCTATCTGCTTGTGTAAAAGCTACATCTGTTGCAAGTGGTTCACTTGTATCCCATGTTCCACCAGTAAAGTGTTGAAATAATCCAACTCCCGTAACAGTATCTAATTCTATAGGATATAACTCTAAAGTTACTTCTCCATCTTCTTTTGGGGTCTGTTTCCAAATTCTCCCCCCCGCAAGAGTAGGTACTCCATCTCCGGGCCAGTTTCCTTCACTTATATCCATGGTGTCTGTAATAGATGCGAACTGAATCTCACTACCACCTAGCTTTTGTATAGACACGAATGCCGTTTCATTCCATGCGTCTGGAAATGCCATCTTGTTTTACCTCCGTTAATTTATTTGGTCTTTTCAAGCTTTTCAAACTTTTCTTTGAATCTAATTTTTTAATAGTGAAATATTCGTGTTCATGGGTATTTTCTAATTCTAAAATCTTACTTTCTTTTGGTTCAAATTTGATTTCTGCATATCTTAAACGCATTCCAGTTTTATTAGTTATTTTATATTTCATTTTTACCTCCGCGATTTATTTATTGCCTTTTTAGTTCCAGCGTTGAGCATTTCAGGTAAACGAGCAATTCCTGCTTCAAGTGCTGGCTTAATGAATGGTTTTGATTTTCTAACAAAAAAGAAGGAGCCAAAGTTTCCAAATGAGCCACCAACCGTGCCCCCCATCCTATCTGACATATCTGAATGAATAAAGTGTGGAGCGAACCCTTCTTCTTGTGCCATCCCATAAGGAGAATTAACTATAATTCTAATTTCATTCTTTTTATCTTTTTTAATTTCAATGCTTTCTGCCAATCTACCTGTTAATCTTGGTGCCCTAGTTTTAGCACTCTTCTGAATAAACCTCATAAATTGGTCTGCTACTTTAATTATTTCTTTATTCATTTGTGGTCCTAGCCTAGCAGTCATTTTAGCTACTTTTTTGGCCCCTTTAATTGTTACTTTAACTACCATTTTAGAACGCCCCCGTTTTATCATAGTAAAACATATATTCAAAAATAACTGATTTCATATGAACTTTTAATTTTTGGTCTTGAAGAATAACATCCTTCGCCGTAGATTGTAATTGAACCATTTTTAATCCGACTCCTGCTAAAGTAAATTTAGATGTTTCAATTTTATCAATTACATCACTAGCAAATTGGTCGCAAAGTGCAGGGTCATTTGCGGTATAAATATTTACCTCAATAGTACCTTCAATAACTCCTTTACCGAGAGTAAATGAATCAGAATTAATATTTGGTGAATTGAGAATAATAACCGGATAACTTTCTTCTTGAGTAAAATTAACGTTTGGAGATTCAGGATATATAAGTGTTGAAAACCCACTAACGGCTGCTAGTAAGTCATAAAAGTTTTTAAAAATATTTTCTATTACTGTTGATTTTACTACTGTTACTGTCATATCTTTCCCTCCTGGAATTAATCTCCAACGCATTGGAGACTAGATTATATAGAAATACAGAACTTTAAACTATTTAAATCTTTCTAGTTCTACATTCAATAAGGTATGTTGTATCTCCCCTATCAAATTTTTTAACATCTTGAATTTTATAGGTTTTAGAATCAAAAGTAATCTTATTTCCTGGAGTAAGTCTAGCCTCTTGGTCAAAGTCAAACCAAAATACTAAATCTCCTGCACGGGCCTCTCCTTGCTTTACAGAGGCATCTTCTTCAGAAAGAATAAGAACCTGACAATTAATAGAGGTATAATCTACAATAGTTTCAGATTCTGTCCGATATTCATCTGAACCATGGGATATACTAACGGTTGTAATTGTACATGTGTTGGCTGTTACTGCAAGTTGTTTTGAAATCCAGGCAGTATTTATTTTAACCATTCTCGTATCTTCTCCTTCAAGATATCTGAAGCTTTCCCACTATCAGAACCATCATAAGGCTGGGCTTCTTTAACATCCTCTACATTAACTCCTTCAAGAGGATTTGGTTCTTCAGCAGGAGTTTGTTCTGGTAATTCCATTTTAAAATGTTGGTCCCTCTTTCCAATCACCAATTTCTGAGTTTATATTTGTGACTATTTCTTTATATCTTTGATAAAAACGATTACCAGCTTCCATATCCCTAGTAAGTTTAACGTTTCCAAATACTTGCATTGGAGCTAAACCTCTTTCAATCTTTTCAAAACAAAATGCGGAAGTAAGAAGCGAAGTTGCCAGTTCCACCATTTTATCAGGAGTACTTTCATCCCTATAACACCACTCATAAGTGACAAATAAATCTACACCAGAACTAGGTGCAGAATCAAGAACAAATTTTCCAGTAGTAGGAGTAATTGAACTCACTGTTAAAGTAGTTTCTGTACCGTCTGTAGCTACTTGATAAACGGTAATATCTGAAACATCAACATCCCCATCATTGTCTCCATCACCAATAAACTTCCCATTCCAATGTCTAACATAGTAAGTAGTATTGGTACCATTAATATCGTTTTCTCTAGTATTATCTATAAATCTAATACTTTCCCTATATTCTCTAACATTTAAATCAGAATTAACTTGATAGGTCGCTTGGGTAATCAAACTAGTAACATCTGCATCTGAAATATCGCTAGTAGTCAAGTTTGTCAAGAGCCGTATCTTGGCGGGTGTTGTATATGCCATTTTATTGTCTCTCTATTTCTATTGAATTTAAATTGAATGAATCTAGCATGCCTGTAAAGGCAATTATTGCGTCTAAAGAATGCTTAATTTCGTCTGGTGCGAATTTTGCAGTAAATTGATTTCCTTTTATATCTGTAATCCCATCAGCACCTATATCTAATTCCAAATCATGATTTTCACTATCTTTAAGCCTTACTTTATATCCTGCCATTTTAGTTTCCTTTAACTATTGCTACAAAAGCGTATTTATTTGTTGTTGCATTCCAAGTTAATTGAAATGTTGTTAAATTCATTGGTTTCTTTTGTGTATCTAATTCATCTAATACCTCTGCTAATACTGTTGCTAGTGTAGCATTTTCAGAACTAAACATCTTATATTTTCCATTTGTGCTGGTGTCTTCTGCTACTGCCATTTTAAGAATTCATAGTAACATATTTCCAACCATCTATTCTTCGAATATAAAGTCTACTATTAGTTGCATCGTAGTAAAGTTCACCTAATTCCGCATTTGCTAATTTTGGTAAAGTTAATACAATCTTTGCCTTTGCTGCTTTTTGAAAATTTTGTGTTCCCATTTATGTCCTAACCTCCTTACAGAGTTTTATGTAATAATTGATAGGTTTTCAACTATTTAAATGTTTCCTAAAAAAAGAATCTCGCTGGAAAAATTAATGCGAGCAACCAAAAAAATAATTTTAAATTTAATTTATTGGATAAATTTATTGATGTTTAAGAATGTCTTTGATTAAACCAAATTTGCTTCTACCTGTTTCACCTACACTTTTAGCTAATTTCTTTAGTTTACTAAAACTAAATCTTTTTAATTCTTCTTCAGAATATCCAGACTTCTTTTCAGCTTTAACTTCAGATTTCTTAGCTTTTTTGAAACCAACTTCAAATTCATGTATGTTATCTCTAGTAACTTGCCTACCATCTATTTTAAGACCGGGAAGTTCTCCGGCTAAACCTTTAGCCATTACTTCATCTTTTTCAGCAAGTGTATCCATAACTTTACTTTGAATTTCTTTAGGTAAGTTAGTTAAAACTAACTTTTTTCCACCCATAGAAATTCTATATGGTTTATTTGGCTTACTAGCAAAGAATATCTTCTCTTCTGCTTTTGTTAAACTCATTTTATTGTTCTTTAGCTTCCAAAAAATCTTCAACTGCCTTAGATATATTGGAATTCATACCCCAAGAACTTGGTACTTCATTTTCTATAGATTCTTTTAAGAACTTATAGTCAGTTTCTTCAAGTTCAAGTACTCTTGATTTATCTGCTTTCTCGAATGCCTTACTTAATCTACTATAAGTTCTAAACTTATCTAGTCCTCTAGGCATATCTTTTGGGTCCTTATTTGCTATCAACATATTAAATGCATTAAGCAAATCTTCATCAATTTCCTTAGTTCCTACAATAGTGACATTATCATCACTATATATTGGAGCTTTTGATTTCCACTTATCTAATTTTATTTTTCTCATATTCAATTAAAGAATTTTGGGTTTTTAAAGTTTACTACCAAGAATGATACATTGGGATTCCGTAAGCGGTCCCATTTATGTTCACTTTTAAGTATTTATCTGTAGTTCCTGCATCAATATCTGCGCTTCCAATAGGGTCTTGGTCATACGCTGTTTCATCAAAAGATAAGAAATTACTCCATCCCGAAGAACTTGTTTCAAATCCGATAAATGCGTCTGGCTTAAGTCCACCTGTTGTGGCAAAGATAGTATATTCTTCACCTGGTGCTGCATTATTACCATTCATTTGGTTGTCTAACCAAACTGCTGCTTTCTTAGATGTTGCGCCACAAGTTGCTCCATCTTTTGCGGTAATTTTAAACCAACCACCATACATTCCATTTACTCCAGTTGTATTTGCTAATTTAGCTCCTGTTGTATTTAAATCTGCAATAAATTGACAAGCCATAACTGCCACAGGACCATCTCCTGCTGTTGTTCTAACTTCTGCTAAACCGGCTATTGGGAATATCCCTTTTGCCTTATCAGTACGCAAATAAGCAAAGATACCTCTATCATAAAATCCAGTTCCATCATCACTTGCTGCATCATTACTCCCATATAATCTAATCATACCAGATTGATGTGCGTCGCTTGAACTTACTGGTGTTCCATAGGTTCCTGCCCTTATGAAAGCTGCTCCACTAGAACCTGTATGGTCTAAGGTAGCATCTGTAAAATCAATACAAGCAAATCCAGAACCAGTATAATTACCAGAAAAAGATATTCCTCCAGTAACTCCTAAAGCTCCTGCGCTTACATCTGAGAATACAATATCATCTTGAACATATAAATCTCCTTTAAATTTTCCATCTTGGGCAGTAACAGTTCCACTGTGCCACCCAAATTTTCTACTCATTTTTTTCTAAACCTCCTTCTAATTCTATAAAAATAAGAGAATTCTTTCTAAGAAAATTGTTTAGATTTGTTTTTGTTATATTTTCTTTCATTCTTAAACCTCGACCTCTGATGAGGGACTCAATCAACATTAGTTGAGAGCGTTTGAATATGAAGTTCGTGTCGTGAACAATTCGCCTATTCCCTGGGCTTATAGATACCCCTTTGTTTTATAAAAAACAAAGAAAAATTAAAGTATTACTAAGCGTCTGATACGTCAATAAAAACTATTGCGTCCGCGTGGACAACACTACACTTGTAAGCTGCTTCTAGTACAATATCTTGCGATACTTCTGGTACATTATCGAAGAAACTTAATTTAGGTTTTCTACCCCACACTAATGCTGCAGCTTTCTTTCCTTTCATCAAAATACATCTAGTCATAGTTGCTCCTGCGTTAGCAGTTTCTTCATCTGGTCCTTCTGAACCACTTGCTACTTGTTCAACATTGTTTGTTACAACAATTTTGACTCCTAGGTATCTTCCGATTTCTCCGTTTAAGACTATTTCATTGTTTCCGTACTCAGCTGCGTTAACAAACTGAGAATCTTTCAAGAAAGCTTCTTCTTGAGCTGGACCAATAAATAAAACAAATGGGTCGTCAGGGGTACTTATCCATGGGTTTCCCACAACACTTGCAGATTGAACTGCTCCGTATCCACCACCATTCCCGGCAGCTGTTGCTCTATATTGCTTGTTTTTGCTCATGATTAACTTTCTAGCTTCTGCAACCAAATCAGTTGTCATAATGTCTCCAGTAGCTAATGTATTATCGCTTGTGGCATCTCCACCATAAAGTATTTGTGCTCCAGCTGTACTAGATGTACTACTTGTAGCATCCCCAATTTGTGTAGCTACATATGCATCAACTTTATCCCCAACGGAATAAACTAATTCATCTTGTGCTGCTCTAATTAAATCAACTGCGTTTGAATGAAGTGCGAAATTTCCTATTGCTACTCTAGATGCTTGCATTGTTGGTTTTATTGTAACCCCGTCTAAGTTATCAAGTTTTGTTGCTGTTATTCCAGTTCCCGCTGCTGGTGTAGTTGTAGTGTATGAAACACCAGAACTTCCAAGATACTTATTTCTATATGGGATAACTGTTTCTGCTTGTCCTTTTTGTAACGTTGTTTGGAAAACAAAGTTAGTAAAGAACAATCTTGTCTTAGCTGCGTCAAGGATACCTTTTAACCAAATAGCTGGTTCTAAAGCTGTACTGGATGTTGCGCTACCGCTTACATCAGATTCTTTTGTTTTTCCTGTTGCTAATTCTTGTATTGTTTCTTTCATTTTAAATTCTTCCTTTTAAAAAGTTTAACATGCCTACATCTGGGTCGCTATTAGACGCTCCTGTAGCAGATAAAGTTTTTCTTGCTGGCTTCATAACTTTGGCATGAAGTTCTGCTAATTGCTTTTTAACGGCAGCTAGTTCATCTTCCTTTTCCTCAGATTCATCTTCTGATTTCTCAGAAGCTTCTTCTTTTGGAGCTTCTTCAGCTGGTTTTTCTTCTTGTAGGCTCTTTTCTAAAACAGATATTAATTTATCTAATTTCATAGTAAGTGCATCTACTTTGTTAGAAAGTTCGTCTTCTTTTTCTTTTTCAGGTGCTTCTTTTGATTCGGGTTCTGCTTTAGCTTCTTCTTTAGGTTCCTCCTTAGATTCTTCTTCAGATTTTTCCTTAGCTTCTTCTTCTTCTAATTTTTCCTTTTTTTCAGGCATTTTATTTTCTATACCTCCTTCTATTTGTATAGGCTTTGAAATATTATCTAGCCTTAATTTACCAAGAGTAACAGTCATTGTCTTTTCTTTTGTTTCTGATTCCTCAGATAAATTAATATAAGCTGGTGCGCATGCTGGTTCAGTAACTATACTAAAACTTTCATATTTGAAATTTTCCATACGATTTAGTTTTTCATTGAAAAATCCTTTTAAAGTAGCAGAGATACCAAACTTAGCTTTCGCGGCTTTAAGATAGGTTGCCATTTCTAAGTTCCAAATTTCTAAATCTCCATATAAATCGTTAGCAACTAGCTTAATATTTTTTACAAATCCTGCCCAATTACCCACCCCTCTTTTTTGAGTATCTTGGTGGTCTAGATATAAATGAGTATTACTTTTATTTTCCCAATCAGTATTTTCAAAGGCTTTTCCAAGCTCTTCAGAGGTATAATCCACCCCATTCCAATTTCCAGGACAGATAAGTAAGACTTCTTTAATTAGCACTGGCTTAGGTGTTTGTAGTTCAGAAATAATAACTTCTTTAGATTCCATCTTTTATCTAAAGACCTTAACTATTTAAATGTTTCTATTTCTGTAGAAATATATTAATCTATTTATGTACTTCTTCTTCTTTGTGAGAAACCCATTTAAGTATTTTATCTACATCATCTTGTTCATGAAATAAATAGATTTTATCTAAACTATCTATAGGATGTAAATGCCTAATTCCTCTTTTAAGCATATTTAAAATTACTTCGCGGTGTATTTTATAAATCTCTTTTAGGTTCCAATCAAAATAATAACCATCTAATTTCTTGCTCCAAAAAACATGCATCTGGTCGTGATAATATTCTAATTCAGAATCTTCCAAATCAAAGACATTTTGGTCTTTATCAATACCTTCTGGAAATGTCCATGCCATTTCTTTTGTTATTTCTTTTTCATTATTTTCCATTTTAAAATAATTCCTGCCAATTTAAAGTTCCTATCACATCTACAGTAGTTGCCATTTTTAACTTTCTCCGAATTTTACCTCATCAATTGTTGCTCCTGTTGCACCCACTGTTAAAACTTTTGCTTGAACTTGAATGATGGGGGTATCACCTTTAAGAGGAAAATGAAACATTATTTTTTGGTCTGAATCGGAATTTAATTCATGAATTGTTGCATCTTCAGTGTTCATTCCTGCACTATAAGTCTCAGTTAAAACTTCATATTCGTCAGCATGGTCTTTAGTGTGTTTTGCTAACATCCTAAATTGAATGTTTTGAGAATTATTAATTGTAAGTTTGACCCATAAATCTAAATCCATATATCCATCTGTTGAGATTTCACCACCAATATCTTGCCAAGATGTTGTGAGTGTTGTCGGAGTTGTTAATAAATCTTTTATTTTTGCCATTTTAATTGTCCACCAATATTAAATCGAATCCTGCTGACACCCCTGATGAAGAAACATCTGTATCTACTTGTATCCTTATATCTGCTTTGGCAGGGATAACTTCAGGAATATCATAACTATGGGCAAAATGACTTGTACCTGTTCCCACTAAAGCACCAGTGTGTTTTGTTTGAAAAACTTGTCCAAAAGGTCTTACTTCTATATGTGTTTCATTTATTGCCGTCTTTACCCCTCCAATAGCTGAAGCATAAAATTTACAGAGATATCCTGTTTTTCCAGAAGGTATTGTATATAAAGCCATGAGGGTTTGATTATGACTAATGCTTCCATGTAAAGATATAATTGCTCTTACATCTGCATCTGTCTGCGGAACCCCTGCTGTAACGGTATTTCCACTTACATAACAATAACAATTTCCAACCAAACTAGTAGAACCCACATTTTTCATCCTAAAAATCCTAATTAATTGAGTAGATAATGCAGAAGGCGTTTGACCTGTTAAAGTTATTGTTTGGGTGACTAGGGCATAATTCGTGTCTAACCCTTGAACTTCTATATCTTGGGTATCCCCATTATTTGAACTAGTAATAAAATCTATATCGGCTGAAGAAGAATATTGATATAGGTTTTGGTCAACTTCAGCACCGTCGGAAGCACCATCCCATACATCTACAAAATCATCTCCAGTATCAAAATCTGGTGCTTCGCCAAATTTATGGATAAAAGTAAATCCAGAGATATTTTCTCTGGCAATTTCTAAATTCATCATTGAAGGAAGTGTTTTTAATTCATTGTTGGTTGTAATTACAGAATCAGTTGTACCATCTGTTAGTTTAGAATAAATTGGTCTGGCTGTAACATCTCCACTAGGCAGAGTATTAGTTCCATCAGGTTTAACAGTAGTAACACTAACATCATCTGAAGCAGAAGTAAGGTCTCTTATATCTAAGTCTGTGGCATTTACAGTTACTTCTTCACCATCCATAGTAATTTTCACATCATTGGTTTGGGTGCCTGCAGAAATATCTTTAATATCTAAATTATTTATATCGCCACCATCAATAGTTAATTCAGTATCAACATTAAGTGGATTGGCTGAACTAAAGGGTGTTCCGTCAGAATCTGTTAGAATAACTCTATGTGCATTGGCGGTTAAGTCTGCATGTTCAGCTTCTTCTTGAACTAAATCTATTGTTTTTCCATCCGAATCTCTTGTAACTCTTTTGTTTGTCATTTTTCATTTTTCAATTCTTTAGCCAATTCCTCAACATCTTTAAAAGTAAATTCTTTTTTGCCTAATTTCTTCTTAATTGGTTTTTTATATTTTGATAGTTCTTCAAACAAGTTATCAAAGATATCTAACTTTTCAGATTTAATGGCATACTTTCTTACATCATTTGGTAGAAGAATTCCCACTTTATTATGAGCATAAGCTACAAGACGCTTAGCTTTATCATCTTTATCTTCAATATCAATTTCACCCCAAATTAAGATAGGAACTTCTTCAAAATCTTCTAATTTAGATACCTTCTTAAATATTTGTTTTCTAAATGTTGCGGTAGTTCTTCTAACAATATCTCTAAGAGAAAATTCTAAGAACTTTTGTTGATTAGCTAACGTTGCCCTATTTGTAGATTCTCCACTACCAGTAGCTAACGCAATTGGCAATCCAAGAGATGCGCTTGCATTTTCTCGTAAATATTTCATAGTATTATCTACTACTTCAGATTGTCTAACTTCTAGCGGTTTAACATTATGCCAGTAAGGGAAGGCAAAGTATCTGTTATGTTGTAATTGTTTAAGTTTTAATGTTGCCTTATCAATCATATTGGGTGTGGGATAATGGTTTTCATCACCAATATAATCTATAATAGGATATGTTCCTCTTGCGTAAATAGAATTGGCTTGGGCTTCTTCAATATTCTGTCTTCTAATAATTGATTTGTATGCTGGCTCAATTAATCCAATAGCTTCAAATCTATTTCCATAAGTATATAATTTAAAGTGAACAATTCTTATTGGGAGTAAGAAAATTTGCTGTGGTTTGAGAGCAACTTCTTCAGGAGGAGCATCTCCTTTTCCTTCTGTATCAACACCATAAGGAAGTGTTTGTGTGTATCCTTTGGGTTTGCCAAGCTCATCTAAAACTATTTGGTCTTCAGCAGTTCTAGCATAATCCATTTGTTTAGGGTCTAGAGAAACTAAATCAACTAAAGCGGTCATGGCGTCATTATAAACCAGTTCAATAAAATGATGGCCATAAATCATTTGATTTTGGAACGTAATTGTCAGAAGTTCTGTAAAGGTAGTTTCTTCTCCAACATCACCAATACCACCCAATAATTTTATAAAGTGTTTTTGTACTTCTTTATCCTCTGCATGAATTGTATATCCCGCACCCATAATTGTTTGTACAGATTTATTAATTGAATTAAAAACTATTGGGTCAAATCTATATGCATTTTCTAATTCTATTGGTTCTACTTTATTACTAACTCTTTCAGAAGATGCTACAGAAGAAGGTTTACCAGACATTAGTTTTCCTTCATCCAATGTAACGGTCTTTACAACTCCTAATAATTCTCCAAAACTTACCATTTTATAACTCCTTTCATCTTTATTTGTTTTATCCATTTAATTAGTTCAGAATCAATAAAATAGTAAAGAATACCATAAGCAATTAAACTATAAACAGAAAAAGGCAAACCAAAAATACCCCACAACATAAAATTAATAAGAATTCCGAAGCCAACTATTGTTAAGAGAAAATCTTTTAGTAAATCTAATTTCTCTTTGTGCTTTGCTAATGCGTTTTTAGTTTTTTTCATTTGAATATAGGGTGTTGGTATAAAGGAGCGACCTTTCCGGTTCCCTAGCATTTATTTTAAGTGTCTTGATTATTTAAATGTTTTGTTTTTTGCTTGTCCATTAGGCAACTCCTATATGGTCCTCAAAAGGTTTTTTTATTTGTACATGCTTAACTGCCATCGCTAAAGCTATAGCAGTATCATCATGTGCCCCCACAGAGATATATGAAGTTAATCCAGTATTTTTACTAGTAATCTCATGGAAAGAAAGAAGTTCTAATTCTAATCTATCTGTAAATCTCTTGGTAATTAAATCTTCTGGACTACGAGGTATCTTCAAATTTCCATGGTCTAAGATTGTTTTTAAATTTGTTAGCAATTTATTTCTAGCACGAGATTGGAAAGATTGTGCTTCTGTAGGAATTCCCTCATTTCTTAATTCTGCTAAAATTGCTACTCCTATAGAGGACTCATCACATATTACTACTTGGGGGTTGTAACGCTCATATAATTCTATAATCCTTTGAACTTTAGCATCCACATCAGGAGTCCTTTGAAATTCTGCATATTTGAGAATTGCCCTATCTTCTACCCTTTCAATTACTACAAAACAATCAAAGTCTGCTGTTGGGCCTGTGGCAGTAGCAAAGTCACAACCAATGAATACTTCCCCCCCATAGCTTTTGTCAGTAAATGTAGAATGTATATCTGAACAATTATGTATAGATTCAGCAGTATAGATTGACCTTCCACTTTCTGCCATTGGGTTACACATAAAGTTTTTTTGAAATAATTGTTCTCCAAGTTCTTTTCTTTTATTTTCCAAAGTATCACATCTACAGTTTTTTTTACAAGAACATTTTATAGGAAATCTTTCTGGCCAAATAGATTTTCCATCTACAATAGCAGGATAAGTTTCCATAATATATCCTGAATGTTCTTTCAAATTTCTTTCATTAATCATACTCATCAAGCTAGCACCAGTATTTGGTGTGGAAATTAAAGCAATCTTTCCACCCGGATTTAAAGTAGGAACAACATAATCGAAATAGTTTTCTGGATATTCATAAGAATCTGCTTCATCCATAAGAACATAATCTGTACGTTCTCCTAAAATACTTTTAGTAAAAGGTCTACAATATATCTTACAATTTGTTGTTGTATTAATTTGTTTGGCAGACCAGGTATCTCTGGCTTCTTTTGGTCTTAGTTCTATTAATAAAGGATTATTTTCTATAGATACTTTAATTATAGACAACACTCTTTTGGCTTGGGCTTCAGAACGAGAAATTACCAAAATAGATTTATTTCTTTTTGTAAAGGCCAACCACAAAGGATATGCTACCCCCAAAATAGTTGTCTTAGCGAAACCTCTTGCAGCATAAATTCCAACACGATTATTTTCCTGTAAAAGGTTAAACCATTCTTCCATATATGGTTGTAACCCCCCTGTAGAAAAAATGTCTGAAAGGACATTATCACAAAAGAATTTAAAATTAGTTTTACATTCAAGTAGGAAAGCGGTTAAGTCCATCCCATTCAGCATTTCATCTAATTTGCTCATTTTATATAAATCCACACCTCCTTTCTTGTTTTTTGGGAGTATTAAATACTTTATGAGATTCTTCGTATGTTAATACAGGAATATCATAAATAAAATTATTTTCATTTGCTAAGTCCATTAAGTTAATTAGCTGTTCATGATAAGTTGCACTTACTAAGGCCATTAAATTAACAAATGTTTCTTGGTCTTCTCCAAAATTAAAAACATCCATCCCTGCACAGGTCATGGTATTTATATTTAAATCTATTCTTTCAATTGGGTCGTATGTTTCTTGTACTGAGAGATGTTCTTGGAAATGGGTCATAATATACTCTCTACCAAATGTGGCTTTTTCTTTAAATCCTGGAGCACTTAATTTTAATTTTTCTTGGAAACTTAATTCATCTTCTAGTGTCATTTTCCTAATAAACCTCTATGACTGCTATAAGGGGGGGTAACTCTTCTTCCACGATTTGGGGTTACATAAAAACTGTATACTCTATACTTATTAAAATATGCTTCTGAACGACTTAGTTGTTCTACTGCATGTATATAATTAGGCAGCCTATCATTACTTTTCATTTCAAAGATTAACATACGATTCCCTTTAATTGCGAATAAATCTATCTCTCCTATTGAGGCGCTGTCTGGACCATAATCTCTATTTCTAATTATGTGGTCGTAGTTGACGGGACTTTGTTGGAGTCTTTTTTCCATTCCAAAGATAATTCTATTATGTGCTTTCCTTTTCATTTTTTGAAGTCTGCTGGGACTAGTGAATACGTTACTCATTTTATTAATGTCCCATCTATTTTTGTAGATTCTGCTTTTTTAATTCGTGGAAGTAAATCTTTTGGTTTTGGTAATTGTTTTTGTTCTGGTATACTAAAGGGATTATTATTATATATTCTTGAATCATATAATCCATCATTATCAAAATCATACCAAGTCTCATCTGGTTGTGGAGCTACCTTAAAATTAATATAATGGTCTGGTCCACCTTTATACATAAAGAATTTTCTGAATTTAAATATGTGCACTACATCGAGTAATCCATTTTTATTGTTATCTTCTCCAATAAATAAAGCATCTCGTAAATCTATTTCTCCGTCGGCGTTATAATCTACAACACAAATAGTATCTGGTTTAGAATTTGGTACCTCATGTAAATGATACCACCATTTGACATCTTCTTTATAACATTTTCCACCAATCAGACTTAGTGTAAGAATTGTAAGTAAAGTTTTTTTCATTTTATTGCATAGATACTCTTACCCTATGTTTTTTTCCATCGAAAATTAATAAAGGACTTCCTTGTCTTGAGGGTTCCATACTCTTCATGTGTGCATAAGAATTCCAATAACTAAGATAAGAACCCGTTAATAAGAAATGCTTCTTACGGGAGACTACTTTTTTATTTCGTTTGTCTATTCCATAATTTTCTCTTACATGGTGAGATAGTTGGTGAACATGCCCCATAGCAAATATTTCTACATCATCCATAATTCTTTCTAAATCTAGTGCCCCTTTAATTTTGGTGTGTGGTAATCTTGCTCCACTAGCCCCATGTGTAGTATACATAGTATAAGATTGTTTTCCTACTTTGATTATATGTGCTTTTCCTACTCCCAAATATTTGGCTTTAATCTTACGACACATCTGTCTCATTACATTAAGCCCCACATCTCGATATACTCTGTATTCGTGATTACCTACATGTGCACCTAGAAATAACCCTTTTTCTACAAATGGTTGATATGTAGTTTCCCAGTCTGTCACTTGTTCATCCCATATTTGTTCTTGGTCATATACTCCCGCACCTATAGAATTACGAGTAGCCCCTTCTACACCGTCCCCCATATGTAATATGTATATTCCGTTATCATAAGCCCATTCTAATGTTCTCATTAATTTTTCTCTATTAAACTGTGCATGACCCATATGTTCATCTCCTAGAAGTAGTATTTTTGAGTTGCCTTCATCAAGATTAATACGATTCAAAGTTGGAGTATCTTCTTCCTCCCTTAATAATATTTCTAACTTACGCTTCTCTTGTACATTTTGTCTATATGTTGGCATGTTGCTTTTCTCCTCAATAATTAGAAGTGTCCTAACTATATAAAAGTTTTGTTTAAACACTTACAAATATTGAATGTTTATCTCCACCAAGGCGTATTTTAACACACCCTTGCTCTGAAGGACGCATATTCTTCTGGTCAGCATAACTATCTTCATAATTAAGATAATGTCCTGTAAGCACAAAATTTTTTCTCTCTTTGATAACCATCCTCCTACTTATATCTACCCTTTTAACTTCTTGAGTTTGTACTTGTAAAGCATGAACATGTCCCATAAGATAAATGTCTGCATCTATAAAAGTAGCTAAGTCTAAACATCTTTTAATTTTAGTATGTGGTAATGTAGCCCCACTTGAACCATGGGTAGAAAAAACAGTATAATTTTGTTTATTTACTTTGATAAGATGAAATGCACTATAACCAAGATATCTGGTTCCAAGTTCCTTAGCCATCATCTTTGAAAGATTTACTCCTGTTTCATTATAGATTCTTTGCTCATGATTTCCTACATGAACGCCATAAATTCTACTTTTAATCGGTTGAAGTAGTTGAACGACTGTTTCAAATTGTTCTTGAGCATTCATAGTGTCATCCATTCTTCCACCACCAATACTTCTTTTGGTTCCACAGTTAATCATATCCCCCATAAGAATAACTCTAGCAAAAGGATTGTCTTTAATCCACTTTATGTCTTCCATGATTTTTTCTATATTACATTCCTTACCACCATAGTGCCAATCACCTATGCCAATTAAATCAATCTTTCTAGAATTTTTTTCTATACGAACATCTAAAGCTATAGACTTATTAGGTAATATTGGTTTTTCTATTTCACATTCTTTACAACACCAATTACCCCCATAGGTTTTAGTGGTTAACTTTTCACAAATTATACAATGTCCTCTTTTGTAATTCCATTTCTTTTTCTTTATTTTTTTCTCTGTTTGTTTTGCCATTCGTTTTTTCCCATTTGACCATTTATTTTTTGCCAAAACTCTGCAATAGCTTGAGCCATGGCTTCACTATCTTTAATACAATAATGAACATTAAAGTAATGACCAAGTTCATGAAAGAAAGTATTTTCTTGGTCTTCTTCATCTTGGTCTTTAACAAGGTAAATAATTTTGTCTTTTGGAATTATTTTTCCAAGAGTTCCCTTTTCCCCATCACCATCAAATTTATTATCCATTTCCTCTTGTGTGACTTTCTTTACAGAGTATATTTCCCCAATCAAAATTATTTTATTTGGTATCATTTTTTATTTTATCCAGAAATCTTCTCCCAAAGATGCTCGTTTCCATAATAGCAACACATTTTAATTATTGTTATTAAGATGTTAATTCTTAAAGAATCTCCAAAATTTCCAGTCCATATCCAGATAACTCCCAATGCTAGTAAAAACATCAAAGATTCATAGATTGTTCCTTTGATTATTTTTTGTTTTTTACTTAGCATTTATTAACTCCGTGACATCTGTCCAGTTGTTTGCTCGATAGATTCCATTTTTCAATTCATAATCTCTGTTCCAAGGCCTAGTAAATAATATTGCTTGACTACCCCATTTAACTACATCCTCACAAGTACTTTGAATATCATCAATCATATAATCAATTCCAAGGTCATTACAAATTTGTCCTTTTTCTTTGGAAAAAGAGAGGGTTTCAAAATCAACTCCGTGTGTATCTAACCAAGGAACAGTATCTAATCTTGATTGGTATGTTCTGTGTGTTATTATATGGATTGAATGTCCATTTCTTCTTAATCTTTCAATTCCACTAAGAGCTCCCCTTATTGGTTCTAGGTGTCTAAATGCACCACTAGTATTTACATATTTTATTGTTTCCATAAATTCTTCACGGGTCATCCAAGGAATATTTGTAAGGTCCCATTCTTTCCAATCACTTAATTTTAAATTAGAATTATGTCTGTCATTTATTTCGTCTATATACCTCTGATGAAAGTTTGCTGTTACCCCATCAAGGTCTAATCCTATTCTCATGATTTTCCACAATACCTTTTAATTGCTATATCTGTGGCGGTAAGTTTTTTAACGTCTTTCTTAAAATATTTTTGAATTTCTTTAGGAACTTTAACCTTTTCAAAATTTACTCTAAGTTCCATTACTTTAAAAATCTTGGCAATATCTTTAATAGACATATTTTGTTTAGGGACTAACAGTCTCCAGTCATCACTCATTGTATTTCTCCTTTTTCTTAGCATATGTATTTCTCTTTCTAGCCCTACAAGAACGACATGTTCTAAATTTCTCTTCATCTCTAACTTTCCCACATTCAGAACATAAATCATTTTTAATCCAAATAGCTCTTCGCTTTTTATGACTCTTGACAACTAAGCTAATAAAATTCTTTCTAAATATTTCATCGTTTTGGTATCTATCTTTAATATAATTTTTTATATATTCTGGGTTTCTTTTTTTAGGAACTCTATTCTTGTGTGCCTTTATAGCTCTAGCAAGTGAACTAGCTTTATATTCCGGACAAAGATGATACTGAGCGACTGACATACTAACTCCAAATGTTTCAGCTATCTTCTTAAACGTAGCTCCATTCGCTCGCAAATTTTTCATGGTTACTACATCTTCTGGTCTTATTTTTCTATATCTATATCTCATTTTAAATCAACGCCCCCATGTATTGTCCAAGATAATATGCCCAGATAAAAAGTGCCCAAAAGGCTTTCCAACCAGTAAGCCCGGCATATCCCCAAGTAAACAACCATCCGACTATCCATGACCCAGAAAATAATTGCACAGTAATTGACTTACTCATTCTTTAAGTACCTCCTTCTTAGGATGACAAACTGAGTCGCAACCATGCCAATCTAAAACTTCTTTTATTTTTTGTAATGAATCTATATATCCACAAATCATTCCTGCTAATAAAAAGTCTGGAATATCACATTCTGTCTCTATATTATGTTTATTAATCAAACTTTCTAGTTCTTTTTCAAATTCTTCATTCATCTCCCATAGCCTCCTCCATAACTTTAAAAATATCTTTCAGAACAATTTTTGTATCAGACATCATTTGATTATATCTTTTTGGGTCTTTTCTTTTTATGGCTCCCAAGTCAGCCAACGCATAAATTTCATTTATATCAATATTTATATCAATATTACCACTCATTCTGGCATCTCCGTTAGACTTGTATCTATTTTAACTCTAGTTGAAGGGGCTTCTACAGACCCTATCTTTTCAGGTTCTATTGGTTTCAGAGGTTCTCGTTCAGGGACTTCCTTCGCGACCGAATTTTCGACCTCAACTGGTTTGTCAATGATGGGTACTAGAAAGACTCGATACTTATTTCCAATTAATTTCTTCGGAAGATAGATTGCTCCAGAAGTTGGAGTACAATTTTTAACTTGTTTTTCTAGAACCAGTCCTCCGTCGATGAGTCCAGAAAGCAAACGCGCGATTTCCTTTTGATTCATTTTTATTTTGCCCCCTCCAAAGTTGCCATGAATCCCCTAAGAAAATTCCCCTTTTAAATGTTTCGTTTATTGTGTATTAACTTTTCGGTGAAAACATTTGGCCTTCAAAATAGATAAAACTCTCTTTTCCACCCTTTCCAAATTCGTAAGATTTGGATTCTGTCGAATTTCTTATTCTAAGCAATCTGATTTTCATAGACGAAGTTCCAAGAGAATAATTATCCATCTCATCGAAAATCGCAAGTCCCTCGTGCATCTTTTTCATATCTTTCTTATTTATTGCATCAAAGAATTTTTCACAAATTTTATTAAATTCTTCTTCAGATAGATTCTTTACAAACTCGTGAAAGGCTTCTGCCTCATTGCAGTCTACGTACTGAGTGACTATTCCCTCCTGACAAATGAAGAGTGATTTGTTCAGACCAAACCTCTTTTCACCCTCAGCCCAGGAAACTACCTCAGACTTCCCAAGACCCATCCTAGTGGCCGTTCTCTCAAAGTACTTCGTCATAGGGTCCCATCGTGAATTGGGCTTATAAATGTTTCGTATGGAACCTCTTAAATTACCTCTAGAAGGAAATGTGATGACTATTAAGAAATCACCACCCCCCTATCCGTGAATGAAGTAACATATAAAATTCTCTTATAGGTAAGCATCCTTTATAAACTTATGTTATCATTGGTAAGTAGATGATACTACTATATAATTCTAGGTCATGCTTATATACTATCCTTATTTCTCTAAAATGTAGAACTACAAATCTACAAAACTTACAATGACAATAAAACTAATGCTGTCTAACCAACAAAAAAAGAGGGTGTGTTTGTCTATCCATACCCAAGTAATAAACAAAGATAGTCTCTCTTTAAAATGACATACAATAAACCCCCAATACTAAGTAAGCGTATAAGTGGAATGATTAGTTTAATATCAGATGGTGAGAAGTTAGACTTTAATGAGTCTTTACTAGGGAACTATCGTAAGCAGTTACAACTACTTGTACAAGCAAGAAATAGGATAAAGTACACTAGAGAGATTAGACTATCTAGTAATGTTTCCATAGGAAATAAGGGGGTAAACAATTAAAATGCCTACTGCAACAATAAATGATAATGACTTAATGAAGATATTTCAAGAGATGGGTTTCAATGCTAATGTAATAGTAAGGAAATCAATCAATGAAAAGGGAGAAATTGAAATAGTTTGGAAACACGGATAAAAAGTATCTCCTATGGTCAATTCTATACAAATATAAATATACATATACACAATGAATCAATATAAACCAAAAGCCAAAGGACTTAAAGACTTCGATAAGTCAGATAAGGACAAAGCAACTACTAAGTTTAATAGTATTATTTCAAAGTCTAACAGAAGTAAAGGGCTTAGTATAGAAGAAATACACGAGTTAAATAAGAAGTTATAGTAAGTATCGGAAAAAGAATTTAAACTCGTCAGAATGGCTTAAAAGGGCAAATTCGGGGCTTTCCCGTCGTAATAGATGGGTCTATGGGGAATGAGCATATAAAATAGCAATAACATAAATATAAAAATGGAAGAAAAAGAACTAACAAAACAAATAAATTCAGAAGACAGCATAACCAGAGATTATAGATTAAGCGAAGAAGCACTACAAAGAATACATGAAGAGCAGTTGAACATATCTCCAGAGTTAAAAGCAAGGATAACTCCAAAGCTTATAGAATTACATAAAATTTACTTAGAAAAAGAATTAATAGTTGAAAGAGATTATGATATGTATAGAAGTTATGCAAGACATCAAAAAGCTTCTGGAATAGAAAGAACTTCCAGAAGAGCTTTCAGAAAGTATGATGATGAATTAAAGAAATGTGGATTTGATTTTAAGTCTGGTAATCAAAAAATGCAAGGGGAATGGCAAAAAGTTACATTATATATGAATACTAAATATCCTTTGGAGGAAAATAATGAATAATAACACATTAACAATAGCACTTAAAGAGAGTGAAAGATTTATAGAATTTCTTAATAATAAATTTAATCTTAAACTTCCCAACAACTATTTAATTACAATAAGTAAAACTACTAAAAAAACCACTGGTTATTTTATGGGAGACGACCATAAAGAACATTTTGTAAACACTAAACAAAACCTTAATAATATTAATTTAAACACCTATTATCTTAAAACTAATAGTCCTTACGAAGTTTTGGCTCATGAATTGGCTCATTTAGTAAATCACATTAAAGGAGTTAAAGATTGTTCTAGTAATCAATACCATAATAAACACTTCAAAAAACAGGCAGAAGGATTTTTATTAAAAGTAGAGAGAGGTAAAAGAGGTTATTCTAAAACTACAGAAACGGAAGAATTTAAAGAAATGGTAAAAAATGATTTTAAAGCAGATACCAAAGTGTTTAATATCTTCCAAAAACAGGGAAGTAGTGTAAAAGTAGGTAGTAGACTTAATTTATATATATGTTCTTGTGGTATTAAGGTAAGGTGTGCGAAACACTTAAACGCGGTATGTTTAGATTGTAAAACTAAATTTATTAAAGTGGTGGCTTAAAGTTGTTGTTTAAACAATACTTTTAAAATGACAATAGTAATAGAAGATAATAAAACAGGTTTAACGTTTGCCTTTGATACTCAAGAAGAGAAAGAAGCATTTTTTGAGTTGTGGGATAGATACGAGGTAATTAACCCGAACGAGTAAAGGGAAGATTAATAAATTATACTAAAAAGTTGTAACTATTGAATTAATATAAATATATATAAATAAATAAATGTATAAAAAATAATGCAAAAAGCATATACAATTAACGGAGGTGAAAAAAAATCGTATTAAAAGCAGAAATCGGAAGATTTGGAGGTAATTATAGAAAGTTTGCTTTCTCACAAGGCGACACCCTACGGGAACTCATGACTAGGGCAGGTTTAACTTTGGGAACTGGCGAAAGTTTAAGAACCGACAACGACGAAGTCGTGACTCTAGGAAGCACCGCAAGAGATGGAGAGATTTATAATATTGTGGGTAGTTTTAAACAGGGTGCGGTGGATGTTGAAGAGGTTAAAACCTATAACCCAGCCAATCTTAAAGATGCTATTGGGGATATTTCAAAGGAACGAGCAGAGATAGAAAAGGAAAAAGCCAAAGACGTTTTAAGGACAATGTTAGAAAGAAAAGATGCTATCGAGTATAACCTTAGAACTATCCAAGCAGAATTAACCGCTATCAATAGAGAGTTAAACGTGTTTTACAAAAAAGCACCGACTCCAAAGACTCCTAAGAAGTAGTTAATAGCATATTTATTTATTTTTATTTTATTCTTTTTATGTAGAATTAAAAGAACATAACAAAAAAAGGAAAATGGACTCAATTATTAACAATTACAACGCTTATTTTAGTAGTAGACTAAGAAAAGAAGAAAAACTAAACCTAACGAAGTTTACAGACGAGTTAAAAAAACTAGGTATTAAAAAAGTCTATATGCCTCAAACACAAACGATAAGAAAAGATACCATTGGGGAGGGATTAACCTTATCTTTTATGCCTGTTTTTGATGGTATTGCGATAAGAGAAACAAATACTCAAAACAATTCTACACAAGATTTTTTTAACCACCTCACAGAACTAAACGGGGGGTCGGGGTATGGTTATCATCATCAATTGCATTCTTCTGGTTTTTCTGAGGGAGCAAAAAAACTAAAAGTAGAATATGAGGGGAAAAAATATATTATTGGTGATTATCTACCTAAAAGAAATTTAATTATTCTCTATCTTAAATTAAATCATACAAATTTTTATCTAGAGGAATTTCAATATTTAGACGAAATAATTAAATATATTCAAGAAATATTTAAAAATCACAAAATAAAAGAAGAGGACACAACCGAATTTATAAAAGAGTTATTTATAGAAAAATTTAACGTGACCGCAAATAGAGAATTTGATAACATGATACGTAATTTAAGCGGTGCTAAAGAAAGTTTAGAATTATCTAAAAAAAACATAGTCGAATATTCAAATAAAATAATTACTTATGATTTAAATATAGAGAGATTAAAAAATACTTTAAAAGATTTAAATGAGGGTTTATTCGAGCAATTAGAATCATTAAAAAATTTAAAGTTTATTCAATCGGCAGAGTTAGAAAAAGAAGGAATTAAAATAATTTTTGAGGAAATATTTATAGAAGTCCAAAAACAAAAAGTGCCTATGGGGGTTTATGAAATTTGCTTAACTTCCGATAGGATATATATTACTAATAAATCACCAATTAAATATAATGGTAGCATTTATCATAGTCCGCATATAGTAGGAACTAATATTTGTTTTGGTCAACAAGAATCAATGGCTTATGAATTACTAGGACAATTACAATTTAAAAAATTGGCTCACTTTCTTTATTTATATTTAAAATCCTTTAATGCGGGGTCTACTTATTTAAGTATGGATAGATGGATAAAAGGAAAAAAGAATAAGGGTATTTGTTTAACCCCTTCCGAAGAAATAGCAAAAAAGGCAAGAGAAAAAGAAAAGAAAAGACTCGAAGCATTAGAGAAGAAACAAAAAACAGAAAAGAAAGCACAATCACCACCAGAAAATAACCCTGAAATTGTCTTTATGGACGAGGCAACAACGATTGTAAACCAAACACAAACTACAACCTCTTAAAATGGTAGAAATAAAAGTAGATTATAATATTGAAATAGAAGTCATGCATGAAGTAGCGGAACGTATAAACTGGCTTACTAGAAACTACGACAAGGAAATCTCGGCATGGCTTACAGGAAAAACAGAAAAAGGAAAAATTATAATAGATGGTTTACTATTTCCAAAGCAAGAAGTAAGCGGTGCAAGTGTAGACACAGATACGTCCGCACTTATTAAACTTAAAAAAGAATATGGGGCTAAATGTAAAAGAATAATAGGACACTGGCATAGTCATAACGATATGTCCTCTTATTGGTCTGCGACCGACAACGATTTTATAAAAGAATTTATTGAGCAAAGAAAATTCGCTCTATTTATGGTAAGCTCTAGAAGAGACGGAATAAGGACAAGAATAGACGTAAACGACCCCCTACATTTAACCTTAGACGAGTTACCTATTATTGTAAAATATGAAAATACTAAACTAGAGAAAGAAATGTTAAAAGTAATAAAAGATAAAATAATTATACCTCCACCAAAAAAAGAAATAACAACAACACAAAAAACCTTTTTTCCACAAGACCAACCCTCTAAAAATCATATGAAAAAAAGAATAAGAAAACATTGGGCTTATGATAACAATAACCATATTTTAAAAATATCCGGTATAAATTATTATTCTGGGGAAGGAATGTTTGCTAAATTTAGAACACTATCCCCCCAATTAATAAATGGAAAAACGGACAAAGGCTATACAATTATTTTTGATTTTAAAAATAAAAAGATTTCGAGAAAAAATCTTTCTGAAATTAGAGAATATTTTAAACGTATACTATTAGAAGAGGATGAGTTATTTAAAATGGCGGGGGGCAAAGAAGAAGAGTTATTTTAAAAATGTTAAATTTTACAAGACAAAACAGAATATTTAATCCTTCTGATTCTACAATAAAGATTATAATAGTAGGTGTTGGCTCTACTGGGAGTTTTCTAGCCTTTACTCTCGCTAAAATGGGAATAGAAAATATAAAAGTTATAGATTATGACAAAGTGGAAGAGCATAATATTCCAAATCAATATTTTAGGTTAAAAGATGTAGGAAAGTATAAAGTAGACGCTTTAAAAGAGATAATAAAAGACTTTTCGGGTGTAGAGATAGAAACAGAAAATAAAAAGGTAAATAAAAAATATGATTTTGACCTAGATATGGATACAATAGTTATTTCCTGCGTTGATACAATACCTGCAAGAAGATTGTTTGCCGAGTTGTTGGGTGGTTTTCCCATTAAGTTAATTGATACCCGTTTTGGTGGTGAGGGTTATTCTATCCATGTGTATAATTTGGGGGAAGACGAAGACGTAAAAAGTTATTTAGACTCCTTAAAAGGAAAAATAAAGCCTACGAGTTGCGGGGAGAAGTCTATTATTTATGCTATTAATTCTCTAGCTTCCGAAGTCTGTAATATAGTAAAGAAAATAAATAATAATGAGGATTTTCCTAAATTACTAAGGCGACAACTCACAGGGTATAAATTTATTAAAAGTGATTAATGGAAACCAAAACCTTAACAAAAACAGAATTAACAAGTAGAGTTAAGGAATTAAAAACCCTAGAAAAAAAAGAACATAACCCATATAGAGAACAAAATTTAAATAAATTTAAAAAAGAATTACAAAAAAGAAAATGACAGAAGACGAAACAGAAACAAAAACTAAAACTATCATCGTAAGCGTTAGTAATCATAAAAAGCTAATGCGTAGAAAGATAGATAAGGAATTCTCAGACTTAAACGAAGTTATAAATGATTTGTTTAGTTTAGAAGAAAAAATAAAGGAACTTAATAATTAAAATGCATAATGAAAAGTATTCTATTTGTTCGTGTGGGGAATCATACGATTTTGAAGGGTGGAATATCCATAAAATAAAGGGGATGGGAAATAATTATCACTACAAAGGAACTAAATGTTATATAATTAAATATACTTTTTGTGATAAATGCGGAGAAAAAGTTATTTTAAGTAAAAAAATGAAGGTAAAATATTTAAATTAGAAGTATAAGGATTAAAATGACAATGAATGGATATATTTAAAAAAAGTTATTATATTTAGAGATACACTTAAAGGAAATTTTAATATGTTTTGGATTAAGTTAAAATGCTTTGGTTTTAATAAAGTCTATGGGATTAATTTTAAAGATGTCAAAGATATTTTTATTCTTAAACAAAGAACGTGCTTATTTGGATAATTCTTAAAATGGCTAAAGAGAATAAAGGAAAAAAGAAAATTCTATTAAATAGAGTTGGCATTAAAAATATTGAATTGACTAGGGAAAATAAAGAATTAAAGGAAGAATTAAAGAAAAATAGAATAAACCTAGCAAAGTTTAAGCAAGAATTAAACGAAATACAACAACATGTAAGGAGCATGGGCTATAAATTAAATCGTTGTTGGCTCTGTGGAATAGAACAAGACCTCACAAAACACCATATTAAACCATTAATAAGATTTGGGAGTAATGCATATAAAATTCCTTTATGTAGATTTTGTCATAAAGAGATAGAAACAATAAAAAATTGTATCTTTCATTTTAGTAGAAAAAAAATAACCCAAAAGAACTTAGAAATAATATTAAGCACTTTAAAGTATGCAGAATTATCTTTGTAGTAATTTATTAAAGGTTACAATAGTTTAAATACTAATTAATTCTATAAAAATTATGTGGTTAGATAACAATGTTTTTTAAAAAGAAAGAAAAAGTAACAAGACCAACAGAAGTTGATAAAATGTTTAAGGCATTAAAAATCTTAGAATGTTTGGGTTTAAATATTAGAGACATATACGCTAATGAAGAATTTATCAATAAAGCAAGAAAAAACAGAGAGCATATAGATTCATTTAAGGATGATATGGAAGGACTTTTAAATATAGACACTACTTTTGCGTGTTGGTTAGATAAAAAGGTCTTTCCCAATAGGATTAAAGGAAAGAAGGGAGTTGAAGGAATGATGTTTGGAATAAATTTTAGAAAGAAACGAAATACTTAAAAGTATTGTTTAAACAACAAAAATGTATTATACTAAAGAAGAATTAAAAGAAATTGAAGAAAAAAAGAAAATTAATGCAAAACGTAGTAAAAAATGCCATACTAATATTCACTATAGAGAAAATAAAAGTGGAAAATAAACAAACAACATGGATGAAGAAACATTACAACAATTAGAGAGAGAAGAAAGAGAAAACACTTTTGATTATTTAACTGAAAGTAGCATTGAAGAAGATAAACTGGAGAAACTATTTAAAGATGGTTAAAACGAATGAAATAAAACTAGGACAATGTCCTTATTGTAATACCCTTAATTATTCAAGGGGTAGTTTAGAAATAGAAGAAGATTTTGTATTTTGTGACAATAATTGCGATAATTGTGGTGAAGACTTTAGAGAATATTTTGGTTTAGACGAAGTTAGATTTAAGGAAAAAATATCTACTGACGAAGAAGTAACTTATGGTGATTACATTATCTATAATAATACCCTAATTAAGGATGAAAAAGAAACATTATTGGGAGCCATGAATTTATTAGTTGATAGAGAGGGAGATACCAAAGACTATACTAGAATCTTTAATATATTATATGGTAGGTTAAACGAAGAATGAAAGATATAAGAGATTATTATAGTGATTGGGAGGGTTGGTCTTGTGAAGTTGAAGAAGACGGAGAACGTTGTGGGATTGTAATTGAGAACACAAGAAAAGAACTACAAGCACACTTAAAAAAAGAACATAAAATTGAGGTAGAACTAAAATAAAATGGAAGAAAAAGAATTTGTAAAAAAATTAATGGATTTAGGTTTAGATAATGGCTTCCAAGTGTATTGGACTTTGGATGAAGAAGAAAACGTTGTTGTGGATTATGATAGTATGAGGGAAGAATTTGAACAAGGAATTAAAGACATTGAGGAGATTTTAAAAGATGTCTAACTGCTATTTTTGTTTTTTAAAAATTAAAGAAGAACCAAAGATATTAAAGGATGTTCTAACAAAAGAAGAATTAGAAGTATGCGAAGATTGTTATAAAAAATCAAACGAGGTAAAATGGAAGAAATGAAAAAAGAAAGAGAACTAGCTATTGAAATAATCTCTGAATTTGAAGAATTACTAGGAAGGTTTAACTTAAAAATACCAGATAGAGATAGAGAGGGGAACAAAGAAGAAGCCTGTATTTATGGTATGAATTACTATGCTCTTGAAGATAAAATCACTGAACTAATTAAGGGGTTTAAAAAATAAAATGGGAAGATATCGATTAAACTTTAAAAGAATTGTTTATGGTTTTCTTGAAGTAGAAGCAGATAATAAAAAAGAAGCCTTAGATAAAATAAATAATGGTGACTATGATACATTTGACAATAAATCGGAAGAAATTTATGATGAAGAAGAAAATGGAGAATATAGCATTCATATTGACTAATTAAAATGGATATTAAAGTAGAAAAATCATTAAGTAATCGTGCGGTATGTAAGAATTGTATAAATATTATTCCCCTAAATACATTAAGAGTTGTTATAGAAGATAGGTCTGGGTTATATCTTGCGAAAAGATTCTTATGCCAAAAGTGTGGAAAAGAATATATTAAAGTAATTGTTAACAAATTAAGGGAGTCACTTAAAAAATTAAAATAATATTCCCAAAAACGGGAGAGACCTACCCTGTGTCTCTCCTTTCTAATTACAACAAAAAAATAGAAACATTTTAAAACTAAATAAATCTCACAAAATTAACTAAATGGAGGCAAACTACCATGTCAGAACAAGAAACTGAACAAACGGAAGAAGCAAAAGAAGAAACCACAGAAGAGTCTACTGAAGAATCTAGCGATTCTAAAGAAGAAGCTACTGAAGAAACTGCTGAAACCCCAGAAGCACCTGTTGAAGCAGAAGCACCAACCCCAACACAATAAACAAACTAATTTATTTTTTTTATTTTTTATTTAAATTAAAGAGGAAACAAATGTTAAATATATTTAATGAACCAAAGATAATTGGAATAATTGCTGACGTAAACGAAGGCAAGAGTAACCTAATCTATCATTTAATAAAAGAATTAGGTATTAAATACTCTTTTAACCTATATACTTTTGGTTTAAGAAGTGTTATAGAAAATGCCAAAGTAATTTATAGTATTGACGAACTAGAAGTAATACAAGATAGTATAATATTCCTAGATGAATTCTTTACCCTATTTGACTTAGACAATAGAAAGAAAAAGAGACAAATAGAAGCAACTCTTAGATTAATCCACCATAATAATAATATTCTCGTCCTAGTAGGATTACCAGAGAACTTTAAGAAATTCATTTCTGCTAAATTAAATTGTGTATTATTTAAAAAAGTAACCTTTGCTGACTTCATAAACGGAAGTAAAGTAAAAAACACTATTCTTAATTACAATGGAAAAGAAAAAGGAAGTGCTGTATTAAATATTGGAAAAGACGAAGCCATCTTATTTAGTGGTAAATCCTACAAAAAGTTTAAAATACCTTATCTTAAAGAATATGATAGTAAAAAAGATAATAAAAGTATATTAAATAAGAAGAAAACAAAAAAGTTAAACAAGTAAAATGTGGAGAAAATGTGGAGAAAATGGTCAAAAAATGTGAGTGTTGTGGAATAGAATTAAATGTTGTAATGAGTTCTACTATCTTTTGTAATAAATGTTCTCTATACACTACCAAACTTAGAGGTAAAATATCAAATCTAAAGATTCAAGTCAAAAATCTAAGAATTAAACTCTATGGAATTGCTGATGGAAAGCAAAGGTTGAGATAATTTTTTTACTTATTTTTTTTGTTAATTTTTTATATATAAAAATGGGAAAGATATTAAACGCGCCAAACACACAAGTTGAAACGATTATCTCTAAAGGCGTAGCTGAAGAAACCGAAGAACAATTAACGAAAAAATTCTCTGTAACTAGAACTAAATTTAAACGCTTTCAGACTTACCTTGAAGGCAAAAAACGTATAGTTAATAATATGGAAAGAAAAGAAGTAACTAAGCAAGAACTTCAATTACTTATTGACGAAATAATTAACGCCCATAATGTATTATTTAAACCAAATGAACTAAAAATAGAGAAAATAGGATTTACAAGGGATGGACATAGTTATGACATACATAAAGGCTTTGATAATGACTACAAGGTCTTCCTTTACGACTCAGACACCCCTGTAATCATAGATAAAGAGAAAATCAACTATTTACTAGGTATAATCAAAACTTTAGATGTAAACCAGCACTATGGGGCAAGATACTTTTTTAACAAAATTATTCCTTATTATGAACTAGACTTAAATGCTGATGAATTCTCTGGTGGAAGGAATAGGGCTAAGTATTATTTTCCACTCTATTTATTTCCCATGAAAATAATTGAAAGGGAACTAGGACTAGTTAAGGTTAAAGTGGGGCGCGGAGGAGGGATTTGTAGGGAAAAATGAGAATACTAAATTTATATGCTGGAATAGGTGGGAATAGAAAACTTTGGGGAGATGAACACGAAGTAACGGCTATAGAATTGAATCCAGAGATTGCGAAGATATATCAAGATTTCTTTCCGAATGATAAAGTAATAGTTGGAGATGCACACCAATATTTATTAGAACACTACAAAGAGTTTGATTTTATATGGGCCAGCCCCCCTTGTCCAAGTCACTCTATGATTAGATTTATTGGAAGTAAAGTCAAAGATGAGACCGATTTAGCCCACAAAAGAGAGGTTATTTATCCAGAAATGGAATTATACCAAGAAATTATCTTATTAGACAATTATTTTGAAGGGAAATGGTGTGTAGAAAATGTTATTGGATATTATGAACCTTTAATAAAACCAAAGAAAATTGGAAGACATTATTATTGGAGCAATTTTATAACTTCTGAAATAAGAACAAAAACAGATAAAATAGTTAATGGGAGCGTAGAAGAATTGCAAAAACACAACAAATTTAATTTAGATAAATATAAACTAAAGGTTGGTAAAAAATTATTATTAAGAAATTGTGTAAATTCGGATGTTGCATTGCATATATTTAAATGTGCTTTCAAAGAAAAACAATCAACACTTTAAAATGAAAAATAGTGAAATAGAAAAACAACACACAGAATATCAAGAGAGATTCAATAAAGAACGTTTAGTGTATGGTGTGCCTGAAGAACATTTTAAGATGGTGGCCATAGGATACTTAGATGTTACTGAACCTTTTGAAAAAGGGGTGGTTTCAACTAATTTTATAATGAAACTATATGCCTTATGGAATGAGGGATTAACTCTAAACTCGTTAGGAAGTCATATTTGTGAGTTTTGTGGCGAAGCTACCAGTAATTCGGAGAAAGAATTAGTAGATACCGAGAATAAAATCAAATATTTCTTACCTAAAATGATTTTTCATTATATAGAGGTCCATAAATTTAAACCTTCTGATGAATTTATAAGTTTTGTTGTCACTAAATAGTTTAGAGAAAGGTTTAAAAGGGGGTTTTCACATTGAATTTTAGACATAGGGAGTTCCTATAACCTCAAAATCGAAATTTTACTCCCCGTCAATATCACAATCATACTCAAGCATAAGGAGTTCCTACACAAATGTTTTATATACAACCAATTTACTCCTCGCATGAGGTTAAGAAAAAATGAAAGCAACAATAAGATTATTCAAAGCACTTCCGATTAGTAATAAACGGAAGAAGAAAGCAAGTCTAGCTTTACTAGAGAAAACTATCAAGAATGGATTTGTATTCTCTCCAGAAGTAATCTCAAACTATTCTAATTATGACGAACTGATAAAGCTGGTTCAAAGTGAACTTGGCCTAAGTGCAGAGCAATTAAATCAAACTTTCCACAAATCCTGGAAAAAGATTAAGGAAGCAAGTATAGAACAATTAGTTTATGAGCAACTAGTTCATTACTTTACTACTTATGGATTTGAAGAAATGGGAATCTACACGGCCAATTCTGTCTATATACCTAACGAAAAGTTAGAGATACCAGAACTAGATTCAAAATCAAAGGAAGGTTTTAACTTAGTGGTTATAAAGGGTTATACTAAGAAAGAATTGAAAGAGAAATTGTTAACTTTACTTGAATCTGGGGTAGCATTAGCAGAAGATACTATGACAGATATATTAGAAGTAATAGACTTAGTTGGATTCGGTAAAGCAGATGTAGAAAAGATAAAAAACAGAGAAGTTAAGATTAGACTGTATGAAGAACTAGGCATGATTCCCTCAGACCCTGTAGAATTTTTAAGATATCTAGTTTACAAGTCAACAGGTAACTCTTTGTTAATAAAGAATCCTGTAACGATACAAAAAATCAAGGAAAATAATAAGGGACTTACTACACTATTTATTAAGTACAGGAAACACGAAGGATTAGAAAGGCTAGCAGAGATATTCTATAGGTTCAAACCATTGTTTTTAGCCTTTAGAGAGTCAGAAAGACTAAAACCTGTAATTAATAAGATTAGAAAACTAGCAAAGAAATATCATAAACCAATGCCAGAAGATTATCTTAACTCGGTAACACAAAAAATAAATGCGGGGCATAAATTTGATGGAATAGAATTGAGAAAAGAACTAGAAAAAGTAAATACCTTTAGAAAGATAAGACTAGCTTATGCTCTTAAATATAGAACAAAGGAAGTAGAACATATCTTATACAGACTAAGAAATGGAAAAGGATATGCTACTGATTTTGAATTCTTATATCCAAAAGAAGCAAAGAAGGTTTTGAGATTTGTACTAGATTCCATTACTAAAGACATTAGTAAAAAAGTAAAAGGGAAGAAAATTTACATTCCAGAATATATGAATTACACATTACCTGCAACAGAGAAACAATTTACTGAGAAATTTCCAAACGGAAGTTATGTTACATGTCCAACAGATATGATATTTGGAATTCACTGGGATAATGTGGGTAGACATAGAATTGATTTAGACCTATCTCTAATAGATTCAGACCAAAAGCTTGGGTGGGATTCAAACTATAGAAATGAGGGTAGAAGTATATTGTTCTCTGGGGATATTACTGATGCACCTAAACCAAAAGGAGCAACAGAGTTGTTTTATGTAAAGAAACAAACACAAAAGGCTTCAATACTTTATGTAAACTATTATAATCACGATGAAGACGTAGAAGTTCCATTTAAAATACTAGTAGCACATGAACAAGCTAAGAACTTTAGAGAAAATTATATGGTCAATCCAAATAATATAGTTGCCATAGCAAAATCAAAGATAAAAACTAAACAAAGAATATTGGGTTTACTAGTCTCAACTACAAAAGAAAATAGATTTTACTTTACTGAAACAGATATCGGTTGTTCTATAACTTCTAGTTCAAATGAATTTACAGAAGCAAGTAGAAATTATCTATTTAACTTTTACAAAGATGCTATTACTTTAAATGAGGTTTTAGAAAAGGCTGGTGCTAAATTAATAAAAGATAAAGAAAAGTGTGACATAGACTTATCTCCAGAACAATTAGAAAAGGATACAATATTAAACTTAATAATTTAAAATGGAAGATTATAAAAAATATGTAAAGAAGGGTTTGTGGACAAAATTTAGCAAATTTTGTGAAATGAATTCCAAAGACTTTTACAGTAGTGGCATAATGACTACTGCACATATGGTAATGGAATATTTAGCAGAGGGCAATAGTCCAAAGGAATCATGGAAAAGAGGAATGGAAAATAACCCTGGACATTCTGGAATGAGTGCTGCTGCAACAGCAGTTACTATAGCCAACTATTCTATTAAAGGAGACGAGTTTAAAGAATGGTGCAAGAAAGAAGATATAGTAATGGTAAATTGGGGAGATAAATAGTATGCATAAAAATTTTAATCTAAGTTTAAAAAGAATTTATCAAGACATGTTAGTCTTTAGATGTAAAAACTGGGTTTATTTAGAGGAAGATATCCAGGAATTTATACTAATAGATACAATATTAATTAGTAAATTTGCTGTTGGAAAATTAACTTATAAAGAATTTGTAGAAGCTAGGTTCGAATTAATAGGAGAAGCATTAAGATGAGTAAAGATATAATAAACGCAATAGAAGAATATTTGGTAAGAGACCTTTCTATTAAATTTGGTAGAAAGATTAAGAAAGTGGTATGGAAGGCAGATGAAGATAAACTGGAGCTATATTTTAAATGACAAAAATACATAAAGTTAAATGTGACCGATGTGGATGTAAGAGACAGATGACAAAAGATAGAACCTTTTACAATGCTTACAAACTTCCCAAACGATGGAAGAATGTAAAAAAAACTTGGTTCACAGATAAAGATATATGTCCTAGATGTATAAAAGAAATTAAAGGAGAAGTAGATAAACTATTTAGAAAATGAAAGAATTAACAGAAATAAAATTACGTCAGATTGGAGCAGTAGTAATCATTTCAATACTAGCAGGTCTCTTATTATATTTTTACATCTATGACCAAGGATTTACTGAGGGAAAGAAGGATGGATATGGGGATGGATATGGGGAGTTGGAAGATAAAATTGTGAATTCAGTAGAAACTAATGAAACATTTTCCCTTGATTGGAAAGATATAAGATGTGAAGAAATTGATTTCAACTTAAACTTTACTCTTAGTGGTTTGGGGGGCTATTGGACTTTCTAAAATGGAAGAAAATAGAAGAATAAAAGGAATATGTAATTGTGGAGAACCAGCTACTTGTATGATTAGAACTAGAAAGGTATGTAAACGATGCTTTAAAATATACAGAGAAGATAACCATAGAAGGCTTCGTAGAGGAATAGATATACCAGATAAACTGGAGGTATTAGAATGATTGAATATAGTCTCCTTGGGAATGCAATATATTCTCTTTTAATAGGTGCTGTATTGGGTGTAATTGATGAATGGAATAAGAAAGTATTTTTTGTATTATGGCTTTTAGCAGTAGTCTTTGTAGTAATCTCAATACCATTCACAGGAGGAGTTGATATGGTTTATGAAGGATATTCTTTAGGGGAATTCTTTTGGAGATTTTTCTGGTTTGTAATAGGGATGTTTGGTGGTAAAGGTATGTATAAGGAGGCATTTAACAATGGATAATATTAGAAATTCGGTAAGCAGAAGAGAAATAATTAGATACTTAAAGCTAAGAGAGAAGAGACTTCAAGAAGGAATAATGCAAGAAGGCAGGTCTGAAGAAGAAAAAAAACCATTAAGAATAAGACAGGGAGAGATTTGTAGATTAATTAATTTAATTAGTCAGGATGAGATTCGTGAAGATATTAAGAGTATGTATAAGCATTTTAACTATCCAAAAAAGGAATTGAAAGAAGACATTAAAAAGGGTGGATTTTGTCCAGATTGTGGAGGATTAATTGAAATAAGAAATCCCACTGGTAAATGCGACCACCTATATTATCCTGAAAACAAAAAATGATAATAACATTTAGTGGTAAGATAAATACTGAAGAAGATGAAGATTCAATAATGGCTAGTCTTACTAGGTTTTTTGAAGAAGTACAAGATAAGTTTTCAAAGATAAAACACTTAAACACTCGAGGAAAAAAGAATGAAAAAAGTAAAAGACAAATGTGATTATTGTGATGGAAAAGGATATACCTACACTAAGATAGGGAATATATATAGAATGTGGATTCCAAAAGAGGCACAAAAAGCACGAGATTTGATGGAAAAAATAGGTAGAGAACTAAGGAAGAAAAAATGAAAGAAAAACATATAAAACTAGTTTGGGTATGTGACTCTTGTAACTGGGTTACTATTAGTGATAGTAGAGAACATCATAAAATGGATTTCTGTACTTGTGGTAAGTCTGGTGTAGATTTAGAATCATACTCTCTTAGATTTTCGGCAAAAGACTTTACCAAATTAAGAATACTAGCTAGATTTAAAGAAGGAGATAAATGGAGATATTGTAGAAAATGAATATAATTGACATGCCTAGACAATCTGGAAAAACTACCCTTCTAGTAGAAAAAGTCGAGAAAAATAAAAAAGCTGTTCTAATAACTTTTTGTCATCGTGATAAATCTAGGATTCTAGAATTACATCCCAAACTCAAAGGAAGAGTATTTTCTATGGGTGAAGTTATTCAAGGGGGATGGAGTGGTAGAGAGAGATTTGAAGATGCCTATATTGATGAATTAGACTTATGCCTTGAAAGCCTAATAAGATTAAATATAAAAGAGGCAACAAGAACGGGGGAAGATTTAAAATGACTGGCGGAAGAGGACATGGACCAAAGAGAACAAAATGGACAGGAATACCTAAAGTTAGGTGTAATGAATATGGATGTAAGAAACGAGTAAGAAGTGACCCAGAATTAAAATATTGTAATAAACATTTAAAATGAGAGAACTTAAAACTTTGAAAGATATGAGGCAAGTTGTAGGAGATTGTTATGGTGGCCATGATGAAATAGTAATTAATGATTATGATGAAGAAAGTTTAACATACAAAGAATATCATAAAGGAGCAATTAAAAAAGGAGATTTAAAATTGATGTGTTACGAAGACGATTTAAAGCAAGAAGCAATTAAACATATAAAAGATGCCCAAGATAAGATTTTTAGATTAGAAGAAAGAGCAACTAAAGGTTTATCTATAAACAAATTAGAAATTTGGGAGAATATTGGAAAGTCTAATGTATTAATGGATTTCTTTAATATAACAGAAGAGGATTTAAAATGAACGAAAAAATAGAAAGAAGATTATACCAAATTAGTGGAATAGTAATACTTTTACTACTTGCAGGACTTCTATTATACTTTTATATTTATAATCAAGGATTTGAAGAAGGGAAGCATGAAGGATACTCTGAAGGATTTGGATATTATGAAGAAATGGTTAATAATTCAATAGAAACTAATGAAGCGTTCTCCCTAAATTGGAGAGATGTAAAATGCGAGAAAGTAGAAAGATTAGTAAGAGATAATAATAACTGGACAATAAGAGGATATTGGATATGAGAAAAATAAAAATAGAACTTATATTTGATGAGAAAAAGTTAGGAGAAAAGTGGATGAATCCAGATAACCTAGCTCTTCTATTATATAGTAAGCTATTTACAAAAAAAGATTTACTACAAGTTGTCAGCTATGAAGAGGTAGATATGAAGAAGTGTAAAGATTGTGGTAAACAAATAGCCTCTTGGAATAAAAGTGGTTTTTGTACATATCATTATCATAGAGCTTACTTTAAAAAAAACTGGAGAAAATATAGGTATAAAAAATGAGTGAAAGATATTGGTTAACAGGAGTACAGTTAGGTATGCTAGTTGGAATAGAAAAGGTAGAAGAAAGAATGAACCTAGCAGATGATATAATAAACACACAATTTACTGGAAATGTAGAAGCTAAAGGAGAAGAAATGATATCTAACTCACAAATGAATTTCATTAAAAAACTAAAATCAGAGGGAAAGATACCAGATGATTTAGATGCAAGTAACTTTACTATGAAAGAAGCGCATACACTAATAGCAGAAAATAAAGATAAAATAGTTTCAAATAAACAAACGGAGACTCCTTCTAGTGAGGAGTTTCCAGATTATTAAAATGAAAGAATTTAATTTAAGCGATAAGATAACATTAGAACTTAATAGTGGAAGATGGAAAAAAGAAGAAGATGTCAAAGAATTTATTAAATGGTGTGATGAACATAGTTTTGTAACTGACGAAGGACTTAGAGTCATTGATATTAATAAATTAAAAGAAGAAGCAGGGGAGGAACTTATAGAATGAGTTGTGAGGATTGTGATAAAAAACAAGATTTAGCATTTGATAAGAATATTAGAGAAACTACCCCCATAGTTTATGTTAGAGTTGGAAATTCTAATATGGCTCTTGTTGGATGTAATAAACATTGTAAAGAGGTTATAAAAAAATTAAGAAAATGATTAACGAAGAAAGATACATTAAAGGCAAAGAGCCAAGAGAAAATCATAGTCCTGGTGGGGAACCAGCCAAGGCCTCGAGGGTAATGGCCACGCCAGAGGGAAATACGGAGGAGGAGGTTGTAAACCCTGCCTCTGGCACCCATGATTCAGACAATACAGCCTTTGCGAAGCTTTGGGAAGAGATAGAGTGTATGACTCATTATGAAAGAGTCTGTCATAAATGTGGTAGACAATGGGGTAGTTTACATTGTATACATGATGGTGTTCAAGGAACTTGCCCAGATTGTGGAGAGAGGGGATTTCACATAAATACAGGGGACTGTAATTGTGAATTTACAGTTAAAGTTAAAGAAATTGAGGATTTACTCAAACCTTCCGACAACCAAGAATCATGTGCGAATGATTCAAAGAGCATAAGAATATCCAAGAAATCAATAATATCTCCAGAGGGAAAATTGTTAATGCAGATGAGTATAGATAGGGTTTTAGTTCTCCCTAAAGCAAGGGTAGGACAATTTAAATTTCCAGGAATTCCAATAGAATTAAATTGTCATGAAGCCAATGAATTACTTGAAATAGAGGAGTCAGTAGATGAATAGTTCCAATAGCTCACCTTGTGTGAAGTGTGGGCATACACATATTCATGGGGATTGTTGGACAAATGTTGAATGTCATAAATGCGAATGCCCTGGGTTTGAGAGTACAGACAACCAAGATAATCATAGTCCCCAGAGTAAGTCTAAGCCTAATAAGCTTTTGTCTTGTTTCAACTCTGGGGGCAACCAGAATGCAAAGGATGTGATAAATAGAAAAGATGATGGTGAAATATTTATTGATAAACTGAATGCAAAGGGTTGTGGGGATATTAAAAAGATGACTACCAACAATACAACTAGTGCGAACAAGGGGAGGGAACAATGAAAATAAATAGTTTTACACAAAGAGAATGGGATGGACATAAGAAAGATACCAAAAAGATATTTCCACATTTTTGTATACTTCCAAGAAGAATGGATGATGCAACATGGGATAATTGGAGAATTTTCTGGTTTGAATATTGTTATAAAGTTTCTGTATGGAATGGGCATGGTGCGGGGGGAAATAGATACTTCAAATATTTTGAAAAACTAAATTCTGCAAAAGAATGTATGGGTGAGGAGACCTTATATTAGAATGACTTCCAATAATACAACAGCTTGTGCGAATTGTGGACATAAGAAGAATGAACATAGTCCTAATTCTAATTGGAGTTGTATTGCTATTTCTAAAGTAGAAGATTGTAATATTCCATTAGAAGCGAAAAGAAAATATTTAGCTTGTGGAATTAAAGAACTTCCAGATTGTGATTGTAAAGAGTTTAAACCTTTAGATAACCAAGAATCAGTGAAGGGTGTGAAAAATGGGTAGTTCAACTTATGTAGGTGGAAGTCATCTGACTTTTAGTAAGTTACGTTTAGAGAAGGGGAAAAAATTGAATAAATATAAAGTATTTAATCATAAACTTTTTCAACATATAGGTGTTATTCATTGGAGAGGGGGATGGAGACAATATGTATTTCGAGCTAAACCAGAAACAGATATGAGTAGAAGTTGTCACAAAGAGATAGATAAGTTTATTGATAAATTAATGGAGAAATGGAGAAATGCAAAGAAAAAACAAGAGGTCAGAGGATGAAATATAAAAACAATAAAAAATTAAAAGATTACAAAACAAACTGCTGTGATGTAGATTTTATCCAAGATACAGATGTTTGTAGAAAATGTAAGGAGCATGCAGAACCTGTGGGGGCACTAGAATGATTTGTAAACATAGAAGAATAAAAAAGAATTACTCTCATGGTAAAAAATCTACTCCAAGTATGTATTGTAAAGATTGTGGGACCTCTATAAAACATCATGATTTAAAAGATAAAGATAAAAATAGAAAATGGACAAATCCAGAGAACAGAGAAAGATAACTTATGTTTTAGAAGCCGTACTTCTTTTATCTAATGGAATAAGTCAATTCAAACTTATTACAGAATATGAATTTGATACCTCAACAGTTGTTTTCGCAAAAGAATTAATGAAAAAAATAGAATATAAAGAACTAACAACCTACAGAAATAGATATAGAAGCATTTAAATAGTCTACTTTCTTATAGAATCACCTATTAAAATGGATAAAAAAGTACTCTCAAGTACTTCTCTAATGCTTTTCGAATACAAGTATAAGGAGGTTTTAAAAAAATATGACACAAGCTAAAATGTCTGATAATGTCAAATGGACATTTGGAATCATGGCTGTAGTTATGGTAGCTTTAGTAATAGGTCTTGTAATTGAGCCATCAGTAGATTTAGATGCTTATATAGCAAAAACAGATGCACAAGCTAATGAAAATGTAGCAATAGAACAAGCTAAAAGTGATGTGGTTGCAGAAAAAGATGCTGAAATAGTTGCTTTACAAACAGAACTAGATAGTCTTTCTGAACCAGAAGTAGCAGGTTTCCTTGTTGATGAATTATTCTTAAATATTCCCTTCCCAGGAGATACTTATTCAGATAGAGAGTTAATAAATCTCTTTGATGGAGAAGTTAGATTTGATGGGGAAGACTACGATGTAGAAGAAACTCTTGTTATAGAAGGTTTAGAATTTGTTGCTAATGGAAACGATTTCGAAGGAGCAGTTTATATGAGTGTTCCATCTGGAGCAATAGCATATATTCTAACTTTTGATAGTGAATTAAATACAAGTTTAATAAGTGAAGATGAAACATTAGAATTCAGTTTACTTGGAGATACCTACGAAGTATCTAGTTGGGATAACACAGAAGTTACTTTAACTAAAGGAGAGGAATTCTTATTAGATATAGGAACTAGTGTAACTATTGGAGAACAAGTGATTACTCTTGAATCTGTTTCTGACGACAGAGTCTACATAACAGTGGATGGTGTTGGAAAAACAATGGATGAAGGAAGCATAAAAGTTGTAGAAGGTTTAGAAATTAAAGCTAGAGATATCTTTAACTCAGATACTAGAAGTTTCGCCGTCTTTATGATTGCAGAAGAATTAGAATCTACACTTGAAGATGAGGATGAATACGAAGAAGATAGTGCCTGGGAATGGGCTATTGATGCTAATTCTATTGGATTAGTTTTATCTGAAGACCATACACAAGTAGATGCTGACGGAGATGAAGATTTCCCTGCAGTAGCAAGTGGAGAATCTCTATGTTTACCAAACGATTATGTATGTGTTCTATCTAACGGATTATCAGAAGAAGACCAAGAAGAAGTTTCTTTCGAACTTGATGTAAGAAGTGGACAAGGATATGTAAGAGTAGAAGGTAGATTCCTAAGTGGACTAGAAGACTATAGTAGACTTTACGTGAATGCATCTGGAATCTATAATAGAGACCTTGAATTAGTTAATAACGTTTCTGTAGAGTTAGGAGACACAGACCTTGTTCTTAATATAAGTACTAGCTGGATAACAGTAGGAGACTTTAGAGTTAATTACTTGCTAAACAATTCAGAATCAAATGGAGCAATACTAGACTCAGAAGACGAAGACTACTTATCTGAATATGGAATAAGTATCGTGAATCCAGAAGATTCAGCAGAAGATAACCAATATTCTATATCTGTACCAAAAGAACAACTAGAAGGTTCATTCAGTTTACTTATGTAAACACCCTTTTTTATTTTTTTATTTTATTTTTATTTTTTTAATAACTTGGTGGATACTCCCATAGATTTATAAATGCATATTTGTAGAAATATGAATCTGCAATATTCTGCGAAAGCGGACCAGGCGGATATAACTAAATTGGAGAAAAACAAAATGAAAACAGAAGTATATCTGAACATAAACCAAAAAGGTTTTGAGAAGTTCAAGAAAGAAGCTATTGAAAAAGACAAAGATTCTATGGGGGATGACTATGAAGATGGAGCACTCTATGATGAGATGATTATCTCTGACCCAGAATTTGAATTTGACCAATCAACAGGACAACTCGTTATTTATGGTGGATTATTCAAAGAGGGTACTGAAATGGCTTTTTTAGATGTTAAGACGGAAGTAAGCCTAGACTTAGCATTAGAAATTGTTAATTACTACATGAAAAAGTTAGGAAAACTAAAAACAGTTTTAGAAGCAACCAAATAGAATTATTTAGAAACATTTAAAAAGCATGTTTTATTATATCTCATGTCTTAGTAAGATGCTGTGGTATCATAAGCTAATGGTTAAACAGGTGTTTCACGATATGTATATCCTTTACTAAGACTGAATATTAGAAACATTTAAATAGTTATAAACTAAGCAATTAACATGACAAACAACTTGAATCAGATGTGGAACGGAAAAATAAATTATTTCTTAGTCGGCGATAGAGCCGAACAACATAGTCCGTCTATCCTACTCTTTCGATAAGTTTGTCATTAAACGATTCAAGTTAAAATAAAGCAGTATAGAATAATGGTCGAGTTCATAGGATTCATGCTCCTAAGGTTCCTGTTCGATTCAGGATATTGCTATATGCGTTTATAGTTAAATAGTATAACACTTGGCTTCCAACCAAGAATCATGGGAGCGTTACCCATTAAGCGCATTTGGGGTATTAGTATAATTTGGTAATACTTATGACCTGGGCTCATAGAATCTTGGTTCAAATCCGAGGTACCCCACCAGAGGCGTATTGTCCATCGGCTAAGATATCTCGTTTACACCGAGGAGAGACAGGTTCGACTCCTGTTACGCCTATTGCCTCAATAGTATAGTGGTTATTACCGGCGACTGTCACTTGCCAGACCTGGGTTCAATTCCCAGTTGGGGCGCTTGCCGTCATTGAGCAACGGTGGCTCGCTGAGCTTGAACCTCAGTGCCTTAGTGTATGTGGGTTCGAATCCCTCTGACGGCGCCAGGCTAGTATGGCAGAGTAGTAATGCAGCAGATTGCTAATCTGTGCCCTTGTGGTTCGTTGGTGCAAATCCGACTGCTAGCGTTTATGATTTCCTAGAAAAGTTTAGGGAGGATGTACTAAATGATGATTGTAACATATTGGTAATGTGCTCGGTTGTGGTCCGAGCAAAGAGAGTTCAATTCTCTCCTTTCATCCTTGCCCCTTTCGTCTAGTCCGGTCAAGGACATCAGACTTTCAATCTGGGAACACGGGTTCAAATCCCGTAGGGGGCACTAAAGACCTATAGTTAAATGGTAGAATATTGGCCTGATATGCCAAAGACAGGAGTTCGATTCTTCTTAGGTCTACAGACCTATAGTTTAATGGTAAAATATCAGTCTTATGTGCTGAAGTTGTGAGTTCGATTCTTGCTAGGCCTATGAGGGCTTTTAGTGTAATGTTAGCACAATGGATTCCAAACCCATTAGTCTTGGTTAGAATCCAAGTTAGCCCATAACCTCTCTAAGTCGCGTAGTGCGACAACAAGCTGTAACCTTGAGGAGGCTAGTGCAACTCTAGCAGAGAGGACCATGAGGGTAGACCGAGTTGGAAAACGGAGTGGGCTTAGAACCCATGCCATAGTGGCTGTCTTGGTTCGATTCCAAGTACCTTCATAGAGGGATTACCAAACTGGGAAATGGAGCTGATTCAAAATCAGTGGTATAGTGCCTGTAGAAGTTCGATTCTTCTATCCTTCATGAGGGTGTAGCAAATTGGAAAATGCATCTGGCTTAAGACCAGTGTCATAGTGACTGTGAAGGTTCGATTCCTTTCACCTTCATCGACCTTGTGAGGTAGTGGTATCCCTGGAGGTTGCAACCCTCCTGACCCCAGTTCGAATCTGGGCAAGGTCTTGTGCTCGTAACTCAGTGGTCAGAGTGGCAAGCTGTTAACTTGTTGGACGTTAGTTCGAATCTAACCGAGTGCGCTTAGGGTCTATGGTGTAATGGACAAGCATTTAACTCTTCTAAAGTTAGGATACCGGTTCGACTCCGGTTAGACCCATCGGGCTTGTAGCTCAATGGTAGAGTACTCGGCTCTTAACCGAGACGTTGCGAGTTCAAATCTCGTCAAGCCCATAAGACTTCGTAGTTCAATGGTAGAACACCTGACTTTTAATCAGGACGTTGCGGGTTCGAGCCCCGTCGAAGTCATAGGTTCATTAGTATACTGGGTATTACAGTTGGCTGAAGTCCGACAGAAGAAAGTCCGATTCTTTCATGAACCATTATCCCTATAGTTTAACAGACTAGAACATCAGGTTTCGACCCTGAAGATGTGAGTGCAATTCTTGCTAGGGATATAGTCCTATAGTTTAGGGGACAAGAATACTTGGCCTTGGACCAGGAGACATCGGTTCGAATCCGATTAGGACTATTCCGAAAGATTTATATAAAGTAATATCTTATAAAAAACATGTGTGTGTAGCTTTAATGGCAGAGCGCCTGTCTTGTAAACAGGGGGTTGCAGGTTCGAATCCTGTCACATACTTATGGGCCTATAGCTCAGTCTGATTAGAGCGCTTCGCTTGCACCGAAGAGGCCGGGGGTTTGAATCCCCCTAGGTCCACTTTATATTCCCAAAGATTTAAATAGTTTGTTTTTATGATACTATTATGAAAGGACATAAATATAATGACCCAAAGTTACTAAAGAACATATATGAACTTAGAAATGCTGGTCGTGACTGGGAAAATATTTCTCAAGAAGTTAAAAAAAACTTTGATATAGATTTGACTAGAAAGACAATTAAAACTTATTACGAAGATTATGTTACTAAAGGTACAGTAATAGCTAGTACCCTACGTTCAGATAAAAGAAGAGCTAAAGAACTTACAATAGATTGGAATAAAAAACTTGAAGAAAAGTTTGAAAAGATAGATAGAATGACAAGTAAGTTTATGAAATTCTTAGAAGAATTATTTGATGAAGCTATGGAATCTGAAGATAAATTAAAGTCTGCCCGTTTAATACCAACTGGATTAGCAGTATGTAGGGAAATATTAAATCAATTACACTTTATTAAAACACAACAAGAAAAAATAATAATTAATCAAAAAAATGTGGTTTTCTCGCCACTACAAATTCTGGCTGAGATGGACAAACAATTAAAGAAGCAGAGCCAAGACAACGAAATACAAATTTTGGATAAAAAAACAGGCAGACTGAAGAAGAAGCTCTATATAGATTAATGGTAAGAGACCACTTAGATGATTTCATCGACGAGCTAGAGCAGTTTGAAGAAGATATGGCTTGTGAAAGAAGAGGGGCAACATTTATAAAGGACATTATTCTTAAATCATAATCACCTCTTTTTACCTAGGAGGGGACTCCAAATAACTTTTTGATGTTTGGTAAATTTAAGACCCATAATCCTAAGTTTATGCAAAAGTACCCTCCCAAGGTTTAATGTTACTACACAAAAATAAATACAAATAAATACAAACATTTATAAATAAACTTTCCCACTTATTTTTACTTTAGAAATTACCTAAGAAAACCTAAAAAATTACCTTTAAGATGGATTACAAATTAACGGCGACACAAAAGAAATTAATTGAAATAGCAAAAGAAAAAGGATTCTTAACTTTAATAGATTTTAATGCAGCTTATTCTAGTCCCATGACAAGAAAATCAGTTATAGAAAGATTCACTGCCCTAGGTTTGTTAGAAGATTCTGTAGGATTTAAATGGAAATATATCGGAGAACAAAATGAATAAAGAAAAACCAACGATGATAAAGTTAACAAAAGAACAAATAGAAGAAAAGGAAGTTCTATTATCTAATTTAGAATTAGAATGTAAACTAGCTAAAGTTAAATTTACTCACTTTAAGAGTAGAATGAATACAGACTTTATTGAAAAAGAAAGACAAGTCTCCTTAAAACAGATGAGAGACAACTTAAAGCTACTTAGACAGGGTAACCCCAAAAAAGAGGCTAGGAATGCCTTAGAAGGCCTAGAACAGGCAATTAAGATGGCATCACACAATATCAAAGCACTTAGAATACAACTTAAAGATGGAGAGCAACCACACTACGGATAAAATGGGAGAATTAAAAGATAATATTAAGAGAGAGATAAGGGAGGCAGAAATTTTAAATAAAGTTAAAAATGACAGAAAGAACAATAACAATATTGAGCATAGAGAATAGAAGAACTAAAAACGAAGCAAACAAAGAATATAGAAGTGTTGAAACTAACGATGGAAGAATGTCAATCTGGGATGCTGTGGTTTGGGAAGAAATTGAAAAAGTTACTCTTCCCGCAAATTTCAAGGTAGATGTAATTGTTAAAGGAGATTTTAAGAATATACGGGCAATAATTATGGAAACAGATGGAAATGCACCATTAAGTCCAGAAGTTACAACTCCAGGACAACCAGCACAGACAACAAGAACGAAAGTACTTTGTTGGGAAGATAAAACTCTTAGTGAGATTGTAGAAGAGCTTAATACTCTAAATACAATGGCCACACAATTCTATCCAAACCCTAGTGGAAAATATGATTGTGTTGCTTGGTTAAGATAGAATGAAATGTCCTGCTGGATGTGGAAGTACAAGAATAGTTAAAAACGAGAAAGGAGAACTACGTTGTAAAAAATGTGGTTATACAAATCAAAATGTTCCGAAAAAGAATACCTAAAATAGTAATAAAGCCAGATGAGATAGAAAGTAATGACTGCTTTGGTTTAAACTTAAATGAGAATACAATTACTTGTAGTGATTGTGGCTCTCATTTGTTTTATATCAAAAAAGAACTAGGAGTAGTCGCAGAAGAACATGATTATGGTATTTGGAATAATCGTTCTAATAGAATTCATTGTGTAAGAACAGTCGGTGTTATAATTTATTGTGCAGAATGTGGTGCATTCAATGAACATTATCGGAATTTCTGCTTTGATAAAGATAATCTAATTTGTACTTGGGATGAATTAGGCGGTTGTGGAGTTGTTGAAATAAAACATTGCTTACATCAATGGGACCAAAAAGGAGACTTCAAACCACAATGGAAATGTTCCGAAGTAATTACTTTAAAAGAAAAATTAAAAGAATACGAGAAAAAACATCCTATTAAAAATGAAAAGAAAAAACCTAAGCGAAGAAAGTGACTTAACAATACTTAAAGAATGGGAAAGTCAACAAGCTTTAATCCCAAGTGTGCAGGCTGTTGTATTCTATACCTTTATGATTTTTCTTTATTATTCTGAATTAGCTAGGTGGTTTTATTGGACAATGGTTGTTTTATTGTTACTTGGAGCAATTTTATATAGTATAAATAAAATAGTTCCTTATAGAAAAACTATTTATGATGAATTGAAATCTAGAGGATATTCAAGATGAATAGGGTATTTAAAGATATTAAAAGTAAAACAATACAAGACGAAGTATATAATGTAACTTTGATATTCGCAGATGATGGAGAATTTATATTAGAATCAAGTAACTGTACTTGTCCTTGGGGTAGTTGTTGGAGATGGAGTAAAACAAATAAGACAGAAATGTGTAAACATCTTAGCCAAGCATTAGAAATATATGAAGAAGAAGTCTCAATTAAACTTAGAGAAGAAAATGGTATCAAAAACTAAATCTCAAATAGGTAAGGCAAGTCGTGCGGCAGGAGGCAGATTCGAATTAAAAGTAAGAAAGGACTTAGAGTCTAAGGGTTGGATTGTAAGTAAGTGGATGAATAATGTTGAATTTAGCAAAGAAGCAGATAAATTTTATGAAGTTCCAAAAGGAACATGTACTTTATTAGTTCCAGCAAAACACAAGTTCAGAGGACCCGGAATACCAATGGCAATAGGTACAGGATTCCCAGATTTTATAGCTTATAAGGTACTTGAAGATGTAAGCTTTGATAGTAAAGGGGAAATTTATCCAGACGGACACCATAATAGACCAACTTTTACTATTTTAGGAATAGAGGCAAAATCAAATGGATATTTAACTAAAGAAGAAAAAGAGAAATGTAAATGGATGTTAGATAATAATATATTCAGTAAAATACTCATAGCTTCTAAAGGAGTTAAACGAGGAACAATTAAATACACAGATTTTAACGAATATGGCAAAAAAACAAAAAAGTAAAGAAACAACAGTAACTACAGTAATGTCTACAAACACAGATAGCACAAAAGAAACGGCCTCAGAGGAAGTTAATTTAGAAATCCCCTTAGAGGAACCTAAAGAAGAAATACAACTAGAACCAAAACTAGAGTTACCAGAAAGCGAAAAACATGTTTACCAATTAGGTCTTTCAGAAAGAGAACTTAGAAATTCAAGAGTAAGAAATATGGTAATTAGTCTATTAGATTTGAGATTAAGTCTTAAAAGACTTGTTCCATACTATAGATTAAGCTCAGCAGAATTTGAATTAATAAAAAATTCATCCTCTTTTGTACCTAAGAAAAAGTATAAGAATAATACTAAGTTCAAAAATGAAATTGGAAAATACAAAGGTAAACGTTTAGTTTTAGAATGAACCAAAAAGAATATTTCAAACGAAACAGATTAATACAGAGTATAAGATTCTCTAATAGAAGCGGCTCTCATTGTAATTGTTTTAGGTATCATAAAAATAACTCGGATGAACATGAGAATACAAAATTCGAAATATTTAAAAAGTTAATTAATCAAAATTATGATGTATGGACAGAGACAATCTTCATAGATGGATATAGGGCAGATATCTTAGCCATCAAAGATGGAAAAGGATATATTGTAGAAATAGAGACAAAACATTCTGATGAAAGAATGTTAGATAAGCAAAAAAACTATCCGCAAGAATTCGAACTTATTGAAATAAATACAAAAGACTTTAACATAGCAACATTTGAAATATAAAATGACTGAAGAAAAAAAACAAGCAAAAGACGACGAAGTTCTAGTTGGTTCTAAACCTTTTATCAACTACATTAGAAGCATAGAAATCCTTTTGAAAAAAAAGAATTTAAGACAAATAACTATTAAGGCTAGAGGTAGAAAAAATATCGGAATGGCCATAGATTTAGTAGAAGCAAGCAAGAATAAGTTCTGTAAAGAGCTTAATCTTGAAATTAAGGACATCCTAATAGGAACCCAGCACTTCAAGAAACAGGACCCAGAAAAGGGAGAAATAGAACTTTCTGTTTCTACTATTGAGCTAATTTTAATTAGAAAGTAATTAGTGTTACTAACTTCTAGTAAGAAATACTAGTAACTACTTCTGTATGACAAAAACGAAAGATATATAAAGATAGTTTACCTTATAATAACATGGGGAGCAAGCCCTCCCATCTAATCTTCCTTCCAGAAGTGCGGAGACTGCTCCCTCTAGTACTAATTAATATAATAATATATATACAATTTATTCGTAGCTAATAAGGAATTTTCTTCCAAAATTGATAATTGCTGAGTTTATTGCATATGCTATAGTTGTCCAAGAGCCAAAGTTAACTCCAGGAATTGCCCCTTCCAAATATGTTAACGCAGCACCTGCAACAGCAATCAATAAACCTTTACCAACTTTTTTAAGTCCAACCTTATCTATGCTAAATTTTTTGCTTTCCATTTTGATTTTTTTAATTTATTTAAAATACATACCTGAATAATATTTGAATTATTATAAAAAATGCTGTGGCCCCACCAACCCAGTAAGAAAATTTATTTTCAAGTCTATCAACCCTTTTATCAGCATATTTTAATTCATCTCTATTTGTATCAATATCTTTAACATTTCTAGCAACACTACCATTAAGAGCATTTAGATGTCCATTAATTTCTCCAAGGTCTCTTTTCATACCCAATACGCATGTTAAAATTTGGTCTTGTTTGCTTGTCATTGTTTATTTAAGTTTGTTTAATTTATATAGTTTGTGGTTTAAAGGCTATAAAGCAGTGATAAGGCCGTTATCTGGGTGGTTGCTGAATTAAAAACAACCTTAACTTTAATATCCTTTCCCGCAGTGATAGTTGTATTTCCAGAGAGAACAGTATTATAAACTGTTCCGCCATCAACACTAACAAATAGTTGTACTGTAGAAGTATCAGTACCTGCCATTCTCAATTCCACAGCAGATACATTAGAATCTAACTCTAATAATGGACTCTCCCAAGTACCTGTAGCACCCCCTGTAGTTTCAAGATACCCCTTGCCAGTATTAGGATTAATTGAAATCTGTGTTCCAGAGTGGGTTCCAATCTCAGAATTAAAATCCCAAATATAAGAAAAGTCTAAATCATTTAAATTTATATTTTTCATTATTTCTGATTCAAACTTTATACGATTTCTTAAAATTTTTGGTACACTTGTTCTTTCTTTTTGTATTGTTAGTTCTGTCATAAAGGGTTCATCGTTACTAAACTTATGAATAAACTTATGTACTTGATAATATCCTGGATTTAATCCATTCAAAGGGTCAGATATTCTAACTTGCTCTCCTGGGAGAATTGTAGGTAATCCCAGGCCTTTAATTGTTCCAACTGTTGGGGGGTCTTTATTCTTTGCTAATTCATAATCAGACCTTGATTTTGCTTGCTCGGAAGTAGTAATACTCTCATCATTTATTTTAAGATTTTTAACTTCATATGTAGATTGAGATGAACTATCTGCAGAGGTAGAGATAAGAGGCAATCCAGAAGATTCTAAACCATATACTCTAATGCTATTAGCAATAGAGGAAGCATCTGGGGAAAAGTCTCCTGTGGCAATTAAATTATATCCATGAATCATTGCTTCAGTAGTGTTTCTTCTACTACCTGAAGCAAAATAATTAAAATCAAAATCTTTATCAACATATGCATCTCTCCCACCAATAAAACAAATCTCTTCTACAATATTCCAAAATGGTTTTTCAAAATAATTTACAGTAAGTATTCCGGTATCTGTTTCAAGATTATTAGTTGTAATAGATGTAAAATTGGCAGCAATTATTTCACTAAGTATATCACTTCTTGATTTGTTTGTAGCAGAATAAGTAATATTTTTTCCAATAACCTTAGCCGCACTTCCTCTGCCAGAAATAATTAAACTACTATCCGATTTAGAAAGTCTTTCAATCATGCCAACAAATCTAAGTGTGGTGGCAGAGGAACCATAATCCATATAAATTCTTATCTGGTCATATAAAGTAAAAGAATCGCTATAATTTTGAGTAGAATTGTCTACTTTAAAACTAAAATTTCCTATAGTTTCAGTAATACCATCAGTATATTCTCCTTCTATTACAAAGTCAGTTACATCCGTGGTGGTGGTACCATCAAATACTTCAATCTTACTAATTGGTGAGAATGTGGGAGGTATCCAAGCAAATACTGGAATTGGTTTAGCTCCACCTATTCCCCTAATATTTCTTACAGGCATTTTAATCTAGCTCCTGCGAACAAAAAACCCCATCCGCGCATTGTCTAAAATAAATAAATGGATTAAACAAACTCCAATTATTCCAACTACAATCATAATCTGCCCACATATATATGTCTGTGGGTTGTAAATAAAGTGTTCCTGAATTTAACTCCCTCCAAGTAGAGTTGATTAAAAATCCAGCTTCCTTATCCCATGTAGTACTCATTGTAAGATTTACACAAGAATGAGTATCATTTAAATAAATAGATAAATTAGTATTCTTATCCCCATAACCATAATTTGTTAGGTTAAGTATTGGTGTTGAATTTGTTTGCCCATAAGGAGTCACATTTAAGCTAGTTGGTGTAGATGGAATAAATTCTAAAAAGTCAACATTAAGAGGTTCAAAAAAGTAATCCCAACGAGAGTAATAAGGATAAATAGTCCTAATAATTCTTGTAGTATTAAGAATATCTCTAATAGTTATTTCAATTGTATCATTTCCACCAGCATAATCAAATTGAATAGCAGAAACATTAACCGTTCCATTCTGCCCACCAATATAAATACTAAAATTTGTACTATTTGAACCATAAGTATCTAAGAAATTTTGTATAGCTGTGAAATTTGCTATCACTGGATTGGGGTCATAAGTTATGTTAAAAATATCTATATCAAGTTGTCCAGCAGAATTAGAATAAATTCTCAATGGTATTTGATATGTGTGGTCATAAAGTGCTCTTCGAGAAGTAAATGAACTAGAAATATCTGCATTAGGCATGGCAATAACCAAACTCTCATTGGTTTCATTAAAGGTTCCATTAAGTTTATAATCCCATTGCCCATCATTTCCAAAATCAAATTCAACATCTGAAACAGCACTAATGGTGGTTTCAACAGTAACATTTTCGATATAGGCTGTTGCATTATGATAACTAGGGGTAGTGGTATTAAAATCTACTTTCCATTTAAGGTTCTTTCCAGGAAAACTAAAAGTATGCTCAACACCATTTTGAGCATTTTCCCAGTGTATTCCATTATCTGCACTAAGCCACATGAAAAAAGAATAATTTCCATAATTTATTCCATTAAACCCACTAATATTAAATGTGGTCGAGGCTATGTTTGAACCTGAATCAAAGATACTATTTGAAACAATAGTCCCATTTGTTCTATTCCACAATTTATTTTTTAAATTGTCTAATCTTATATAAGAATTAGAATTACTGCAACCATTTGCAGCAGTATGACTTATTCCATAATCAACAATTACAAATGCTTCATCTGTTGTATAAATTGTGGAATTACTTAATGCTTCAGAGGTGTCTGCACATGCCCCCCTTGTCCAATCTGTGTCTAGTGTGCCACTTGTATAATCATAAACATAGTCAACATTACCTGTGTCAACACAATCATCTGCTCCACTGATTTCTATTACTTCAGTACCCGAAACATTTATTCTCCACGCTGTATTATTTATTTTAGTTAATTCAAAACTAACATCAGATGTAGAAGTTTCACCAGAAGCTGTTTGAGAACCACCAGGCATATGGCTTATCCATACATCTTGGTTTCCAAATTTAACACTATTAACCCCATTACATTTACTTGTGTCTACTTCTCCCTCATTTCCATCATAAAAAGCATCTATGTCAAAAGAAAGATAATCAGAAGTATAATACCATAATGAAATAGCCTTCGGATTAAATGCCCTACTAATTGAGGTGTTATCAGACCATGCTTCTAAATATCCTCCAGTTTCTCTGACCCCATAAGTCCCCGTAGAACCATCAACAGTCCAATGTTCAGCAATTGAATTATCATTGAAATCATCAAATGTTTTAAGAGCTAAGCTAGAATTTGGAGATTGAATAAATCCGCCCGTAGGACCATAATGAAGTTGTGCGTCTGTTAGAGA
>SDBT01000550.1_pt1 | contig 59499 bp, 86 predicted proteins | sample 2277101 | NCBI WGS metagenome assembly SDBT01 (sample SAMN10404973, study PRJNA504765) | marine sediment metagenome | isolation source: marine sediment core GS10_PC15, 103 cmbsf | place: Arctic Ocean: Southern Knipovich Ridge | collected 2010 | reverse complement strand
TCGTCGAAGATCGCAACGGCAAGCACTGGGAGGAGGAGCGATGATCGTCATGCTCTCGCTCTGGCGCAACGACGTCGCCCGAGATCTCGAAGCCCGCGTGGCGCACTTGCTCTCGAAGACCTGTAAGCAGGGGTTGCGCTGGCTCTGGATTACAGGAGACAACGACGACGAGACGTGCCAACGCCTGAGCGACGCGATCCCGGAGGGGATGCCCGTCACGATCATCGACGCCAATACGGGCATCGTTGGAGAAGATATCGACACGCGCCGCCGACGCGGTAGCGAGACGGCGACCGAGCTTTTTGCGCACATCGAATCCACGGATGACTTCGCGTGCCTACACGAGAGTGATCTGCGCTCGGAGCACGACGTCGTTGACCAGCTACTCGCGAGCGGGAACGGGAGTCCGATTGCCGGTTGGCCCACCCTCGGCAACGGGCCCCGCCCCCGCTTCTACGACATTTGGGCCTATCGAGATCTCCGGGGCCGTCCGTTCTCGCCTCGTTCGCCTTTTGCGAAGGGCTACACGCCGCACGCGCCGTTCGAGGTCGGCAGCTTCGGCAGCGTCTGGTTGGTGCCCGCGCCGCTGCTGAAGGATCGAGTCATCGAGACTCGCGCTGTGCTCGAACTATGCCAACAATGGCGAGCCGAGGGCGTCACGCTTCTCGCCGATCCGAGGATCGCCGTCGTCCAACCACTGGAGCTATGGCCATGAAGATCGTCGTTGCGTCTGCGTTCAGGAACATGAGCGGTCGAATCAGTCACTACTTCCGGCAAGTCCACGCGCTGCAAGAACACCTCGGCTCGGAGCACGCCGTTCGAGTCGTCGCGTGTGAGGGCGACTCGATTGACGATACGGACCGGGAGATCAAGCACCTGGGAGATCTCTGGGAGATCCCGACGAAGGTGATCACGCATAACCACGGGCACCCGCCGTTCGGATCGACCGAGAAGCCCGAGCGACTTAAGGCCCTGACGGGCGTCTCGAACAAGGTCTTCAGCGGCGTTCGAGCGAGCGACGACGTGCTGGTGTACGTCGAGTCGGATCTGATCTGGAAGCCGCACGACATCGGCTCGCTCATCGATATGGCCCGCGACCGTCGCGATGGCTTCGACGTCTTTGCCCCGATGGTGTGGGCGGGCCAGGCGTTCTATGACATTTGGGGGTTCAGAGGGCTCGACGGTGAGCGCTTCAGCCCGTTCAAGCCCTTCCACCCCGATCTTCCGGCTCAGGGAATTGGCGAGATCGGCTCGGCTGGATCGTGTCTCGTCATGAAGGCGGGCGTCGCCCGTAAAGTGAAGAACGAATCCGATATGGCGCTGGTCGGTTGGTGCGCCGAGGCTCGCAAGGAGAAGTACAAGATTGCCTGCGCGGTCGGCTTCGGGATCAAGCACCCGGCATGAGAGACGCGAGCGAGCGTTGGCACGGCCCGTTTGCTATGCCGTGGATCGGCTGGCGGAATATCTGGTGGCTGATTCGCCATTCGAGAGAACTGAGAACGACGTCATGCTCGGGGCCGAGATGAGCGTCAGCCCGGTCTGGTTCGCCTACGTGACGGGCTACAGGCGCGTCGGAGATATAACGCGACTCCGAGTCCTCGTCTTCGAGTACCTGCGTGTCGGCAGGCTTCGAGTCGTCAAGCTGTTCGGCGTCGTCGCTTGGAGGGCACCGTGAGGGTCTGTACGTGGGCCGACCCGGATCTCTCGGGCGCAATGCACCGCGTCGCTCAGGCGCTCGCGAGGTACGTGCCAGCAGGTGTGAAGGTCACGCCGAATGCCGACAGCGCGGATCTCGTCGTCGTTCACACTATCGGCACCGACGTCTGGCCGGTGATCGACCGACTGCGCGAGCGCGGCCAGCGCTACGTCATGATGCAGTACTGCATGCGCTCGACGCAGGAGCCGAACACTTCGCACTGGCTCGATTATTGGCGCAACGCCGAATGCGTCTGGAGCTACTACGACCTTGAGGCTGCTATCGCGGAAGACGGCGAGGACGTGGAATTGGCGGCACGCGTTGCCGAGGCTTTGCCCTTCTACTACGCGCCGCTCGGAGCGGACCCCGAGGTCTTCTTTCCGCAGATCGTCGTCGGCGACCGCTACGGGATCTTGACGTCGGGCTACGTCGCGGAGTCGGAGTGCGTTGGCGAATGCACCGAAGCGGCTCGACGAGCGGGGCTCAAGGTCTTCCACCTTGGCCCGGCACTCGACTGCCACGGGCCGCACGTCACGGTGCGTCTCGGGATCCCTGACGACGCGCTCCAGCGAGCGTATTGCTTGAGCGACTTCGTGGCCGGGATGCGTCGCTGCGAGGGCTTCGAGATGCCTGCTGTCGAAGGCTTGTTCTGCGGCGCGCGCCCGATCATGCTCGACCGTTCGCACTATCGAGCCTGGTTCAACGACTTCGCGGAATTCGTGCCCGAGGTCAACCCCGAGACGCTGACGGAGTGCATCGCTGACATCCTGATACGTGGCGGGGAGCGCGGCCCCGTTACCGAGCAGGAGATGGTGTCGGCTCGCGTGAAGTTCAACTGGAAGACGCTCGTGACCGGGTTTTGGAATCGAGCGCTCTGAGTCACTAAATAGTTCCTAAATAGTCCCTACTTGGTGAGGAGCAGAAGCAATGCAACGACGTCTTTTGTGGGTCGGCGACGCGGTGGTGTCAACGGGCTTTTCTCGAATCACGCACGGCGTCTGCGACGTGCTCCAGGAGAACTGGGAAGTCCACGTCCTCGGGATCAACTACACGGGCGATCCTCACGAGTACCCGTATGCGATCTGGCCCGCTCGCGGCGGGCTTCGACGCGCTGACGCCTTCGGTGTGGCTCGAACGGCCATTCTGGCGACGCAGCTGAAGCCCGATCTCATCGTGGCCCTGAACGATCCGTGGAACATCCCGGCGTACATGAAGAAAGCGGGCAACTGCCCGGTGATCGCTTCGATGGCCGTCGACGGATTGAACTGTCGTGGCCAAGACGTAAACGGCCTGGCGCACGCGATCTTCTGGACCGAGTTCGGCCAGCAAGAAGCTGCCGATGGCGGCTATCGTGGCGACTCGACCGTCATCCCTCTCGGCGTCGATATCGAGCAATTCACGCCCGGTGATCGCCGCGTTGCTCGAAAGGCCCTCGGGCTCCCGCCACGGCTGCAAGAGGAAGGCTTCATCGTCGGCAACATCAACCGAAACCAGCCACGGAAGCGACTCGATTTGACCATCGGCTACTTCGCCCAGTGGCTTCGAGATCACGACGTCCAAGACGCCTACCTGTACCTCCACGTCGCGCCGACCGGGGACCAGGGCTATGACTGCAACCAGCTGGCGAAGTATTACGGCATCGCCTCGCGTCTGATCATCGCGGAGCCCGAGATCGGCATGGGCGCGACGGAAGAACACATGGTCAATACCTATCGAGCGTTCGACGTTCAGATAACGACGACGCAGGGCGAGGGCTTCGGCCTGACGACGCTCGAGGGAATGGCGTGCGGCATCCCTCAGATCGTTCCAGATTGGGCCGCGCTCGGGGAGATCTGCCAGGACTCGGCGCTTCTCATCCCGTGCTCCAGCGTCGCGTGTACGCCGAACAACATCAACGCCATCGGCGGGATCGCGGACATGATGAAGTTCGTCGAGTGCCTTGATCGGCTCTATCGGACGCCTGGCGAGCGCAAGGAACTGAGCGACGCGGGCATTTTGTTAGCTTCCAAAGACTGCTACCGTTGGCCCGACATTGGGCGGCGCTACGCCGAAGTGATCGACGTCGCTCTGGACCCGATGGGAGGAGTGATCTCGGTTGGCGAAGACGAAGCTGGTAGGTTGGAAGGAGATGGCGCGCAAGCTGAAACTGCTCGCCAAGAGGTATCCTGACACCGTAGCTCGGGCGTTGAAGCTCGCCGCAGAGGCGATCATGACGCAGAGCAAAAGCACCTTCGTCCCTGTCGATCTTGGCGCGCTGAAGAATTCGGGTCACGTTCGTGAGCCCGAGCGCGGCAGAGGTCGCGAGATCTCCGTGGCGCTCGTCTACGGCGGGCCAGCCGCGCCCTACGCCATCGTCCAGCACGAAGGCGACTTTCAGCATAAGGTTGGCACGCGGAAGTACCTGGAGAAGCCGCTGATGTTGGCGGTGCCAACGCTCGCTCGCGATATGGCCAGAGTGCTCGATTTGGACAGGCAAGGGATATGACGGCCTGGTACCGGGAGATCAACGTCATCGACGAGCCGAGGGATATTGGCGTCGACTCGGAAGACCGTTTGATGATGTCGTTCAATATCACCGCCGTGAAGAGGGCGTCTGCCCTTTTTGTGGAGGAGATCGTCGGCATTCTCGAAGCTGCCGGCGTCGGCACACAGGGCGGCGCGGGCGGCGATATCTTCGCGACTTCCAAGAGCAACATTCCTGAAGGCGACGGACCCTACCTGGCTCTCATCGAGACGGGGGGCGTGACGCCCGAGAGGACGCATAATCAGATCTCGCCTCCTGCGTACCAGAGGCCGGGAATGCAGTTGGTGGCCAGGGCAAAGAACACCCTGGCGTCGAGAACGATGGCGCGAGCCGCCTACGATGCACTCGTGGGCATTCGCAACGTAACCGTGGTTGGATAACAGCACAGACCACTTGACCGGGAGAGTCCAGCATGGGCGATGCCATTAGTGCACAAGGAACTATCATCGAGAGGGACCCGCTCGGCGGCGGAGCATTCGCGGCCATCGCGGAGCTTCGAGATATCTCGGGGCCCGCCCTCTCGCGCAACCCCATCGAGACGACGAATCATAACGACAGCGACGAGTCGTTTGTTGTCGGTATCAGGCGTCACGGTGAGGTCACTTTCACCATCGGCTACATCCCCACCGATGCGTCGCACGACGACACGGCGGGGTTGATCGAGTCCTGGCAGAACGGCGACCGCGACGTCTTTCGGATCACGTATCCAGACGGGACGGCGTGGGTATTCTCGGGGTTCGTCACGAACTTCGCCGTGAGTGCGCCCGTTGACGACGGCCTGACCGCCGACGTCTCGATCCGCACCACGGGCACGATGCAGTTCGCCTAAACCGCGCAGATCGTCTCGAAGACGATCCGCTGAGCAGAAGGAGCAGGAGCAATGGTCGAGAAGAAGCAAGAGGCGACAGCAGGACTTTTGACCGCAGAGGACATCCTGGGGTCGGACGACCTGGACTATGTTGATGTCCCGGTCCCGGAGTGGACGCCTGGCTACACGCCTGGCGGGAAGACCAAGCCCCGGATGATCCGACTCCAGGTGATGTCTGCGAATCAGGCGATGGGCTTTGCTGCCGAGCAGAAGGATGACGCGAAGCGACGAGCCGCAATGATCCGCCTGGTGCGCGACTGCGCGGTAAACGAAGCGGGCGAGCGACTGTTCACGACCGACCAGTTGGACGTCTTGCTGGAAAAGAACTTCCGCGTGTTCCAGCTGTTGCAGGACAGGGCGATGGTGCTCAACGGATTCGCTACCGATGACGACGACGACGACGACGAAGGGGGAAACGACTAAAGCGAGACGGTGGTCGCCGTTTCGCTTTTCGGCTAGCCAAGGAGCTTGGCGTTTGGGACGTGGACGGAATGCTCGACGAGATGTCGGTCACGCTGTTCCGCGAGTGGCGTGAATACTCCGACCTAGAACCGTTCGGCGAGGAGCGTGCCGACTTACGGGCGGGGCAGATCGCGGCCATGCTCTACAACATCAATCGTAAGCGCGGGTCCGCTTCAAAGAACGCTCGCGACTTCCTTTTGTTTGGTGAAAAGGCTAAGCCGAGACGCAAGACCTGGCAGGAGATGAAAGCAATCGGAGCGATGATCGCGGGCGCTGCCAACAAGCCCCGACCGAAGCCGCCTCCGAAGCACCAGCCAGTCAAGAGAAACCGACCGACCAGAGGTAAGCATGGCCGTTGACATCGGAACGCTACGTGGGCTGCTCGTCCTCGACGACAAGTTCAGTTCCGCGCTCGACGTCCAGGCCGGGAAGCTCGCTCAGTTCGGCCAGAAGTTCGACCAGCTGGGCAAGAAGATGTCGGCGACGGGGGGTGCCCTCACCAAGTCCATCACCCTTCCGCTCGTCGCTATCGGCGGCGCGGCGCTCAAGATGTCGGCGGACTTCGAGACGTCGCTGACGAAGATCGAAACCCTTGTTGGCCTGTCCCGCGAGACGGTCCAAGGCTTCAGGGAGGACGTTCTTCGACTCGCTGGCGAGACGGCGCGCTCACCCGTCGAGCTTGCCGACGCGTTGTTCTTCGTGACGTCGGCTGGTCTTCGAGGGAAGGACGCGCTGGAGGCGCTGACGGCCTCGGCGCAGGCGGCAGTCATCGGGCTTGGCGATACCTCTACCGTTGCCGATGCCGTGACGTCGGCGATGAACGCGTACGGTCCCTCGGTTCTTTCGGCGACCGAAGCGACGAACGTGCTGGCGCTCGCCGTCCGCGCCGGTAAGCTCGAAGCGACCGAGCTTGCCCCTGTCCTTGGGCGGCTTCTCCCGACCGCCTCTGCGATGGGGATTGCGTTCGACGACGTGGCCGGGATCCTCGCCGTCATGTCGCGTACCGGCCTGAGCGCTGCCGAGGCTTCGACGTCGCTCAACGCCGTGATGACCACGCTGTTGAAGCCGACACCGAAGGCGGCGGAGGCCCTTGCTGAATTCGATCTCTCGCTGGCTGATCTTCGAGCTACGGCCTCGGGCCCGGACGGCGTGGTCGGAGTCATGCGACAACTCGATGAGGCGTTCAAGGGGAACGACGAAGCGCTGACCCAGGTTGTCCCGAACGTCCGCGCCTTCCGTGGCTTCATGAACGTGCTCGCGCAGGACGCGTCGGTCGTCGACGACGTGATGAACCAGGTCTCCTCGGGCGTCGACGTATTGGGTGAGGGAATGGCTCGCGTCAGCGAGACGACGGGATTCAAATTCCAGCAGTTCATGGTGAACGTCCGAACGTCGGTGATTCAGCTTGGCGACGTGCTGGCCCCTGCTTTCCAAAAAATCTTGGAGTTCGGCAACAAGCTCGTCGCGATGGCGAGCAAGATGGTGACGGCGTTCTCGAAGCTCCCCGATCCGGTCCAGAACATCGCTCTGGCAATGCTCGGAATCGCTGCCGCTGCGGGTCCTCTCCTGCTCATTACGGGCGGGCTGATCTCGGCGTTCGGCCAGGTCGCGACGCTGCTCTCCGGTACGCTCGGCCTGAAGGCGGTCGGGCTGGCGGCGCAGGGCGCGTCGAAGGGTTTGAACGTCCTCGCCAACAACGTCCTGCCCGGCTTCTTGACGAAGACAATCCAGGGTCGAAACTCGCTCGGCCAGTTCACCAAGGCGACAAAGGTCTTCAGTCTGAGCCTGCTCGGCAGCGGCGGGATCTCGGGCGCTCTGGGCACCGTCGTGACCTTCTTGACCGGCCCCGTGGGGATCGCCGTCGCCATCGGCGTCGCGCTGCTCGCGTTCAAGCCCTTCCGAGAGCTTGTCGGCTCGATCATCGGCCTGCTGTTTGAGCTTGCGAAGGGCGCGCTGTCTCTCGTCGTCGGGGCCTTCAAGCTCCTGCTTGCGGCGCTCGCTCCGATTCTCGACTTCGTTGGAGCCATCGCGGGAGCCATCGCGGACGTCCTCGGGCCAGCGCTGACGGCTGCCGCTGGTTGGGTATCCGATCTGACCGAGGGGCTCGAGGAGATGCGGACTGGCGCGGGCGCTCAAGCGTTCGTCGACGCTACGAAGTCCGCTGATCAGTTCGCTTCGGCGACCGAGGGGATGGCTGAGGTCTTTCGGAAGTTCGGCGAGGAAGGGTTGGCGTCGTGGATCAAGAACGCCGACCTGACCGACCAGAAGATCATGGAGTTGAAGGCGGGGCTCGGGAGTCTCGACGAGCAGGGCAAGCTCACCGAAGAGGAATTCTTCATTCTCGGCGCGGCGCTGCGAAATACCGAAGGCTTCCTGGCGGCGGTCGCTGGCGAAGCTGACACGACGGGCGACGCTCTTGGTGGCCTTGGCGACGACGCGGCAGACAGCGCCAAGAAGATCGCTGACGCTGCGGAGGCTCTCGGTCTGATTACCGTCGAAGACGCGACGGACGAACTGGACGCCCTGGTCATCGCCATCGAGAACAACCTGGCTCCGACGAGCGAACTGGCCGAGATCGTTCTTGAGCTTGAGATGAAGTTCGGCGATCTGGCTGGCGGCTCCGACGAGGTGGCGGCTGGACTCGACAAGGTGACAACGGCCATCGACCAGGACGCCCTCGCTGCCGCTCGACTCGACTCTGCGATGGCGCTGCTCGGAGTCGGTGGCGGCGCGGCTGCTGTCGCGACTCTCGAAGCTCTGCAACTGGTGATCGAGGCTCAGGGAGCGCCGACCGAAGAACTGGCTGCTCGGGTATTGATGCTCCAAGAAGAACTAGCGACGCTCGCGGAGGGCAACCCCGCTGTCCAGGCGGCGCTCGAAGCGACGACCGCCGCGATGGGTGAAGTGGCTCTCGAAGCGGCCAAGACCGAGAAGGCTATCGAGTCGCTCGGGCTCGTTTCGCTCGGAGATCTCGAAGACGAATTGAATGCTATTGAAAAGGCATTTGAATCCAGCGCTGGCTCGCCCGCCCAGTTGGAGAAGGCGCTGGAGGCTCTGCGAAAGAAGGCCGAAGAACTGGAGTTGGGCGACCCCGGCTTGGCGGAAGATATTTCCGAATTGGAAGAGGAGCTACGGGCCGCTGCCATCGCCGCCGGTCGCGTCGAAGATCCGTTCAAGAAGTTCGCGGACGTCATCAGCGATCTCGGGGTGAAGACCCTTCCCGCCGCCCTTGAGAGTCTCGAAGATATCCCCGCCGCCATATCTGCTGGCGTGGTCCCGACGTCGGACCTGAATCGTGTCGTGAAGTTGCTCGACGACGAGTACGGAGAACTGGCGAAGGAGTCCGAAAAGGTCGCTGCTGCGCTCGATGCCGTCACCGACGCAGCGCGAGGGCAGGGAGCCGAACTGGACAAGGATAAAGGGGCCGTCCAGCGCTTCACGGACAAGCTCTCGGAGGGTGTGAAGGGGCTGACCGACCCCGACAACATCGCGGGCTTTATCGGCGCGGGGATCGGCGACATTTTCTCGGGCGACTTCACGTCGGGGATTTCCGATATCGTGTCGCAGATCGGCTCTCAGATCGGTGGATCCATCGGCGCGGCGTTCGGGCCCATCGGCTCGATCATCGGGAAGCAGTTGGGCGCTCTGGCAGGGAAGCTCGTCGGCGTGATCAAAAATCTGTTCGGCAAGTCGGAGATGGCGAAGGTTGGCGACGACGTCGGTCGAGATCTCGGCGTCAGCATTTCGGATTCGCTCGCGCAGACCATCGCTGACGAGAGCAAGGAGACGGGAGATCGCGTCGGGGCCATCGTCAAGAATCTCCCGGCGATCATCGAGGAAGCGGGCGTAGCGAACGACGCGGCGCTGTCGAAGTTCGTCAGCCAGGCGCGTATCAACCTCAACCAGCTTGACCGAGGCACGCTGTCGTCCGAAGTCGCTTTCGGCCAGTTGGGTGAGTCGCTCGAAGCGCTGATCCCGAAGATCGGCGAGGTCGGAGCGACCAGTCAGACGGTCGGTGAAGTGTTCGAGGTTCTCGACGCCGCGCTAGGCCAGGTTGCTACCGGGCTCGCGACTACCGACGACGCCGCGAAGCTCCTCAATACGACGTTCCCGTTGCTCGTCGAGCAGATGGACAATATGGGTGCCCAGGGCGTCATGGCGATCCGCAGCCTGATCGTCGAGACGCGGGAGCTCGGGATCGAGGTTCAGGCGATCACGGACTTCGTGCTGGAGGGCACAAAGAAGATCACGGACGGCGTCACGACCATCGTCGATTCGCTCGGCAAGCGGATCTCGCAGCTGCCCGAGGATCTGAACTTCGCCAAGGCGTTCAAGCAGGCACAGAACGCGGCGAAGGCGGGCGGGACGACTATCGGCACCGCTATCGCTGACGGCGTACAGGAAGGCGTGCTCTCGCCCGAGCTTCAGGCGACTATTCTGAGCATCGGCACCCAGGCCCAATTCGCTGCCGGGGCCATCGCTGTTGCGTTCAGCGAGGGGCTCGCGCAGGGCGTCCCGATCACGCAGCTGGTCGGCGATATGAAGACGCAGCTGGGCCAGCTGGGTGCCGTCTTCGACGAGCTTGGGATCAAGGCTCCCGAGTCGTTCGAGAAGATCTCGGCCTTTGCTCAGAAGATCGCTCGGGAAGACGTCGCTCCGGTCATCGAGGGGATCCAGGGCATGGGCCAGGCGCTCGAAGGGCTCGGCGCTCTCGGGCTCGCGACGCAGAGCGACTTCGATTCCTTCGGGGCTTCGCTGACGACAGCGTTCACGCAGTTGAGTGCTCAGGGCTTGAACACCAACGAGGTCTTCGCCGCCATCGGGCCGCAGCTGCAACAGCTGGCCGATCTCCAGCGTGACTTCGGGTTCGAGGTCGACGCCGGGACGCAAGCGCTGCTCGACCAGGCGTCGGCGGCGGGCGTCGTCAAGGGCGCTCAGCTGGACACCGCGGACGCGGTCAGCGCCGGGTTCCAGGGCTTGTTCGACCGCTTCGACGTCTTCTTGGAGAAGCAGGGGATTGCTACCGAGGGCATGTTCAACTTCGGCGAGCAAGCGACGTCGGCGATGGACTCGATCAGTGGGGCTACCGAGACGGCTTCGACGACGATGGCTGACAGTTTCGTCCGGGCGACCGCAACGAGCACAACGGCTGTACAGGGCTTTGGGTCCGAAGTCGCTACGACGTACCAAGGAATCACGATGGGCTCGCAAGAGGCGGCTCAGAGCCAGTCAGACGCCTTCGTGCAGTCCTTCTCTGTTATGGACTCGGCAGCCGAAGCGACGAAGATCAAGGCTGAGGAGGAGTTCACTCAGATCGTGATGGCGGCGGGGCTGACGGCAGAGGAAGCCGCGCTCGCGTTCAGCGAAGGCGCTCTTGGAATCCAGATGGCCCTCGAGGAAATCGGCGACGTCGGCGGTGGGGCCTTCGACGAGATTGCCAACGCTGCCGATCGTGCGGCTGGCGCTGCCGAGGATCGCTTCGCTCAGATGCAGAATCGACTCGTCGGCGCGTCGATCATTACCGATACGGTTAAGGTGGCCAGCGAGCAGATCTTGACCATCGGCGACGCTGCTGCCGAGGCCGCGAAGGCATCGGCTGACGCGTTCGAGAAGACCTCCATAACCCACGGGATCGACGCCGAAATCCTGGCGACGATCAACAACATAGACGGCGGGCCCGACGACTCCGGCCTTCGGGACAACGTCGGCTTCGGGGGTGACGGCGGATTCCAAGCTGTCGACGACAGCGGCGGTGGGTTCAGCGACTTCGGGCGCGACGGCAAGGACCGGATTCTCGCCAAGGTCAATCGCAACATCGACGGCAAGGAATCGACCGCCACCATCCAGCTTCTCGTCGACGGCCAGGTCTTGGCCGAGACGGTGATCAAGAACACCGGTCGAGTGCTCTCGAACAAGGGGCTTTGACCTGTGGCGATCACTGTCGAGATCGCCGGTATTGACCGGACGGACGAGTGGACCGACGCTGCCCCGACTGGCTGGAATGACCAGCTGAACGGTCGGGGTACCGGGCGCATTACCTTCAACGACGACGTGGGGGGATTTTTCCCCGACGACGGTCAGACCATCGAGATCATCGAGGACGGCACCGTTCGCTTCGGCGGGATCTTGATGGAGCCGACGATCACCGAGCCTGGTGGCGACGAGAGCGCCCACCTTTTCTTCGGCTGCCAGATGTCGGACTACAACATCCTCTGCGACCGACGAACGGTCGGCGAGGAGTTCGAGAATGTCGATTTCGACCTGATCGTCTCGGGCATCGTGACGAACTGGATGGACGGCGAAGGTATCAGCCTCGCAGGCGTGGAGGCCGACGTCGCGCTCACCGTGAGCTTCGGCAATATCCCGGTTACGGATGCCTTTAATGCTCTGAGCGACGCTACGGGCAAGTTCTGGTACATCGACGAGAACAAGGTCCTCAACTTCAAGGATCGCGACACGGACCCCGCGCCGTTCGACATGGATGGCGACACGCTCCTGGCCGGGACGATCACCGTCCGAGAGGACCGGCAGAAGTACCGCAATGAGCAGATCGTCAGGTCGGGCAACGACGACTTCCCGATTCTCGCCGTCTCTGGAGATCTCACCGAGCAGGCTGCGCGAGCGGCGATTGAAGACACGTCGGGCATCTACTCCGAGGTGTTCGACGACGAAACGATCACCAACCAGACCATCGCCTTGGAGAAGGCCGGGGATCTGCTCAACAGGTTCGCGGAGATCGGCAAGGTGGTAACGGGTCGGACGCGTCTCGCGGGCTTCCGAGCGGGCCAGGAAGTGAACGTACATCTGCCCGACTTCGGCGTGACGAACACGCTGATGCTCATCGATACGGTCGACGCTGAGATCATCTCGACGTCGGACGGCGATGAGGTCTGGTACATGCTTCGAGCGATCACGGGCGATCCGTTCGGCGGGTGGATGGAGCACTTCAGGAAGCTCCCGCCGATCAAGGTGCCGCTGACGTTCGAGAATACGCCCGGTCTGTTTCGAGTCGACCCGAAGCCGGGCGCTGTCGTCCACGATCCCGAGCCCGACTCCTTCGAATGGGTCCAAGCGGCCACCAGCGTGCCGACAGAATCCCCAAACTCGTTCGGGATTCTGCACGACGGCAGCAAGCTACTCACGCTCCGATTTGGGGGCCTCGCCAATACCGATGGGTGTAGTGGCGGTCAGTTTCCCGGCTTTGGTGGCTCGCCAGCCTGCTTCGACAACCGGCAGGTGATCCTCGAGGTCTACGACATCGATGAGGACAACGTCGTCGCCACGACACCCGAATTTGGCATCTCGACGGACGCGGCGAACGTCGGCAGCAACTTCAAGCCTGCCATCGTGATCAGTCCCGACGACCGCTTCGCCGCGATCGGGCATATGAACACTCCAGGCGTTGACTCGGTTTTTTACATCTACGACATCAACGCCGGTACCTTCCGAGGCCAGGTCATCAGCAACATGTTGACCAACTCGAACCTCAGCGAGCCGATCTGGGTCGGCGACAACTTCTATTTCGTCGACGGGTCGCAGTCCATCATCCACAACTACAACGTGAGCGACCCAAACACCCCGGTCGAGGCTGAGGAATTCGCGACGTCGGTCACTTTGATCCGCAGTCTCGTCGCGTCGCCGGACGGCAGCGTCCTTTACGGCGTCGGGAGTGACGACGCCGCTGCCTTCGACAAGAGCGACCCCGACAATCTAGTCGAGGACACCGCGCTCGTGCTCAGCGGCGGGATGCGGAGCGTCGGGATCCGCGACGACGGCACGGCGCTCGTCGCCATCTTTCGGTTCAGCGGTGCGGAGTTGAGATACAACACGCTGACGATGACCAAGAACGGTACCGACATCGTGGCGTCGACTACCGACGGAGTAATCAATCTGGCCACCGTTGTGATGGATGGGCTGGCTTGTATCTGGCACGAGACGACCGCAATTTGCTGGTCCCAGGTCCCGTCTTCGCCAGCCAATTCGACTCGGGCGCACATCTTCGACATGACGGATATCGACGACGTCACGTTCCAAGAAAGCCTGAGCTACAACCACGGGGTGCCCTCGAACCAAGGCCCGATTCGAGGATACGAAGCGTCGAAAGTATTTTTCAATTTTGGCGGTCTTACATGGCAAATCACCTTCGGCGAGGTGTTCATTTCCGAGTCGGTGCCGCTCACGATTGACTGCCCGCTCCGCGTCGGCTTCGGCGGCACCGGGATCGCGAAGTACCTGCCCGGAGATCTCATCTATGCCAGCCGCGTCCTTCCCGACGACAATCGCGGCCAGGGCAATCTGACTCGGCTGGGTATCGAGAACTTTGGCGACGTGCTGATGATCTCCGGGGAGCTTCCGGTCTGGCAGTCGTTCGCTGAAACGGCTGCCTTCGTAGGCCTCAAAACCGACCAGCTGCTATTCACCACCAGCGACGTCACGTTCATTACGTCGGGGAGCATCGCTGACGTCGACGAGTTGGAAGCCGATGTCTTGGCCGGGCAGACCTACTACTTCCGCGCCGAGTTGTTCTTCGACGCCGACCCGGTTCTCGGCCATCGGTGGGGCATGGGCGGGACGGCGACCGGAGATGTCATCTACCAGATCCGCACTCTCGACGACGACACGGGTGAGTACTCGATACTGGAGTCGGGGCAGAAGACGGCACTGGGCGAAGACGCAGGCGAGGTCGGAGCGACGAACGGCTATACGGAGATCTCCGGTAGCATCGAAGTCACAGCGGACGGCACTCTGGTGCCTCGGTTCGGAGCGTTCTGATGGCGATTACGGTCGAGCAAAATCAGCGCAACTCGAACGGCCTGGCGCAGACGTTCGTCGTCACGTACTCGCCAGCGCCGTCCGAAGACAATCTCCTGATCGCGACGGTTTGCCACGACGAGGTCTTGGACGACGCCTCGGACATTACAAGCTCGGGCTGGACGCGGCTCAACACCTTCGACGCGACGGCGATCACGCCCGACAACCGCCTCTCGATGTGGGCGAAGTTCGCTGGCTCGTCCGAGGCGACTGCCGTCAACTTCGATCTCGGCGAGGTGAACCGTCGAGCCCACGGCAGGATTCTTGAGATCTCCGGGCATTTGTTCGACGATCTGGAAGCCGAGGACACCGCCGATCAGGTTACGGGTGAAAACGGGTCGAACGTTACGTCAAACCAAGTGGATTCTGCGCTCGTTATCCCGCCATTTCTGATCGGGATTATCCACGTCGGGATGCAGGGAACGATCACCGATCCGAGCGTCGCTTGGGACGAGAGCGTGACGCTGATCGACGACTGGTCAAGCAACTTTCGTGGCTCGGCCATCGGCTATCTCGAAGGCGGGGCGACGGCGCAGCCGACCGCGACTTGGACGGGCGCTCGCCCGGTCGGGCATCAGTTCGTCGTCGTCGGCATCCAGCCGCCCAATACTAAGCTCCTGCGGGGCTCCAGCTTTCGAGTCTCGCCAGCATCGGCATAGGTGAAAATACTCATGCAGTAGGATGGGCTCGAGGAAATCCATGGTGACGAAGGGCAAGAGCTTGAACGCGCTGAAAGAATGGAGCAAACCGGAATCGCCTCGTGATTGGTCGCGTCTCGCTCTCGGCTTCGTCTTCGCCCTATTCATGCTGCTCGCGGGCAGGCTGTGGGGTGAGTCGCTGATCGAAGCGACGACGACGCGGGCGCTCCAGAACGAAGCGACGCTGCAAGGGCTTGAGACTCGGTTCGAGGATCACGTCACGGTAGAAGCTCGCCAGCACCAACAGATTCTCGATCAGCTGCGTGAGATTCGAGAGATGCTCCAGAGCCAATGAAGATCTCGCCCGACTTTCACGACTGGGAGTTGACGGTCAGCACCGAGCACCCCGACCTCGTGACCCCGCTCGTCGACGTCGACCCGCTGCACATCGCCAACGCCATGCGCGTCGTTCTCGGGCATCTGCAACCGACTCGCGACTTCGCAGGCCAAGTGACCACGCTGTCGTTCATCAGGTACGCCGAGCTCAACGCCGCCGCTGGCAGCAAGCCGACGTCGAGCCATCTGCTCGGGCTCGCCGCCGACTACCGACCCTCGGAGATCTCCGCGCTGGATTTGTTCGAGTCGTTCCAACGCATGGACGTACCGGGCGCGACGTGGGACAAGCTGAACCTCTACACCGGCAGCCGCCCCTACATCCACGTCGCCTTCCGACCCGTCGAGGAAGGCCAGGGACGTCTTCGCATCTATCGCGATTGGGAGTTACTGAATGGCTAGGCGGCACAAGGGCGAGCGCGACGGCGACGAGCGGGAGGATACGTACAGTCGGGCGAGACAGGTCATTGAGAGCGTCGAGTTCCGAGTGGATACCGAGAGCCGGATTCAGAAGCTGGAGTGGCTGGTCGGATCGCTCCGAAGATGGGCGGTCGTAATCGTCGTCATGCACGGACTGAACTGGATTCACGATCTCGGCGTCTCGGTCGAAATGTTCGACTGGTGGGACGGGCGTACAGAGGGTTTGCTATCCTCCGAGTTCGAGCACGAGGTTGCTGTATTGACGCCTTTGCTGATCGCGATCCTCCCCGTGGTCTACGGGGTCATGAGAGATCGACGAACGAAGGCTGCAGAACGAAGAAAACAGGAGGAAGAATGATGCGGAAGTACCTGATGATCGCCGCGCTCGTCGCGCTGGCGAGTTGCACGCCGGACGTTACGGGAATCAATAACGCCGAGCCGCTCAACATCGCCGGGGCCTGGGCGGGCACCGCCCGGTGGTCGGCTCTCCAGGGCGGCGCGTCCACTGTCGTCTCGTCGCAAGATGCGGGCGCGACGATATTCCAGAACGGAGCTTCCGTTCAGGGAGAATGGGAGATCACCGGCCTTTGGGTCGGGTCGTTCACCGGAGTCGTCGACCCTGAAGGCAACGTAACGGGCGCGATGAGCGTGACCGTTCTTGGCGCGGGAGCGTGCACCGCTTCGGCCAACGCTGCTGGCTCCGCGACGTCTGTCCGACTGGAGCTTCGGGTCAGCTACGCCAACCCCGGCTCGACGCCATGCGCCGGCGCGCCAGTCGGGCTCATCATGGAGTTGGGACGATGACGGGCGCTCTGCTGCTCGTCGTCTCGCTCGCCCTCGCTCCGATGCAGGAGACCGCTGACGCGCCTCCACGTATCGACTTCGACGCCGCGATCAAAGAAGCCGCTGCGCGAGTCGTCGCTGAGGACGCCGGGTTCCTTCTGGCGCTCCAAGAACGCGACCCCGCCACCGGCCAGTTTGTCGCTGCCGAAGATGAGCGCGGCTTCTGGACGATGTCGAAGGACGGGCTCACGGAGCCTGCCCAGCTGATGTTTCTCGCGGCCTCGGTCGCGGACATCTGGTCTCGGGCAGAAGTGACTCGACTCTGCGAAGACAGCGCCGACGTCCTCACATGCAGCAACACCGGCCTGAGCGCCAGTGTCGATTCGCTCATGACTGCGGGCGTCACGATGGGCGTCACCGGGATTCAGCGTCTCGCGAAAAAGTATTGGGACGTGGACCTGGACGAAAGCTGGAAGCAGTACGCCATTTGGGGCGGTCTATCCGCAGTACGACTCGCGGCAACTTGGTCGCAGGTATCCCTCGCCAACGACATCCGAGGGGCCCAAGGAGTTGGCGCTGGCCTGACCTTCAACGTCGGAGGTGGTTGATGGAATTCGGACTGGTTGAGTTGATGATCCCCGCAGTAGTCACGGCGCTCGTCGCCTTGGTACGGCAGTTCACCGAGAAGCTGGACGGCCCGAAGGCGTACTGGGTGTCGGTCGCCGTCAACGTCGTCGCCCAGGTAGCCGCGCAAGTTCAGGCCGGTGGCGATCCGATGGCGGGCGCTGCGCTCGGACTCGGCACCGGCGCGGTCGTCGGGCCTGGCCTAGCGAGCACCGGCAAGCGCGTCGGCCTTGCCAAGTTCTTCAAGCCACGCTCTGACTCGTGATCGTTACTGCCCGCGACGTCTATGGAGATCTGCTCAACGCGTCGCACCGGATCTCTATGTCGCGGGCTGGTGGCGGTGGGGGACCGGCGTCGACAGCGGACGTTCCGCCGAAGGCTGACGCCGACTTTTTGACCGACGTCACGAAGACCTACGTCCTCAAGATCACGGCGGTCGGGTACAGGTCTGTGTCGCGACTCGTCCAAGGCTCGGTCGATCAGGTCGACGTCGCGCTGCCGGTGGATCCCGTCGCCGTCGTTGGCTTCGAGTGGCCGGATGAGGTCGACATTCCTGGCGTCGACTTCGAGACGCTCCCCGATAAGCGACGAGCGACGCTGCTGAACATTTGGGCCAAGCTCTGGATGACTCCGGTCGGCGTCGCTCCCGCCGCGACGTTCATCAAAGAGGTTCGAGAGGTACGGCCCGACCGGCTGATCGTTGCCGTCGCTGATGAATTCCTCGAGTTGCTCGAAGACGCCGAAGGGCTCGACGTTGCTCCGTCCGCGCTTCACGATCCGCCCGCTGGCTACTCGAACGGGCCGAGCTACAAGACTCGCGATCGGGCCGGGAATCTCCAGGTGTCGCTGTTCGTCCCCGACGACGAGCACGCTCCGGTTCTGGCCGATATCGACATCGACGAAGCGAAGGGGCTGGCGCACCTTTTTGACGTCATTGAGCACCATGCCACGGGCTCGAAGACGGACCCCGTCGAAGTCCACCAGATCTTGGTTGGGCACCAAAACGTCGATCCCGGTTACCGCCCAGTTGTAGCGCTGACGACCTAGCCACCCTCGGGAGTCGTCACGCGGCCTGGAGCGCGTCTCCGGCCCCTGACCCGAACGTCCCTACCCGTTCGGGTGGTCGGGCGTTAGAACAGCGCACAGAAGCTCCCAATAAATCGCACCATGAGCGTCTTTTTTCGTCGTCTAGGCTTTAAGGTTGAAGCCCTGAAATCGTAGAATTAGAAGTGGTCGCAATGCAGTTCACCGCAACAAGGAGAGAACGAGATGACGACGCAAGAATTGATCGACCGACTTACGGAGATGGTCGAGGAAGATCCGTCGAGGGCCGACGTCCCGGTCCGGCTGATGACCCAGCCGAACTACCCGCTTGAGTATTCGATCTATGGCGTGACGTCGAAGGCCGTCATGACCATCGAGTGTGATGGCGGCGAGGACGACGACGGCGGCGATTGCTCCCCCGAGGCGATTGAACGTCGGCTCGGAAAGGACTTCGAGGACTTCGTGTACATCTGCGAAGGCACGCAGATCGGATACGGCTCGAAAGACGCCTGGGAAACCGCAGAGCGATGAAGGATCGCCTTCCGCAGAATCTCGACCGAGTTGAGATCGGCTTCTCAAACGCGTTCGGCCATGTTCGACGCGTCTCTGAGTCGGCTCAGTATCGGTTTTTCGTGCGACTCGACGACGGCTTCGGCGGCTGGTTCGGCGCTGAGGAGCTTCGCGTCGTCGCGGTCGGTCCCGCCTCTGATCCAAACAACTACCGATGAAGGAGAGAACGATGCGCAAGAACTGTGAATGCTCGAACTGCCAGGCGGTCGCTTACATCGACCGCGTTCTGAAACATATCGAGTCGTGGTGGCCGCAGCCGGAAGATCGTAGCGACCCCCACGGCGGGCCAAATCCCGGTTGCGCCGAGTTCGATCCCGGCAATCCGGAGTTTGAACGGCTGATCGTCGAGCACCCCGTTTGGTTTCTGTCGCAGTTGCAGGGCTCGATTCTCGTTGACGCTCATGGACTCGCTGCTCTATACGACGAAGGGATCTGACGATGATTGCCAACGCTGAACGACGAAGCGCGATGCACGACCTGGGAACCTCGGCGGGCCAACTTGCCTACGAAGCGAGCCGGGTCAACGCGCCGAATAACGACGACGCGCTCCGACTCTGGCTGACCGCTTGCGTCAAATCTGCCGAGCATATGGGAGTCGAGCTACTGGAGGAGTCGGACTTCGGATTCGCGAAGGACGCTCACGGTCCGGGAGTCGGAGCCCCGGACTACAACCCGAGTCAGCGGTGCGTTGCGGGCTCGGAGCCCGAGCCCGACGACGGGCAGGTTTACGGGCGGATCAATGACGTCGAGCACGCTTGGGCCGAGGCGATCCTTTGGGAGATCGACCACTTGGCCGCGAAGCTGTACGACTACATCGGCACGAATGGCCAAGAAGGCAACTCGGACGAGCTACTCGACGAGTACAACCGCTACGTCAAGAGCCGCTGCCCGTCCGGGCATCGTGGCTTCCCTTCGTAGGAGATAGCGATGATGGCGACGACGAAACACCCGATGCTCGAAACAGGCTGCGCTCGCTGCGGTAACGATCTGAGCGTCAGTCTGATGTCGCGTTTCAATACCGACGTCCTCTGCATGAATTGCGAAGCTCTGGAGCGAGAGCATCCGGCCTTCGCTGCCGCTGAGGAGACCGAGCTACTGGCCGTCCGCAGCGCCGACTACAACTTCAGAGGCGTCGGACTCCCCGCTGGCTACTCGAACTGGGCCAGCCAACAACGGAGAGAACGATGAGCGACAACCAGACAACTCGATTCTCGATCCGCTCGGACGACGAAGGTGTGCCCGAGCGGATCGTCGTGGAGTACGGCTCGCATGGTCACGCGCCGTGCCTTGAGATCGCGCTGCCCGATGGCCGATGGCTTCTCATCGGTCACGGCTCGTCGAGCAACGGCTACGAAGTTGGCCTGTACTCGTCGGAGCAGGACTTCTACGACGACGAGGAGAACGCGCTGATTGCGCTCGTCGACGGCGACAACTTGGTGGTCTTCCAGACGAAGCACAAGGCGGCTCGCTGCCCCGACTGCGGCGAGAAGCCCGACGAAGATGACAAGTGCTACTGCGATCGGATGAAGGACGAGCAAGCCGCGCAAGCGGACCGATGGCTTGAGGCCGAACGAGCCGCCGACGCTGGCGAGTATTCCTACGACGCCGAAGCCGCCGAGCGCCAGCGACTCGATACTGCGGTCGGCGAGGAAGCCAAGCGGTCGGAAGCTCGTCAGCGCGTCGACGATCTGACGGGCGCTGACGAAGATCCCGCCGACGTCGAAGCTCGACGACGGGTCCAAGCTCGCAGGAAGACGCAGCGCGAGCGGTACCACCGGGTCCGAGGACGCGTCGATGAAATCGACGACGAGCATCCGAGCATCAGCGAGGGTCACGTCCTCGGGAAGCGGGGGCTCTAGGTTGATCAACCTCTACTGGGACGAAGTTGCCGAGCACGTCACGACCGACTCGATGTACGGGTTGGTCGTTGGCGGGCTCGGCACGATGCGTGGCCAGCCGATTGAGGAATGGATGGGGGCTCGGCGGCGTGAGTTCGTCGCTCGATTCGCCTGGACGATCAGCGACCCGGCCACGCTCGACTTCGTTCTGGAGCATTGCGGTTAGCGCGTGGTCGACCCGCTAGCGGGCACCGGCTACTGGGCTTGGCTTCTCACCCAAGCCGGGAGAGATGTCGCTGCCTCGGACGTGTCGCCGCCCGCTGGAGGTACTCAGAACCACTGGCACGTCGGCGGCAAGTGCTTCACCCACGTCGACGCCGCCGACGCGGTGGACGCCGTGGTCGAGCACGCTGACCGAACGCTGCTGCTGATGTGGCCACCGTACGACGACGAGATCGGAGCGCGGATCGTTCGTGCCTACTCGGGCGACCGGATCGTGTACGTCGGAGAGGATGCGCACGGCTGCTGCGGCACCGAGGCGATGTTCAAGATGCTCGACGACGAAGACGAGTGGACGAACGTCGCGAGTCACCGCCCGATTCAATGGTACGGGCTCCACGACCGGGTAACGGTCTACGAAAGAAGGGAGCGATGAGCGAACTGACGATGTGTAACCACTGCTCGATGCTCGGGCTGGAACGACGCGCCAAGGTCGAGGGGCGGAAGCTCGTCATGGCCAAAGCGCCGCCGATGGTTCCGGGCTGGGGTGCCGGGACCGCTGTCTACAAGCTGCCGAAGGGCATGACGGTAGCTTCATTCGGGAAGCTCGATGACGAGACGCGTGGTGCGTTCTTCGTCGCGGAGTTCGCTGAGCTTACCGACCACTGCTGCTGCTAGGAGAGAAACGAAATGGCAGAACACAAACTCACGGAGCGCGGCGCGTTGGTCGCAGCGGCGCTCAATGGCGACGACTGGACCGAGGGCGAGAAGAAAGTGCTGGAGTGGCAAGTTCGTCTCATCGGCGGCTTCTATCGTCGACTCATCGACGCGGCGTGCAACGCCGACGAGGAGAACCTTCAGCGAATCGGCCAGGGCTTCCCGAGTCTCGCCGCTGCGGTCTATATGTGGAAGAACGGCGACCTGTTCCAGCGCTTCAAAGACGCGGGACTTCTGTCATGAAGGGCAACGGCGGGCCGAATGTTGTCTCGACGAAGCTGCCCCTTGGCGCGAGCGCCGATCAGAAAATGGTCACGCTCCAAGAGATCTTCACTCCCGAAGATCTGGGGGCGGCGATCTCGATTCTGGAGGAGTGCGACGGCGACGCGGGCGTTGCCGTGAAGCGGATCCAGGCCGAGGTGATCGAGCCGATCATTGACCACATCAACACCGTCACGCGACAGGGCAACGATCCGGGCTACTGGACCTATGCGCTGATCTTCGCGATCCAGCAGGGCGCGACGGGAGGAAACATCCGATGAACAGCGAGTGCTTTTTGGTAGGTCTGCTCGGCGTCGTCTGCGGCGTGGTCGCGCTGCGCCTGATTCAGTGGATGACCGCGACGCTGGTTCCGAGCGCAGTAGGAGCGTCCGCTATGGCGGATCTCCGCGCTCGGCTAGGTCGAGGCGACCCGGAAGACGGCATCATTCTTCGTCGCGATCTGGTAGCCGCCCTGGTTGCGGACTGCGACCGAGGAGCGTCGCGATGAGCGCGACGCGAGAGTGGAAGGACGTCAAACCCAAGAAGCTCGCGGAGCTACTCGGGCTGATCGCTCGATACCACGTCCTGCGCGAGCGGCAGGCCGAGACGATGGGCGAGATGGAGAGGGCCGTTCTTCACCATCTTGGCTATCGACGATTCAAGACCGAGCCGTTGCTCGTGCCGAGTCGTCGAAAGAAGACGCCGCCGTTCCTGTGGGTCCCGCCCGGTAGTCGGGAGTTCATGACCGCCCAGGAGATGCACAAATACGGGCTGACGAAAGACGAAGCTGTCGCCGCCGCGATGGAGGAATTCGGGATCGGCGCGACGAAAGGAGAGGACGACTCATGAGGATCTGGAAGGCGCTCGTCGCCTGGGCCGCAGCGAGCTTGCTGCTCGGCCCGAAGGTCGGCGAGTTCATGCACACCCCGGAGCAACCTGCTTGCCCGACGTCGGACGAGTGGGTGGCGTTCGTCGTCGGAGATATCGGGCCGCTTGAGGTTTCGCGTCTCGTCGACCACATGGACGAGTGCTCCGATTGTGCCGAGCGCGTTCGAGTGATCGCGTTGCTTCGAGCGTCGCTGGAGCGCGAGCGATGAAGCGTGCTCTCGCTCGTGCCCGACGTCGCTACATGACCGACCCGATGATGGCGCTACTCGTCGAGCTTGATGGCGGGCGCGTCGTCAAGGTCAAGTGGAACCGCCATCGCCAGCAGACGGAGTGGTCGTGGCTCAACGAGCCTTCGAAGCAGCGACCGCATTGGTCGGTCGTGAGGGCTTGCTATCGACGAGGTTGGATCCGGCAGACAGGTCGCGACTCGGGCCGCTTCGTCATCAACGCACTCGGGCGGCGCTCGCTGCGTGTGTTCGAGTCGAGACGAATGGAGAGAACGTGATGTTTGGTTCGATTGGAGCAATGGAGATCGGCGTTGTTTTGCTGATCGTCATTATCTTGTTCGGCGCGAAGCGACTGCCGAGCCTAGGCCGGAGCATCGGCGAGGGCATTCGGGAGTTTCGGAACGTCGGCAAGGCGATCACCGGAGACGACGACGATGAGTGACCGCCACGGCACGATTACGGTCGACTGGTGCGAAGCGCGGCAAGCGATCATGGAACGCCTACTGCTCGCTGGCAGCGACCAGGACGTCGTGCTCAGTTCGGTGCGCGACTACATCTCGGATCGCGACGAGCAGAAGGTAGGCGAGATCCTACGGGACGCCAAGATCGTGCTCGTCGGCGCGCTCCGTATCTATGAGGCGTGGATCGGCACCGCTGGCCCAGCAGAAGGAGAGGACGATGCGCCAGAAGCGTAGGCGTCAGCCGCAATTCCCGTTCTCGCTCGACGAAGCTCGGCACGAGTTGGCCGAGGGGATGACGCAGACGCAGTGGCGGTCGGCCATCGCGGACGCGTCTCGCTGGGCGAAGATCCGCCAGCGTATCGGGCTGGATAACTCGTCGCTGCTTCGAGTCGTCGCGCTGGCGGAAGCCTACGTCGACTACATGGGGGTGATGAAGGGAGGCTGCGATGGGCTTACCGCTGACGAAGATTGAGAAGCGTGTCGCGCTCGAAGCTCTGGCGTTCATTCTTGAGAACGATATCTATGAGCAAGACACCAATTTCGTCAGTCTCGAAACACCGAAGGACAAGGCGGCACTGCGCCGCATCATCAAAAAAATCAAAGGAGAGAACGATGGGTAAGGGCTGGTTTGAAATCGACAGGGCAGGGCTCGCGGAGATCGCGAAGCGCCGGGGCATGGCGTTCATCGTGACCGAGCCCGTGCAGAACGCCTGGGACGAAGACTCAACGCTGATCGAGTTTCAGTTGGATCCGGTCGAGGGAAAACCTCGAGCGGTCCTGACGGTCAGTGATGACTCGCCCGAGGGCTTCCGAGATCTCGCGGATAGCTACCGCATGTTTCGGACGTCGTACAAGCTCGCGGACCCCGAGAAGCGTGGCCGATTCAACCTTGGCGAGAAGCTGCTGCTGGCGGTCGCTCACCAAGCGCGGATCATTACCACGACGGGCTCGGTGATCTTCTCGGAGAAGGGAAGAACGACCGGGCGCAAGAAGACCGACGTCGGTAGCGTGCTGACTGCCGAGCTTCGGATGACTCGCGACGAGATCCAAGAGGCTCTCGACTTCGCGCTGACGTTGATCCCGCCGCCTGGTAAGAAGACGACGATCAACGGCGCGACGCTTCCCGACCGAACGTGGCTGGCCGTAGCCGATCACACCTTGGATACTGAGATCGAAGGCGAGCAGGGCGCGTTCAGCTACACCCGCCGGCTGACTCAGGTCCGAACCTACCAGCCGCTCGAAGGCGAGACTCCCCACCTGTACGAAATGGGGATCCCGGTCGATGAGATCGACTGCGCTTGGCACGTCGAAGTCATGCAGAAAGTCCCGCTGTCGGTCGACCGCTCGTCGGTTCGATTCGGCTACCTCTCCCGCGCCGCTCGCATAGCGACCGAGATTATGGCGAAGGAGAAACTGCTGACCGAGGACGACGCTCGCGCTCCGTTCGCTGCGTTGGCGCTGGAGTACATGGAGGACGACGAAGCGGTCCGTGAAGTCGTGACTCAGCGCTTCGGAAAGAACGCCGTCGTGTTCGATCCGAGTGCGCCCGAGTCGAACAAGCTGGCATCGGACGCGGGCGTTCAAGTCGTCGCCAGCGGCTCGCTATCGAAGACGGCATGGACGGCGGTTCGTCGCGCTGAAGCTCTGCCGCCCGCTGGTCGGATGTTCGACGACGGGACGCTGAGCGTCAGTGCGTCGGGCAAGCCAGCGGTCGAGCGCTCGACGTGGACCGACCAGATGGAGGCGTTGGCGCGATACTGCGCCGCGTTCGGCGAGCACACTTGCGAGTGCTCGTTGGTCGTGAGTTTCTACGACGTTCCGGGCGAGAACTTCGCCGCCGCCTGCGGGCACGGCGAACTGTTCTTGAACATCGCGTCGCCAATGGTGCGCTCGGGGCTCGAAGCGGTCGACGGTTGGCAGGAAGACCGATACGAACAGATCGACCAGCTGCTCATTCACGAGCACGCTCACATCGAGGTCGACGATCACCTGTGCCACGACTTCCACCGCGAGTGCTGCCGCATCGGCGCTCGTCTCCGGTCCTTCAACCAGAGTCTATAGACGATGGCGAATGGCGGGCGTCGAGTCGCTTGGAGATGGGAGGCGTGCCTGGCGTCCGCCACGTCGCTGCTAACGAACGGAGAGAACTGATGACGAATAACGTACAGCCCGCGACCCTCGTGGCTCGCCTTCGGCGTCTCGTCGCCAGAGACGACTGGACGAGCAAGCGGGTCGCTGAAGAACTTGGTGCCGGGTACTTCTCGGTGCTCAACTGGACGAGCGGTCGAACGCTACCGTCACCCGCGTATCGGCGGGCGCTCGTCGAACTTCTGGAGAGGGCGGATCAATGATCATCAAAATCCAACGACCCCTGGCGACGACCGAAAAGGACGCCGCGTTCCTGCTATACGACGAGACGAAGCGCTGCACGATTCGCGTCTCGATGTCGGACGCAGAAGTCGCGCCGATCCTGTTCATGCTGTTCTTCAAGGCGGCTAAGACGTTCGAGGAAGAGGGCGTGACGTCGCTCGAAGATACGCCGGAAAAAATCTATGTTGAAATGGCGCTCGACGAGCACAAGATGCTCCTCATCGACGAAGACTCCACGATCCTTGACGACGAGCCGGATTGGTAGGATGCGCACCGCGAGAGATTGGAGAACAAGCGGGCTGCGGACGTGTCATCGGTGCGACGAACTAACCGAGCCGGGAACGCGACCGCACCTGTCGGGCTTCTGCTCGGAGCGCTGCTACTGGATTGCGAAATGGGGGCTGATTCCCTTTCTCGTGATCTCGGTCGGCACGTTCTTGCTCGTTCTGCTCGTGGCCTGGTTGACGTCGTGACCTCCAAGCGCGCCTTTACCGGGATGCAGCTGCGAGATGCTATTGCGCTCGCGCTGCGTCTCGGCTGCGGCGTCGAGCACAAGCGTAGGACGGGCGAGTACAAGATTCATGTTCCGGGTCAGACTCGTGGCCCGTTGCTTCTCAGCGGGCGACGTCGCAGCGCCCCCCGCAATCTTGTCTCGGTGCTGCGTCGGCTAGAAGCTGACGTGGCCCGTCGAGTAAAGTTGGCGCGTCTGCTGGAGTCGAAGCAGGCTGGAGAGAACGACGCGTCATGAACACCTTGAGGAAAGCCGATAATCGGGAGCGTTCGGAGAGTCGTGGATTGGCCACGCTCCGGGGGACCGCGTTCCCGATCCGTCACGGGTCTATCGCCGTGGCGCTGACGAGGCAGATACCTCACGCAGCAAGGAGAGAACGATGAATCAGGGAATCAGTGCAGCAGAGCTTCGCGACAAGCTCGAAGATCAGGCCAGTCGCAAGAAGGACTACAAGGTGCCCGACCGCGCTATGCGCCTGATGATCCCGAACGACTCGGACACGCCGAAGCTCGATATCCAGGGGCTCGGCGACATCCCGATCCGTTCGCTCGCTCACAAACAGATCCGGGACAAGCTGTCGATCCCGGCGAAATACTATGAGCGCCTCTTGGGGGAAGCGCCTGACCTACTCTGCACCAACGTCAATCATTGGCTGGCGCGGAGCGAGAAGTCGCGACTGGTACGGACGATGGATGGCGAAGCTCGCGCCTTCCTCGGCGACACGTACCGACCGATGGACAACCTCGACTTCATGGCTGCTATCGCCAAGGGTCTTGGCGGGGCGGGCGTCGAGTCGCACATCCGAAGCGCCGACGTGACCGAAGAACGGGTCTACATCAAGGTCACGACGCCGACCCTGGAGTCGGACATTCTGCCTCCAGGCTACGAAGGGACGCGGGCTGATCTCGACGCGACGCACGAAGCGGCGAAGGAAGCTGGCAAGCTGGCCGACGATCATGGCTGGCTGCGGGATCCCGAGCCGATTCGTGGCGGCGCGGTCTTCTCCAACTCGGAGGTCGGCTGCGGCGGGCTCAACGTCAACGGCTTCGTCGAGGTGCTGAAATGCACCAACGCGTACGTGGCGAAGCAGCCCCTGTTTCGGAAGGTGCACATCGGCGGTCAGCGTCACGTCGACGCGGGGTTTGCCGAGTTCATCCGAGACGAGACGCACGCGCTGGCAGATCGGGCGCTGTGGGAGGAAGTTGCCGACGTCGTGCGCGGGACGTTCGACACGGAGAACTTCACTCGGGTGATCGAGATGTTCACCGGGGCTCGCGGTCGCGACTCCGTTGCGCGTCCCGACCGGGTGGCTGCTCAGGTACAGGAGCAGTTTCTGCTTGGTGAAGGCGAGCGCGACGACATCCTTGACGCGTTCATTCGCAACGGGGATCTCACTCAGTTCGGGCTCGCGCAGGCCGTGACGGTTACGGCTGGCAAGCTCGACGACTACCGGCGAGCGACCGAGTTGGAGACGGTCGGGATGCAGGTGATCGAACTGCCGCAGCACGAGTGGGATCGCTTCGACGTCGCCGCTGGAAGGCAGAAGGTGGCGGCGTGACGCAGCGCGACGACAACGAGAACTATGGCGAGCACGCCATCCACGAAACGGAAGCGGATCCCGCTCTCGTCGACGAAGCCGAAGGTCAGAGTGACGCTCAGCGCACGGTCGACGTGCTGTCGGAAGCACTGGCAGAGGGCCACGAGGCGCTCGCGCCGTTCGGCGATGGCAACCCTGCGACGCGGATCACTGGGGTCGAGGAAGCTGAGGCTCTCGCTCGATACCATCTGGCGACGTCGGCGGCGGGGCTCCAGGTTGCTTCGGAGAAGGCGTCCGAGAATCCTGGGAGCATCCAAGGCGAGAGCCTTCGGAAGCTCGCCAAGGGCGTAGCGCTCCGACTGAATCGGTCTGCGGACTTGATGGACGTCTTCAACCGCTAACCGCTGCCTAACGAGCTTCGGGGTTGGTCTGGGTGCTAGTACCAGATCGGCCCCGTTCGCTCGTTAGGGCTCGAACCACGGACTGTAAAAGCGAAGGAGAGAGAACTGATGCCGCAAGATTGGTACACCGTCCCGCCCGAGCTCGGCGGGCGTCCGCTGTCGTTTCGGCGGCGGCTCTATTACGAATGGCTCTGGCGACGCTACGGCGAAGCGGGGCTCCAGCGGATCGTTGCCGAGGCGTTCGACCGCATGACCAGGAACGTCGAGGCGGTCGCGGCGTCGTTCGACCGGCTTGGCGTCGCGTGCCAAGAATCGTCGAGCGTAATGGACGACGTGCGGCAGATGATTTGCCGCGCTCGAAGACGACGAGATCCACCAGGAGGAATACTGGGTGATCGTTGACGAACAGGAGTTGGACCGATGGGAAGACTGAAGCTGACCGCCCTCGGGCGCAGCATCTTCGGCGGGGGCGGGGCGACGTCGAAGAACACGCGTGGCGTCGAGAAAGGTACGACGAGATCCACGAGCGGGAAGATGCGCGAGCACAAGCAGAAGCGACGAGCGCTCCAGGCCAAGGCTCGCCACCATAACCGGAACCAGCGTCGCGGTCGACGACGATGAAGCTGACGAAGGAAATGGGCGGCTGGCTGTTTCTCGCAATGCTGCCGACGTCGTTCGCGCTCGGCCTCTGGCTCGGCTCGCGGCCTCACACGGTCGTCGAAGTCGAGACGGAGCGCCTGGTGTGCGGCGTCGTATCGGACCGGATCGGGTCGCCACGCGGCGTCTCGTGCGTGCCAAAAATACCGGGGCTGTTTGGCCCGGAAGGAGAAGACAGACGATGACTCCCGAGCAGGCAGCAGCGCTGCTTGAATCGTTCGACGCCATCGCGGCGTCGCTCCGGTGGATCCACATTTGGTTGATGTTCGTTACGGGCTTAGTCGTGTCGCTATTCATCGACATGTTCGTTCGGCTCGCGTGGCGCGTTCGGGTCGATTACAAGCGGTACCAAGAAGGCAAGCGCGCCCGGCGTCGCCCGAGAATTCGACGACGGCGGGACAGGTTCGACCCCAAGGGACGATGAGAGATTGGTGGACGTCGCTGCCCTTCGTCTACGCTATCGCGATCATCTGGTGCGTCGCTGCCGCCGCGCTCGTGATCGCTCACTACTTGTTGATCAATAAGGGCGGCTGGCGGTATCGAGCAAAAGGAGAGAACGACGATGACGCGGAAGATCATTTGTGACGGCTGCGCGGGCGGGATCCGCCAGCGCTATCGGAAGGAAATGAAGAACGTCGGGCCACCCCACCGCTCGGTGTCGCTGAGCGAGATCGCTGAGCGCGGCGGTGGGTTCAGCGCTCGAAAGCTCGTGCCGACCTGGCTCGAGGGAATGTTGATGCCGGACGGGCAGGACGGCCCCGCTGAGTGGGGCAAGCTCGTCTCGGGTCGCATGAGGCACGACGTCGTATGCGACCTGTGCAGCGCTCGTCTTGAGACGGGCAAATTCTGTTGGGCGTGGTCGGTCTACACGAAGCGAACGCCCTACTTTGAATGGGAAGGCCAGTTCCTCGAACTGACCGCCCCGAACGCGGAAGGAGAAGCAGCAGATGGGCCAAAGGAAGGACGCGACGCCGAGTCAGGAGCGAGCGATCATGGAAGGCCGTAAGACCGAGGGCGAGGTGTACATGGAGGACCCGTGGTATCGCGTCGCGCTCGACATCGAAACGGTGCGTGACTACGACGCCATTGAGGATGAGTTGGCGAAGATGCCGACGTTCAGCGCGCCGTCGAACTGGAAGGACGAGGTCAAGATCGCAGCGAAGGTCGAGGAGAAAGAAGTCGAGTGGCGCAGCGACGTATTGGAGAACGCTGCGCTGTCGCCTCGGACGGGCCAAGTCGCATCGATCGCACTCCGTCCGTGCGGGCCGGGAGCCGAAGACGAGCCGGGAATATGTCGAACGTCGTGCGAGATCCCGGAGGCCGAGCTACTGAAGTGGACGATGGATCGGCTGCTCGGGACCAAGCAACTCGTCACGTTCAACGGCATCAGCTTCGACGGCCCGTTCATTCGGACGCGGTGCCTGAAGAACGGCGTCATGATCTCGCCGCTGCTCGCGACGTTCCCGCGATATCGCAACACGCCGCAGTGCGATCTTCGGATGGTACTGGGCGACTGGGACCGATACGCCAAGGGAACGCTCGGCTGGTGGTCGGTGTTTCTCGGGCTCGAAGACCCTGGCGAGACGGACCCCGAGCAGATCCAACAGTGGTTCGACGACGGCGAGGATATCCCGCTCGCGGAGCACACGCTGCGCGACGCAGAGGCCACTGCGTTGCTTTACAATAGAGTCGCCAGTTGCGGCCTGTCGCTGTAGCTGAGTGGTCGAAAGGAGAGAACGACGATGGCAGATGACCGCGATTTTTTGAAAGCGGGCAACATCGGATTCGACAAGCCGATGCTGATGATTCTCGACGATCCGGGGTATGACGGAGCGCCGTGGTTCCACGCCGCGCCCGACAACGAGTACCAAGGGCGTCCGTCTCCATTCTGGTTGATGCACGTAACCGAGCGAGAGACGGGAAAGAAGTGGACGCTGAAGCTCACGGGCCTGATGCACAAGGCTGTTCGAGATCTCCACGAACAGCAGGGGCTCGGAGCCAACGCCGTCTTCACGATGACTCGAACGCGAGAAGGTCGGAAGACGCTCTGGAAATTCGTGCTGGTGCAGGCGGGATCGCCGCCGCCGAAGTTCCCCGACACGGCGCAGCAAACGCCGTCGTCTCGCCCGCAGAATCGAGCGACGACATACGGCAATCCAACCTCGGAGTTTGGACCGATGAGGAATCGAAACGACGTACCGATGTTCACCAAGAGGCAAGGGGCAAAGCTGTGGGAGGAGGCTTGTGCCCGAGCCCGCGAAGCTGTCCCCGAGTTGGATCCGAAGACGTGCTCCGACGCCGAGTGCGCGGCGGCTCAAACCGCCTACGCTCGAACGCTCGCCACGTACGTGATCTTTGCTCGCGACTCGATTCCGCCGAGCCAGTTCGCGGCGGGAGAAGTACGGACGACCGAGGGCGAGGAGACGCTGGCAGACAAGCTGCGCGGCGATCTGTTCGAGAAGGCGATGGAGCGCAACCTGGACACGACCGCGACGGCTGCGGAGATGGTCGAGTTGTTCGTGAAGTCGCCTCAGAAGTTGACCGAGCTACTGCAAATGGCGCTCGATGACTTCGAGAATTTTGCCAGCCTGGTTCTGCAACGTATGTCGGGCCAGGAGAACCAAGACGCCGGGCCGGAAGCCGACCCGAACGTCGACGCGCCGAGCGCGGAAGGAGAGGACGATGAGCAGGACTGAGGACTTGAAAGGTGGAGGGGCAAGGCAGGTTGGTGGCGTTGGAGGCTCCGCGCCGTTCGTCAAGTGGACGGACGATTACGCCTGGCTGGAAGGCAAGATCACTGGCTTCTGGGAAGGCGAATATGGGCGCGTCGCTCGCGTGGTGGTGTCGAACACGTCGGGCAATCTCGAAGGCCAGATGGGCGCGGGCGAAGCTCGCCAGACGATCAATGCAGGCGACGAGGTGAATCTGGGGCTCGGCTCGGCGGCGCTCGATTGCATCACGGATGACTTCCACGGCTCGACGGTCCATGTGGCGTTCATCGAGTGGGGCACGACGAAGGCTGGTCAGCAGTTCCGGTCGTTCGACGTTCTGGAGATCGAAGCGGGGGCGCAGCACGCGCCGCCATCGGAGCGTGACGACTCTCGCCCGCCCGATCCCGCTCCAAGCGACAGCGCTGGCCCGAGGGACGCTGGCGTGAAGGACGACGACATTCCGTTCTAGGTCGTCTGGCAGGGTTGGCTGAGTGGAAAGGCACCGGGCTGTAACCCCGTGGTCACGCGAGTGCGGAGGTTCGAATCCTTCACCCTGCATTTTCGAGCGTGGTATTGTCGCGCTCGACGTCGCACATGGAGAGAACGAATTGACGACGCGAATCAAGTTTGCAGGGCGGGCGCTGTGCCGAGCTGCCGCGACCACGGCAATGAGAGACACTCGGGACTTAAGGACCTCGTTCTCTCCGCCCGCGCAAGCGGGTCAGAAAAGAGTCCCGCCCGCCCTGCTCTACTTTTAAGGGAGCCGTTTTTCTTTAGCAGCAAAAATCTACCCGGAGGGAACGACTATGGGCACCGTTGTTGCGATGACCGAGAAGGTTGCTGAGTTTGTTATCGCTCGCGCCGAAGCTCGCTGTGAGATGTACACGCTCGGACCCGGTGGAGGACGTTGCGCTCGCAGCGTGAAGATTGAGATTCACCATCTACTGCCCCGAGGCAAGGGCGGTGGGCATGAGCCCGAGAATCTCGCCTGCACTTGCGTCCACCACCATCGAGCCATCGAGCATCGCATGGTCGGGGAAGACGATTGGCTTTGGGAGGCCGAGGCCGAAGACGGGCAGACCGCGTTCTCTTTGTCGAGCGGCGGGCCAGCAGAGATCGTCCTATGGCCGAACGTGCGCGACGAGCTTGAGGAACGCTCGACGCTCCTGATGCACGAGGCCAAGGTCGGCGTTCTCATCGCCGATGTTCATGGCCCGTGGCAGATCGCTCGCGCTGCGTTCGAGCTTGCCGAGGGCGGGGATCTCTGGAAGCTCCACGACCTGACGCTCGCTGAGTTCGCCTACCAACTGGGCAAGCAAACGAAGACGATCAAGGGCTACATCTTGGCCGAGACTCGCCTGATGTCGATGGCCGAGAAGTGGCACACCGTCTTCCACTCCGCGCCCGTCAAGCTGATGACCCAGTGCGGCGCAGAGATCGTCGAGATGTCCGACAAGCAGCTTCGGGAATTGAAGCGCCGAATCGAAGCGGGAGATTCCTACCGCGTGCTCGTCGAGCGAGCGCGAGAGATGGCCGACGTGGAGGCCGCAGCGAAGGAAGGACTGGTGGTCTACAACGTGATCTTGTCGGCTCACGCGACGACGCTGGAGTTCAACGTCAAGATCCCGGAAGGCACTCGCCAGTGGAGGAAGGAAGCTATCGAGAAGGCCATCGGCGCGTTCGAGAACCGGAACTATGTCGTCGGCGTCGAGTGGCCCGAGAAGACGGAAGGCCATACGGTCGCGGTCGTCAGCGCCGAGGGTGAGGACGAATGAAACGCCTCTGCGGCTTCCTGATCGACCACGACCTTGAGTTGGCGCTGCTCGCGCTCGTCGCGCTCTGTGTGCTTTTCGGCTGGATGCTCGCTCGATGAACCGCACAGCGCCGGTCTTCGAGCACGTCCAGGGCGGGAACGTCCCAGGCGGGCACAACGTTCTGTGCAGCAGCAAGTCGGGCCGACCCTTCATTACGCCGATGCGCGAGTGCAACTCAATCGAGCTTCGGCACTCCGACGTCGTTGTCGACATCGGTGCCTACGTCGGCACGTACGCGATCCGCTGCGCTCGATTCCCGGTGCGCCACGTTCGAGCGTTCGAGCCCACGCCGATGACGTGCGACCTACTCAAGCTCACGCCGCTGCCGAATCTCGAAGTGATCCAAGCCGCCGTCGTCGGTCATGAAGTCAAGCCCAATGGCACTGTCCCGCTGTTCGTCTCGAAGGGGATTGGCGTCACGAATAGTCTCGCAAAAAGCCATCGGAAGGCGGGAGCTATCGAGGTGCCGGCGTTCTGGTATTGGCACGCCGTCGACGGCGCGACCGTCGTCAAGATCGACGTCGAGGGCGGCGAGTACGACCTTCCGATTGTCGAAGCCATCGAGGGCATCCGAGCCATACTGATCGACTTCCACCCGATGCCGGGAGATTGGGTCGGGCGCGCCGAGTCGATCATCGAAGGGCTCGAAGACCACGGGTTCAAGGCCTTAATCGCTCCCGACTGGTCGTGCGGCTGGACGCAGGCCGGGAGTTGGATCCGCCCGATGAGTACCGATCAGAGCAACGTCCACGAGCCGATGATGAGTGGTCGACTCTGCTGCGGCTGCGGTACAGAAGTCGTTGCTGGCGCGTCGAAGACGCTCTGTTCAAAATGTTGGGATCAATGGCTACCTCGACACCGGAAGGGATTTCTGCACGGGTAGCCGCAACCAAGGAGAGAACGATGGGGAGGCGCGAGTCTCGAAGCAGCAAAGGGAAGACGGTCGGTTGGTGGTCGTACTCTGAGACGCTGACTACCTGCCACAAGTGCGGCAAGATGGGCATCCACGTCCCGAAGGAAGGCCACGAGCTTTCGGAGTACTGGGATCTCCAGAGCGAGTGCGGTCCCGAGGACTGGCTGATGTGTTGTCCTGGCGACTGCAAGGAGGACTGATGGATCGACGAGTCTTTGGACGGTTGATCGGCGCGCTGGCGGTAGTCCCTTGGCTCCCAGGGCTGCCGAGGCCGCGTGATCTCGTCGTGCCCCGAGTCGTACTACCTACCCCCACACCGATACGGTTTACACGGATGTGGGTCACGACGCCGGACCCCCTTCTCAACTGCTCGACGCTGGAGCTTGACCGCCAGTTCGTCGAGAGAGCAGGACGACTCGTCGCTGCTGAGATCGACCGAGCGCTACTCGCGGAGGGCAATCGAATCATGGCCGAGTCGAAGCTGAGGGTGCCCGCGCTGCCGATGGGCCATCCGAATTGTCGCTGCGTCGTTTGCAGCGTCGGGCGATGAGCGCTCCGGGAAGTCGAGCCATCAAGCTCGGCTGGGGAGAGATGGTGGAAGCCGCCGTCTGCGGAATCGGGCGTCAGATCGTGAACCTAAAGGAAGGTCGCAAGCCAGCGTACGGGGCCGACGACAAGAACGACTGGCAGAAGCACGTCGAGGGCGCGATGGGTGAGCGGGCATTCGCGAAGTCGTTTCAGCTTTATCACTCCGGCGCGTACAAGTTTCGAGCGCTCGACGTGGGCGACTGCGAGGTTAAGACGACGGAATACGCCTCTGGCTTCTTGCCGTTGCATCGTTCGAGCCGGGACGACGCTCCGTTTGTCTTGGTGACGGGCGTTAACGGCGACTACATCATCCGGGGCTGGATCTATGGTCGGGACGGGAAGCTCGACGAGTACTGGCGCGACCCGACTGGCAAGAATCGTGAGAGTCGGCGCTGCTTTTGCGTCCCCCAGTCGGCGCTGCGCTCGCTCGACGAACTGAGCTTCAAGTTATGACTATCGGCACGCGGTCCGTTCTCTACGGCGCTCACTGCTTTTTGATTCATCCGTGGTTCGTCGCGTGGGGCTGGCAGAGGCTCTACGGCTTTCCGTTCGACCCGCGCCTATGGGTGGCGTTCTTCGTCCACGATCTCGGCTACGTCGGGAAGCCGAACATGGATGGCGAGGAAGGCGAGGCGCATCCGATCTTCGGTGCTCGGATCATGTCGGCGTTGTTCGACTGGCGTCGAGACGAAGGGATCCCGGTGATCGTGAACGTCGGTCGGCGGCAAGTTCTTCGTCGATGGGGGAAGCTCGCGCTGTACCACTCCCGATTCTACGCCCGCCAACATCAGGCCGAGCCGTCGAAGCTCTGTTATGCGGACAAGCTCGCAATCGTGCTGACCCCCTGGTGGCTGTACCGATGGACCGCTGGGCTGACGGGAGAGATCGACGAGTACATGAGCCCCGCTCTGCACGAGGACGGCGGCAAGCACGAGTCGGCGCGACTCGCGTGGACGGGCGAGCGGAAAGCCTGGTATCTGTCGGTGCAGAAGTTCCTCACGCAGTGGGTTGAGGAGCAAGATGTTCCACGTGGAACATCGCCGTTTTGATCTCGAATTTTTAAACGGCTTCTAATCGTGACGTAGCTGCCCGAATTTTGGGGGTGCTACTCGGGTAGCAACTCCGGCTGGACGCGCCGAGAGAAAGGAGTAGTATGGCCGACGTCAAGATCTTCTCCCGAGGGGCTGTTGCAAATGGCGTCGATACCGCAGACAATTCAATCGTCCGTCGGCCACGCCTTCGCAGGCTCTCGGCTTGATCTTGACACCGGACACGACCCGCGCAGAGTTCAGGCTCTCGCGGGTCGTTCTTCGTTCGGTCGTCGCTCGACCCACACGGATACCTCACTCCATACGCACTGACGTTCGGGGCTCGCCTCGAACGTGCGTGGAGAAGGAAACGGCTGGCGAGAGGGGACGGGGCTGTGGGGCAACTACCCTTCAGGCTAGGGCTTGTGCTCTGGGAAGGGGGAGCTTCATAAAAATGGAGAGAACGCCGCATGGCAGACAACGAAATGACCGCGCTGAAGGCTCGCGTGACTCGAATCAGCAACCGACTCGCGTCGCTCGAAGCTGGTCTGATGCGCTACGGGATCTCGGCTGACGCCATCGTTCTGGCGTACCGAAAGCAGCGCCGCAAGCGTCGTCGCGTCGACGAGCCTGTGCAGGCAGGATCGTTCGGGCTCGCCAATGATTATCTGACCGACTGGAACGCGCTCGCCGCGAGCTACGGGTGGCGCAAGATCTCGTCGCTGACGAAGCGACGTGCTGGAGCACTCCAAGCTCGCGAGTCGGAGGACGCCTGGGACTGGGCGGGGTTGATCGTCGCGCTGGCGAAGGTCGATCACACCTGGCTCGCGGGTCAGAACTGGTGGGGGTTCGACCGGCTGATCATGGGTACGGCGAAGACGGACGGCGAGGAAGAATACATCCGCGTGTTGGAGGGCAAGTACACCAAGCGAGGGCGAGCGACGCACGACGCGAGCACCTTGCCCGAGCTTAAGTAGTGGAGACGCTCGCCTATCCACGCGACGTCGGCGCCAGTGTTCTTCTCTGGCTGTCATACAACCTCGATGCGATTCGGGTGCTCGGGCTCGAGGCCGAGGACTTCCCGACCGACGAGCAGCGGCTGGTCTACGCCTGGTTGTCCGAGATGCTCGAAGACGGGCAGAGCTTCGAGATGGGCACCGAGGCGTGGGACCGGGCCTACGAAACGGGGGCGAAGGTCCATGAGGCGTTCGCAACGGTCGTCGACAACGTGACGTCGAATTCCATGCCGCTGTTCGATACGGCCCGTCCCTGCGCTGAGTGCGGTTACGCTCCCGACAAGATCAACGAGATGGTCACGATGGCTCGGGTGCTTCGAAGGCACCGAGCGCGAATGCAGGTACTCACGGAGATGAACGCGCTCGAAGAAGCCGCCCATTCACCAGACGCCTTCACGGCGGCGATGGACAAAGCTCGCCAGCGCGTCGACGATCTGACGCGAGTCTCAGAAGACCGAGCGCCGATACTCCCGAGCAAGCTCGTCGCCGAGTCGGACTCCAGTGGCGCGTCCGTCATCGACCTTGGTTGGCCGGTGCTAGGGCGCAACATGGGTGGCGGGCTCCCTCGGAAGGACATCATCATTCTCGTCGGCTGCCCCTCGGTCGGGAAGACCGCTTGGTGCCTGAATACCATCGAGCGCACGCTACAGAATCACCCCGACGAGGCGGTCGTGTTCTTCTCGTTGGAGATGCCCCGCGTGGAGGTCTATCGGCGGCACCTGATGTCGTTCACGAGAACGACGAAGACCGAACTGCGCGCCTGCATGGCGGGCGACGCTCGATGGCCGCACGAGGACTTTACAGCCATCGGCTTCGACCGATTCGCTCATCGGTACAAGTTCTTTGAGACGGACAGGACGATCAAGAAAATGGTGCGACGACTCGTCGGCATCGGTAAGATCGCGCTGATCGTCGTCGACTATATCCAGCGAATGGATCGGACGGGCTCGGCGTCGCAGTCGCTCGTCGAGAAGATCGAAATGAACATGCACGATCTCAAGAGCCTCGCCAAGTCGTTCGACTGTGGCGTGATCGCTCTGTCGCAGATCCCGAGAGGCAAGGGCGAGCCGTGGGACCCGGTGACGATGCGCTCAGCGAAGGGCTCCAGCGCCATTGAGGAAGTCGCGGACTACATGGTCGGCGCGTGGCGACCGAACTTCCAGGCCGAGCAGGACTCCAAGCAGGCGATCTGCAATCTGACGCTCGGGCTCGTGAAGAATCGGCACGATTTTGTTGGTAGGCTCCAGGTCGCGTTCGACGTCACGCGCCAACGGATCACCGAGGGCCGAGCGCCCGAACGTGGAGGAGATCTCCCGCTATGAAGTATCTGAAGCTCTGTCTGAGTTGTCGACGTAAGCTGGCTCCGCAGCGGGTCGGACGGCTCGGCGCGTGGTGGTGTAAACATTGCGAGCGCGCCTACACTCAGCTTGAAGTCGAGCGTTACGTTGACAATGCGCCAGGCGGGAAAGTAACGGTGATCGGATGAGAAAAGGCATCGAGCGGTCGATGATCTGGTACCGCGACAACGGCTACCGAGTCGACGTCGTGGAGCGCTTCAACTCGCACGTCGGTCCTCACGGCAAGAGATTCGACTGGTGCGGGATCGCTGACATCATCGCCGTACCGATCATTGAGCCTGGCGGGCACCACACCGACTCCCGAATTGAGTTCTGCCAGTCGACGACGGGCACGAACGTATCGAGCCACGCCCGGAGCTACGAAGGCACGACGCAGTTACAGGCTGTGATCAGCGACGTCGTGGGCTCGGGCAACATCTTCGTCATCCACGGGTGGCGAAAGCTCAAGGGGCAGGGACGTCGCCAGTGGTTCCCGAGAATGTTGAGGGCCGTCTTCGACGTCGACGGCCTGAAGTGGGAGGAGTGGGACGGCCTCGGCTCGGCGATGCCGCCCTGGAAGCAGCAGTCCGAGGACGATGGAGCCGAGGAGCAGTTCGAGCTACCATCAGTTGCCGCGCACGGAGCGCGATGAAAGGAGCAGCAGCAGATGGGATTTGATCGCAGAAGTTTCATGAGGGGCGGGCTCGCTGGCGCAGTTCTTGCGCTGAGCGGCTCGCTCGTGAAGATTGGCGACAGCACCGCGCTCGTCCCGGCAAAGGTCGAGCTTGTCGCGTCGCCGCCGAACGACGGCATCCCGATTCGGCTCCCCGTCCGGAACATCAAGCGGATCGAGCTTCGCCGGGAGGTCGTCGAAACGACGTCGGAACTGGATAGCTTCGTGACGGCGATACCCGGACCGAAGTCCTGTTACGTCGAGGCATACGGGCTCCAGGCGCTCGACCCTCAGGCTGTCTTGGGTCGGGTCGTTCAGATCCACCTCGGGCGGGAGGCGTTCTCGCTGAGCGGCGGCGTGATTACCGGGCGACTCGTCCGGGTGAATCACTTCACGCCGACCGAGGGGGTGGCCGAGACGCACCTGACGCTGTCGTACGTCGAGTTCACTTGGAGCAAGGACGATCCGATCGTTGCGAAGATCATCAACTTGGAAATCGACGGAGAGAAGATCGCGACGGCTGTAATGGAGGCTGGCCAGCGCGCTCTGAAAGCCTGATAGGTAGTAGTAGCTGGGCCAGGGGCAGAACGGCGCTTAGGGAGCGTGTACCAAGCTCTCGGCAACGCTCCCGAGCGCCGACCATTGGAGAGAACGACCGAGAGCAGGAGCAGAAAGCAGATGGATGTATTTCGAGTAGTCCATGTTGGTTACCAGGTCGAGAACGCGGACGGCGATGTTCTCGCGACGCGACGCCTCAAGGGCGATGCGATCCGCAAGGCGAGGGACGCTGCGGCGATTGCAGCGGGCACCGGAGTCGACGCGGAGGTTCACTCGATCAACTCCCGAGGCCGGGTCGAGTCGAAGAACTTTTATCCGGCTGTCGAGTTCGAGAGCAAGGAGGACGGGAGCGACGACGCGCCCGAGGACCGGGGCGACGACGACGGAGTTGCCGAAGCCCAAGAAGCCGCCGCTGAAGCACTGGCGTAGGCTCGTCGGATGGTGGCGCGGCGCAAGATTCGGTACCCGTACGACTGGGACCTGATCGCAGCAGCTGCGAAGGATCGCGCCGATTGGAAATGCGAGGCGTGTGGCGTCGGCCATATGTCGAAGCAGCGCGGCGCGATCCTTACCGTCCACCATCTGAATACCAATACTCTCGACTCGGACAACACGAACTTGATTGCGCTCTGCCAGGTCTGCCATCTTCGGGCTGAGAACTGGTCGCGAGCGGGCGACTTTATGAGCCGTGAGGAATGTACGGCCAAGCTCCGTGAGATCATCCGAATCGAGAGGGCGCAGAGATCGCTATGGTGACGAAGACGAAGAAAGTCACGCTGTCGGGGAAGAAGCAGGCGGGCGAGATGAACGGCCTGCCGGTCTACCGATTCAAGGTTCGGACGCTCGTCGAAGGAGCCGCCGCCCCGTACAACGCCGAGATCAGAACGATGACCGGCCACGCCCGAGAGGGGCTCGCGTCGAGCGTCGAGGAGTTCGGTCTGGTGCAGCCGATTATCTGGAACCGGCGCACCGGCAACATCGTCGGTGGCCACCAGCGGCTGCTGGCCCTCTCGCTCGACGAGCAGACCGATGTTGTGGTGGTCGATCTCGACGAGCAGCGCGAGAAGGCGCTGAACCTCTCGCTGAACAACCGGCACATCGCTGGCGAGTGGACCGGAGATCTCAACGACATGCTCCAGTTCATCACCGACCCCGCGCTCGGCGACCTGAACTTAGGCGACCTGGCGATGGACGTCCCGCTCTCAGTCGAGATCCCTGGCAGCGACGGTCCGATGATCACCGCAGACAAGCTCGAATGGATCCCGCTGGAGTCGCTCACGCCGCACCCGCGCAACTACCACGAGCATCCACCCGACCAGCTGGAGCACCTCAAGGAGTCGATCAGGCAAAACGGCTTCTATCGCAACATCGTGGCGACGGTCAGCGGGACGATCCTCGCAGGGCATGGCGTCGCGAAGGCGGCTGCCGAGCTCGGCGTTCAACGGGTGCCGGTCATTCGGGTCGATCTGGACCCGGAAGATCCTCGAGCCCTCAAGATCCTTGCCGCCGACAACGAGATCTCGCGCATGTGTGAGAGCGACGACCGAGCGCTGTCGGAGATCCTGCTGGAGATCAAGACCATCGACATCGGCGGGCTCCTGGGTACCGGCTTCGACGAGCAGATGCTTGCCAACCTCGTCTTCGTCAGTCGACCAGCGGACGAGATCGCGACCTTCAGCGCCGCTGCCGAGTGGGTCGGGATGCCCGAGTACCATGAGAGTTTCAAAGAGGCGATCAAGATGACGGTGAACTTCCGAAACGAGAAAGACCGGACGGCGTTTGCCAAGAAGCTCGGGCTGACGATCACCGAGAAGACGCGCAGCGTGTGGTACCCGGATATGGCGAAGCTCAAAGGGGGCCGTACCGCCATCAAATTCGAGGGATCATGAAGGTCGATATCGTTCTGAGGGACCAGGCAGGCAAGATCGTTAACCTACGTCGCGACGTCGACGACGAGCGGGAGCTTGGGATCTGGAAGCGCGACGCCATCGCTCACTCCGGCTCGTTGTATCACTACGTCGGCACGCAGGATGGCCAGGCGACCTTCAGGTCGAAATCGTGATCCTGCCCCGCTACCCGATCTATGTCCCGAGCAAGGGGCGAGTCGAGTCCTGCCTGTCGGCCATGTTCTTGATCGACGACGGCGTGCCCTTCTACCTCGTCGTGGAAGATGCCGAGCGCGACGAGTACGCCGCACGCTACGGCGAGGAGCACGTTCTGGTGCTCCCGTTCTCGGACCAGGGCTCGGTGATCCCGGCGCGCAACTGGATCAAGGAGCACGCGACCGAGGGCGGGCACGCTCGACACTGGCAGCTGGACGACAACATCAGGTTCATCGCTCGACGCTGGCGAGCCAAGCGCATCAAGTGCGACTCGGGGCCCGCGCTCGCCGTCGCTGAGGACTTCACGGATCGGTACACCAACATCGCGATCTCGGGCCTGAATTATTGGATGTTCGTGCCCGACAGGGCCTACCAGCCGCCATTCTTCCTCAACGTCCACGTCTACTCGTGCACCCTGATCGACAACGCCATCTCGAACCAGTGGCGCGGGCGCTACAACGAGGACGCCGATATGTGCCTACAAGTGCTCGCTGACGGCCTCTGCACCGTTTTGCTCAACGCGTTCGTCGCGGAGAAAGCGACGACGATGCTCATGAAGGGCGGGAACACGACCGAGCTATACGACGAGAGCGACGGACGCCTGAAGATGGCTCGGTCCCTGGAGCGTCGCTGGCCAGGCGTGGTGACGACGAAGCGCCGGTTCCGCAGGCCCCAGCACGTTATCAAGGACTCGTGGAGGAAGTTCGACACGCCGCTGATTCGCAGGACGGACGTCGACTTCGATGCGCTCGCTGGCACCGTGAACGAGTACGGTCTGACTCTGAAGCAGACCGCGCCTATCGAGAGCCAGGACTTCAGGGATTGGATTGCGACCGATGAGTGAACGCGTCGACATTTGGACGGTGGTTCTTGACGACGATCAGCCCGTATTGCTGAAAGGTAGTGCGCTGGTTTCCGCCAAGAGGGTGAGGCTGGTTTCCGAGAATCGTTTCCGTTTCGGGCACAATATTGAATATGCCACGAAGGGGAATGGAGAGACGTTCGGGATTGGCGCTCGAAGCGATGCTCCTGACCATTGGTTCAGCGTTGAGGCAGCGTTGAAACATTGGGAAGACTACGTCCGATCTCAGGTCTCGGGCCTTCGTAACGAGCTAGCAACGTGGTCAGCGCTACAGGGAGTTGATCCCAGCGACGACGGTACGCCCGATGAGTGAGAAGCCCCTGACGATACAGGAGCAACTCGCTGCACGGTGCTCGAAGCTGCGAAGGGGCGAGCGCTGTTTAATGACGGTGCAGCATCTTGGAAAGTGTAGATTCCCGTCCGACAGGGAGCCCGAGAGCCGATGAGCGAGAAGACGAAACAGTGCGTTGCCCTGAAGGCCGATGGCGAGCGTTGTACCCGAGCAGCGAGGGCCGGAGATCTCTGTACTCAGCACGCTAACGGAGAGCCCGTAGCCCCCGCCGAGGTCGAAAATTCCCCCGCGCAACCCGCACTCCTAAAAAAAGACGCGCACGAGGAAGCAGCGCGAGTCGGGACGCGAGAAGCCCAGGACGAGGAGCGAGCGGAGAAGCAAGCGGCCTTCCTCGAAGGCTACCGGGTCGCTGGGAACGTGACCGCTGCGGCGCTCCATGCCGAAGTCGGGCGTCGGACTCATTACGACTGGCTGAACGCCTACCCCGGCTACGTCGATGAGTTCGCAGAGGCGATGGAGGAAGCCCGAGATCGGCTCGAAGGCGAGGCGCGACGTCGAGCGATGAGTGGCGTCCTTCGGCCCGTCTTCCAGGGCGGGGAGCACGTTGGAGACATTCGCGAGTACAGCGACACGCTCCTGATCTTCTTGCTCAAGGGCGAGCGTCCCGAGAAGTTCCGTGAGCGCTACGAAGTCAGCGGCACGGTCCAGCACCAGGCGCTCCACGTCCACTTCGAGATCCCCGACAACGGGCGACTTCGAGACGGCTTCACCCACGACGGCCAGCGCATCTTGACCAAGGCCGTAGACCCGAGCGACAACGGTGGCCAACGTAGAGGCGGCTGAAGCTCGACGCTCGCTCAAGTTCGCTCCGCAGAAGGGGCCGCAGCGAGATCTTCTCGGCACCGAGGCCGACATTGCGATCATCGGCGGCGCGGCTGGCGGGGGCAAAACGTGGTCGCTGCTCGTCGACCCGATCCGATGGGTGAAGACCAAGGAGTCAGCGGTCATCTTCCGTCGTACCTACCCGCAGATCACCAACCCTGGCGGGCTGTGGGACGAAGCCAAAGACATCTATCCCTACTGCCGAGGGATGGCGAACAACGCCGATCATGAGTATCGCTTCGAGAGCGGGTTCAAGATCCGATTCGCGCACCTCCAGCACGACAAAGACAAGCAGTCGTGGGACGGGGCGCAGATCCCGATCATCATGTTCGACCAGCTGGAGTCGTTCGAGGAGTCGCAGTTCTGGTACATGATGTCGAGGAACCGGAGCGCGACGGCTCCCTTCCGCCCGTACATTCGAGCGTCGTGCAACCCCGTGCCCGAAGACGACGAAGTTGGCGGCTGGCTCAACAAGCTCGTCTCGTGGTGGATCGACCCGGAGACGGGCTATGCGATCCAGTCACGGTCGGGCGTCGTTCGTTGGTTCGTGCGCTTCAACGAGCAGCTGGTGTGGGGAGACGACGCTGGCGAGCTTCGAGACGCCTACGGCGAGGAGCCCAAGTCGTTCACGTTCATCCCCGCGACGCTCTCAGACAACCCGATTCTCACCGACGCCGACCCGAGCTACCTCGCCACGCTCCGTACGCTGCCGATGTACGAACGCGAGCGACTCCAGATGGGCAACTGGAAGGTGCGACCCGAGTCGGGCAACGTCTTCGACCGAGCGTGGTTCAAGCTCGTCGACGCGGTGCCCGGAGACGTCGATGCGTGGATCCGATACTGGGACAAGGCGGGCACCGAGGGCGGGAGCGGGGCCCAGTCGGCGGGCGTCCTGATGGGGCGATACCCGGTCGGCATGGATCCCGTTACCAAGGAGCCGTTTTACAAGTACATCATCGCCGACGTGATCACCGGGCGCTGGTCGACGCACATGCGGGAGAAGACGATCAAGGAGACGGCGGCTCAGGACGCTCAGCTGGCCGCGCCCGTCAAGACCTACGTCGAGCGCGAGCCAGGTAGCGGCGGCAAGGAGAGCGCCGAGATGACGATAATGCGCCTGAAGGACTACGACGTGCACGAAGATCTCGTGACCGGACCGAAGCTCGTCCGCGCTGGCCCTTTCAGCGCCCAGTGCGAGGCGGGCAATGTGAGCGTCGTTCGAGCGCCGTGGACGGAAGCGTATCGGTCGGAGCACCATCGCTTCGACGGGCGTAAGGGGCTCATGGATCAGGTCGACTCGTCGGGCGGGGCCTACAACAAGCTCGTGCTGATGCCCATCGCGAGCGACATCGGCGCGGCTCTCTGGTAGCTCGAACGCTAGGGCCGGTAGGGTCGCTAGGGTCGACCCTATCGTCCTAATCGACCCTAGCGACCGAGTGACGAATAGGATCATAGGGCCGGTCCTAGCGTCAATTCTCCACCCGCGCAAATCGGTTTGGTTCGCTACCTACAGGCCCCGATGCTTGCGAGATTTAGGGTGGCGATGAGCCCTCACAGACGTCGCGAATCGAGCGACGAGCGCTAGGGCCTTCTGATCGCGGCGTGGTATACCTGAGCGCCATGAGCCCGGCAGAGCAAGATCCCAATCCGCCTATCGCTTGGCTGCGACAGATGGCGTCCGCGCTCGCGTCGCGCCTCGACTTCGCCAACCGCGCCGGCGTCACGTTCAAGGGCAAGCGGGATCTGTACGCAGTTCTCGGCTACCAGCGAGCGCTCGGACCCGAGGACTATCGAGAGCGATGGGAGCGCAACGGCGTCGCCACGCGGATCGTCGAGACGTTCCCGAAGTCGACGTGGCGTTCTGGCGGTATCGTGGTCGACGACCTCGACCCGGAGACGGACACGCCGTTCGAGGAAGCCTGGAAGGCGCTCGACGACCGACTGAAGATCTGGCCGACCTTCCTCAACGTCGATATCTTGGCAGGGCTTGGCGAGTACGCCTTGCTGCTGCTTGGCGTGAGAGGCGGCGGGGAGTTGAGCGAGCCGCTGCCCGATAAGTTCGCTGCCGAAGATCTCATCTACCTCTGGGCGTTCTCGCAGGAAGACGTCGAAGTCACGAGGCTCGTTTCCTCCAAGGATGACCCGCGCTTCGGCCAGCCCGAGGAATACACGCTCACGCGCATCGGAGTTCCGCGAAGCGAGACGAGAGCGACCGCTACCAGGGGGTCGGCCCATCAGATCGTTCACCACTCGCGAGTGATTCACGTCGCCGAGGGCCTGCTGGATGACAAGATCTTCGGGAAGCCGACCTTGCGCAACGTTTGGAATTATCTCGACGACTTGGACAAGGTGAGCGGCGGCGGCGCTGAGGCGTTTTGGCTTCGAGCGAACCAGGGATTCATCGCCAACATCGACAAGGATCTTCCGCTCAAGCCCGAAGACGTCAAGGACATTCAGAACCAGGTCGAGGAGTTCGCTCACCAGATGCGCCGCACCATCGGCCAGCGGGGCATCGAACTGACGACGCTCGGCTCCGACGTCGCTGACTACTCGAAGCCCGTTGAGGCGACGATCAAGCTGATCAGCGCGGCGAAGGGGATCCCGGTTCGGATTCTGATGGGCTCGGAGCGTGGTGAGTTGGCGTCGAGCCAAGACAAGACCAACTACGACGACCGAACTGACGACCGACGCGACCAGCACGCCGAGCCCGTTATCGTGCGCCCGTTCGTTGACTTGCTGATCGAGCACGGCGCTCTGCCCGAGCCGAAGGACGGTGAGTATGTCGTCCGCTGGCCGATGCTCGACACGATGGACGATACGGAGAAGGGCAACACGGCGCTGAAGATGGCGACCGTGAACGACAAAGAGGGCTCGACCGTCTTCACGGTCGACGAGATCCGCGAGGTCACTGGCCGGGTCCCGCTCGAGGAAATCTCCGTCGACGAGGACGACGACGATGAGATCATCGGCGATCCCGATGACGTCGAAGACGACGACGGCGAGGAGAGTGAGCCCGTAGCGGCGTCGGGAAAAGGCACGCCGCAGTAGGGGATCCGGGCGCAGACCCCGGCACGAAGACCGAGCCCGAGTGGCGCGCCGTTCATCGAGCAGCCGATGTAATGGTCCCGAGCTTCGCTCGACTCGTTCAGCGTGCGCTTGTCGCTGGTCAGCGGGCTCTGGATGGCCCCTCGCTGGAGCAGGCGCTGCTGGAGGCGCGTGCCAACACGAACATCGCCCTGGTACTACCCACGATCCTGAAGGCGGCAGACAGGACGCGAGAGATCTTGCTGGAGGAGTTCGAGCCACTCATGCTCCAGACGCTCGTCTCAGCAGGCGAGGCGGCAGCGAGGTCGGCTAAGGCTCAGGGTGGTTTCGGGCGCGTCGTCATGCAACGCGTACCCGAGGGGCCCATCGACCCGCTGACGCCCGCCGCTGGTCTGGCCGAGGACTTGGTGCCGCTCGAAGCGCTCGGCCTCTATGCGCCGGCTGGCTTGCTCGTCGCTCAGGACGCCGAGCCGTTCTTGGAGCCTGGCCCGTTCAGCTTCGAGTTCGATGGCACCAACCCCGAAGCGACTCGATGGGCGGCAGAGGAGTCGGCAGAGAAGGTAACGGGGATCGACATCAAGTCCCGAGAGGCCGTGACGTCGCAGCTGCGCGGAGTGATCGCTGGTGCCTTCGCAGACGGCGTCACGCTTCGTCGTCTCGCTCGCCAGATCAGGCGCATCGTCGGTCTGACGGCGGGGCAACAGCGAGCGGTTACCAACCTCGTGTCTCGACTCCAGACCGCGAATGGCGGGACGCTCGTCATGGCCGGGAGGGTCCGTATCCGCGTTCCGCCCGCTGGAGCCTCTGCCGAGTTGGTTGAGCGGGCAGCGTCGCGCTATGCGAGAGTGCTGCTGAACAAGCGGGCCATGAACATCGCTCGAACCGAGACGATCCGCGCCGCGAACGAGGGCCAGCGCCAACTGTGGCTCCAGAGCCGGGGTAAGGGCCTGCTGCCGCGAGAAGTGAAACGAATCTGGCTGATCACCCCGGACGACCGGCTCTGCCCAGTGTGCCGAGGGATGGCGGGGCAGGTTCGAGGGTTGACAGAGCCATTCGATACAGGGAGATTCGGTCTGGTTATGAATCCGCCAGCGCACCCGAGTGGTCGATGCGCTACAGCGCTCGCGGTTCGACCAACGACACCGATCTAGGAGAGCGACGCCATGATTACCCGAGTACATCGAACGCTGCTGCTGAGGCAGAACGCGGGCAGCGAGCTTCGCGTCAACACGTTCGAGTCGCGAGCGCACTTGGTCGTGCCCGTCGTCGCGCTCGTCGAGGGTGTGATTCAGGCTGCGAACGCCACGCGACCCGAGTTGGTCCTAGCTACGGAGTTGATGAAGTTCCACCAGGCGTGGAACGGCGAGCCTACGCTATGGGACCACCCGATCATTGGCGGCGAGCGCGTCTCTGCGAACGCACCGAGAGTGCTAGAGCAGTGGCGATTCGGGCGCGTCTTCAACGCACATATGAGTGGCAAGAAGCTCGTCGTGGAGGCGTGGCTGGACACCGATCTCGCTGCCGAGATGGGCGGTCAGGCCCAAGAGGTCGTCGAGCGAATCAACGCGGGCGAGATGATCGAAGTGAGCGTCGGTGCGTTCATCATCGCGGAAGAAGCAAAAGGGATCCACGACGGCCAGCGCTTCGAGGCGATCTGGCGCGAGATCGTTCCCGACCATCTGGCTCTGCTGCCTGAGGGCATGACGGGAGCGTGCTCGAACGCGATGGGCTGCGGTGCGCCGAGAGCGGCAATGATGGTGTCGGTTGGCGACGTCGAGCCATCGACGCCAGAAGGCGAGCCATTGCACCCCGAAGATCCCGGTGCAATACTCAGCGCCGAAGACGACTCACCGACCGGAGGGTTGAGAGTGAAGCTCCAGACATTGCGCGAGCGGTTCCAAGGCGCAGTCAAGTTCGTGTTTCGCAACAACCAGTCCGACGACTCCGTGAGTGACAGCGAGCTTCGAGCGATCTTGGAGCAGGCGCTGTTCGAGTCGGAGCCCGCCTTTCTAGGCATTGAAGAAGTATTCCCGGACGACAAGACCGTCATCTTTGCGACGGCTAGGGACGGGGAGATCACATGGTTTGCGCGGACGTTCGACGTCGCTGAGAACGGCGACGTCACGTTTGGCGATGCCACCGAAGTCCGACCCGTCACGAGGTTCGAACCAGTTACGGCTGCCGCCGCCTGCGGGTGCGAAGACCCGACCGCGTGCGAATGCGGCGACAACCAGAAGGAGACCAACATGGACAAGGCCAAGCGCATCGTTGCTCTGATCGCGAGCGAGGACACGCCGTTTACCGAGGCAAGCAAGCCTCATCTCGATACCGTCAGCGACGAGATCTTGGAAGCGCTTGAGGCGAGCGTCGAAGATCCCAAGTCCGAGCCGAAGACCGAGCCCGTTACCGAGCCGAAGGCCGAAACGCCTCCGGTCCAAGCCGCTCCCCAAGAGCCGGTCGCTCCCGTCGAGGAGCCCAAAACCGAGCCCGTCGCCGAGCCGGTAGCGGCCCAGACCATCGAGGACTACATCAAGACCGCGCCGACCGAGGTCGTCGAGATGTATAACCGCGAGCAGACGCGAGTCGCCGAGCGTAAGAACGCGCTCGTGGCGGTGCTCGTCGCCGCGCAGAGCCACTTCGACGAAGCGGCCCTGAAGGAGAAGACCATTCCCGAGTTGGAGGACATCGTCGCGCTCACGGCGACCGAGATCCCGCCCGAGATGGCAGCGGACTACTCCGGTATCCCGACGCCGCGCACCCTCGAACGGGGGCAGTCGGACGAGATCCCCGCGCCGCCCGCGTTGATGGTGGCCAAGAGCGCCTAACGAAATCGAAAGGAGCACCCGGCGCGGCTCGTCTGTAGTCGCTCCAACGGGCTTCAGAAAACAGGAGTTGCGAAATGGCACATCGCCGCGTCATCGCATTGCTCGGTGGCAAGCCGGTTATCACCGAGGAAGGCCAAGCGTCCGAAGCGATCACGCCCGGATACTTGGTCGAAGGTCAGACGTCGATTGCGAAGCAGAGCACGGGAGCCACGAAGGTCCCCGTCCGCGTCGCGCTCGAACGGGACGAACTGGGCAACGACATCGATACCGACTACGCCGTGGGCGACACGGTAAAGGTCGGGGCATTCCATGCGGGCCAGAGGTACTTTGGCTTTGTCGCATCGGGCGAGACAATCGCCGCCGACGACCTCATGGAGTCGAACGGCGACGGAACGGTCGTCGCGCTCGCCGGTGCCGAGCCGATCGTTCGAGCCGTCGAGGCTGTCACTTCAACCGATCCCGGCGATACGCGGATTCGGTTGGAGGTCATCTAGGTCTTACCGAGGGCGCGGCTGACCGAGCCGACCCCGAGAACGAGGAGACGAATAACAATGAAGCCGCAACAGGCATCCGTCGACAGCGGGCGCACGTTCTTCCGGGGTAGCTCAGGCACCTGGGCGGGACAGCGCTTTCTGGAGCACATGAAGACGCACGGCAGGCTCTCGCCCGCTGCTCTCCGAACGCTCGACACTCTCCGTAAGGACGAGTGGGTGAGCTTCGACGAGGCGCTGGTCGAGGAAGGCCAGCTGCGCTTGCGAGCCGTTCAGGATCTCGTCGACGCCGGTCTGGTGTCGACTATCCCGAACGGGCTCGGAAAGACCGTGCGCGAGTGGGAGCAGGTCACCGACATGGACGAGGCGGAAATCAGCCTCGACGGCAACGCCAGGTCGGAAGACGACAGGCAAGAGTTCTCGCTGAACAGCTTGCCCCTCCCGATCACCCACAAGGACTTCTCGCTGAACTTGCGGACGCTGCTCGCGTCTCGCGAGCGTGGCGAGGCGCTCGACACGTCGCAGGTTCGCAACTCGGGACGTCGCGTCGCCGAGAGCATCGAGTCGGTGTTGCTGAACGGGACCGATAAGGTCTTTGGCGGCTTTCCGATCTTCGGCTACACGACCCACCCCGACCGGAACACGGCGGGCTTCGCCGCTGGCGCCTGGAGCGCGGCGGCGCGGACTGGCGCGGAGATCCTCACCGACGTGCTGACGATGATCACGGCGTTGCAGGGCGACCGGATGTTCGGGCCGTATTGGTTGTACCTCCCGAGCAACACGTCCACGAAGTTCGATGAGGACTTCAAGGCCGAGACGAGCCAGACGATCCGCCAGCGGATCATGGAAGTCGATGGGCTGAACGTCATCCAGACCGTCGACCAGCTGGCCGCCGATAACGTCGTCATGGTGCAGGGCACCCGCGACGTCGCCGAGATGGTCCAGGGCGAGCCGCTGCAAACCGTCCAGTGGGAGATCAACGGAGGCTTCACGATCAACTTCAAGGCGTTCACCATCATGGTGCCGCTGGTGAAGTCGACCGCGAGTGGGGATTCCGGCGTCTTCCATATGTCGTAAGTCGTACCGAGTTCCAACCGCCCCGTTGGAATGGAGGCCGGGTTCGGGGCGGCGTCGAGTTCTTCGCCGACGTCGCCCCCGCCGCCCGGTCGAAGGAGCAGGCAGGAAGAATGTTGACGCTACGGGTTGAGTGGACGCGACGCGGGCGAGACGAGCACAGCATCCACGAGTGCACCGAGTACCAAGTCCAGTACATCGGAGGGCGCACAGTCGTGACGCTCGAACAGGGCTCGGACGCTCCGCATGAACTAATTATCGACGGCAACATGGTCGTGTACGCAATGAACGAGCACGGCAAAACGGTCGACGTCATCAGACCGAGGAGAAAGAAGAAAGATGCCCCTATACAGGCTGAAGCAGGGTAAGCAGCACTACGTTCGCGACGACGAAAGCAAGCTGGTTCGGATGCCCGCAGGCGGCACCGTCGAGCTATCCGAGAAGCAAGCCAATGCCTTCCGCGACAAGTTCGAGGCGGTCGGTGTAGCGGCGGCAACGATGCCCGCTACCGAGCGCTCTGCCAAAAGTCTCGTCGACGAGATCAAGGCGTCGGACGACGTTGCCCACGTCGAAGCGCTCGCGAAAGAAGAAGCCGAGGGGCAAGACCGAGTATCGGTAGCCAACGCCGCAGAGGCTCGGATCGAGGCTCTCGAAGCGGACGACTGAGGTAGGGCATGGCCGAGAAGTCGTACAAGCCAACCGATATCGGGTCCAGCGCTCGCGACTGGGTCCGGTTTCAACTCGGGGATACGGACATCGACACGATGGTGTTCGACGACACCGAGATTGATGCGATTCTCGTCCAGGAGTGCCAGAACAAATGGCTGGCTGCCGCTGCGCTCGGTGACATCATGCTCACGACCAAGAGCAAGGGCGCAATCGAGAAGGTCGTCGGGGATCTCCGGCTCCGCTACAGCGACGAGGGCGATGAGTCGAACTTCGGCCAACACCTGAGACGTCTTCGCGAAGACGGCGCTGCCAATTTGTTGCCAACCCAATCCGCCTTTCGGGTACTGTAGTGCCCACTGACAAGGAGCTATCCGATGAATGACCATATGGGCGTTGGCGACAAGCTGATCGTCCGCAAGATCGCTGCCGTTCCCTCGACGCCGCAAGGCGACCTGGCTCGAATCCAGGTGCTCCATGACTACGCCGAGAAGCTCGGCATCGGGCGCAACCACTTCATGATCTCGTCGAACATCCTGACGGTACGTCGCTTCACGTTCGCGGCGGTACGGCGTCAGGCTCGCGAGTTCTTCGAGGGACGCCTGCCGGAAGATCCCCGCGAGATCCTTGCCGCCGTGCTCGGGGTTCCCGAGCTTCGCCTGGCCGCTGCCGATATGGTCGGGCGCTTCGACAACCTCGTGGTCGACGATGGCCATGAGTTCGTCGTCGACGCGTTCCAGAACCTCGAAGATCTGTTTGACCTGGCCTTCCACGCCATCGGGACCGGGACGACTGCGGCCAACGCTGCCGATACCACCCTCGAGACAGAGGACTTGCTGGGCAACGCGGATCGTGGCGGCAAGGGTACGCAGACCGAAGCGGGAGCCAAAATCTACTCGACGGTCAAGACGACGACGCAGACGACCGCTGGCCCGGACGCGATCACCGAGGCTGGTTTGCTCTCGGCCAACGCCGTTGGCGTTCTGTTCTCGCGCCAGGTCTTCGCCGCCATCAACCTGTCGCTGAACGACAGCATCGAAACCACCTGGGAGATCACCGTCAGCTAGGAGCAGCGAGAGTATGGCCAAGAAGAAAGTCGAGCAGATGCAACACAACGGGCGTCCGTGCGAGCCCGAGGCGGGTGATCGGAAATTCGATGACGGCTCGTTCGTCGTTCGCTACTCGGACGCAGGCGGCGGGTGCGCTCGGGCGTACCCGAAGGATCTCAGCTACGGAGCCACTGCTGCCGACGACTCCTGAGCCGATGAAGGGGGTCGTGGGTGCCAGTCAAGACGTGGGATCTGAAAGCGGACTTTGACGGCGCGTACCGGATCAACGTTCGCGACGCGAGCGGCAAGCAGACCGGCGAGAAGGCGAACTATGAGCGCCGCGTTTTGTATTCGGCGTTCGAGTCCCAGGCTGCCAACCTTGTCGCTCGATTCGCTTGGCCGCTCAACTCCTCGATAGCGATTGTCGGTTGCGGGTTCGGGTGGTCCGTAGAGGCTCTCCAAGCGCTGGGCTACCCGAACGTGTGGGGCGCTGATACGTCCCTCTACATCCAAGCCGTCAAGGCGCAGATTGATCCAGCAGACGGCATCGCTCGCTCCTTGGTTCCCGACCGCGTCCGCGACGACGATCTGATGGGCAACCCAGGCCGTAACCGCTTCATCAGGGAGACCATCGGGCAGGGCGGGCAGTTCGACGTTGTAATCCTCGAGAACCTCGTGACGTCGCTCTCGGATATCGAGGTCGGGAACGCCACTGGGGTCATTAACCAGATCGCTCGCGTCGCCGCGTCGCTCATCATTATCGACGTCCCCACAGCACCAGCGTCCGACCCGGATTACAACTGGCATACCGTCGCGGAGTGGGATGCGCTCATCGCGGGAACCGATTGGATTTTCGTTACAGCGGGAGCTCGCTAATGGCCGTTCCTCAGACGATTGATTCGGGCAACAGAGGTGCTTTCCAAAGCGGAAACGTTGGGCCGTTCGTCTACAACAGCAAGGTCTTTGTAGTCGTCACCGAGAGTGCTGACGGGTCAAACCCCGGAGAGATTGCGGTGTGGGGCGCCGACAATCCGGCGACCGAGAGTTTCACCGAGGAAGATGCAGGCAACGGCCCGTCGACCAACGCCAACGGTGATAACTGGCTGGCCGTGTCGGCGGAGGCGAGAAACGACGTCATCCACTTTGTTTCTTGGGACCAGGATACGGAGATCTTGCTATATCACTCGTTCAATATGGCGTCCGAGACGTGGACGGTCACGAACGAAACAATACTCACGGGGGTCGCGATCTTCGATGGCCCCTGCACCATCCCAGTAGCCGGGATTGCCGTTCGATGGAATGGTGAGGTCGTCGTCCATTACGACGGTGACCCAGACAAAGTGATGGGCGTCGAGCGAAGCCGCAACGAGTGGGCGCGGCGGAATGTCGGAGGAACGTGGAACGCGGGAAATGCGATCGGGAGCCCAACGAATACAGCGATCAACTGGTACGGCGGCGTCGCAGTACTCGGGAGTGACGGTGAGCGCGTCCACTTCTTTTATATCGAGTCGGACGGCGGCGCGGGGACGGAGCCCCTGCAAAGCAAGACGCTAGATGGAAACGACTCGCTGTCGAGCGTGCTGACGGCAGTTTCCGATCAAATAGGCGTCGTCAATTACAGAGGGGGAATGGGGGGAGTTTGCTACGACGACGGCACGGGCCGTGTGCTCGCGACGTTTGAGAACGTATCGGGGTTTGATGATTTGAGCGTCGTCGAGTACGACTCGGTAGACTCGCCAAGTTCTCCCTCCAACACCGCCACCGGAGCGGTCGCTGCCTCCGTTTTTAGCTCGAAGCTAGCGTCCTTCAGGAAGACTCTGTTCGCCGTATTTCGCGTCGGGGGCAATGACGACATCGTCTACAGGTTCAGCGTAGACGGCGGCACCTGGTCGGCCAGGCAGACTTTTGAAGCGGGGACTTTTTTCTCCACCACCCCGCTCTCAGCCAACGTTATCGACTACGGCGACGGGCCGAAGCTCGCTGCTCATTACAACCCGACAAGTGGAGGCGGTACCGGCGTCCGATACAACGAAGTCGACCTTGCGCCCGCCGCCATCGACTGGGACACGGAAGGTCTTTTCCCTGAGCAGAACTACGCCCTCGGACCCTTCGGTACCTGATGGCCCAGTACACCCTTCTGCTCGACGAGTCGCGCACCGCGATCGGTGTGTTCAAAAACACCGGTGATCCCGAGACTCCTGCTAACTGGGTGATGCAGGATGAGGCGATCCAGGTCGAGCCGCACCGGCAATTCACGGCGCGGATTAAGTCGATGTGGGCGGTGCAGGACGGCGACGATCTCCACATCGCCACGCAACAGGATGGCGGGCGCGTCGCGTATCACGTTTTCGACACAAGCGCCGACGCTTGGACGACCGAGGATGAGTACGTCTTCCAAGTAACCGATAGCTCTGCTGTCGACGTTGCCGGTAATCTTTGCGGCTGCTCGATAGGGGTCAGGTCTGACGGCGACGTTATCGTGTTCCACAGCCAAGCCGCGTTGACGGCAGGCGATCAGCGAGTCAGCTATTCAAGGCTAGAGAGCGGGACGTGGACCCGTGGAGTGCTGGTCGACTCCCAAGCCACCGACCAGAACATTGGTGGCGTTGCTGTCCTCGGCACCAGTGATCGCGTTCACTTCATCTACTACAACGCCACCGACAACACCCTCACGCACCGGTCGCTGTCGAGCGGCAACGCTCTCGATACTGAAGCCTCCATCCGCTCCATGGGGGCCACTACCCCAGAGCACCCGATTGGACCGGGGGTTAGTTACGTCTCAGGAGCGACGAAGGTCCGAGTCCCGTACGCGCTCGATGACGATAATAATTTGCAGGTTGTCGAGTTCGATTCTGGCGCCAATCCTTCCTTCACAACCTCCGGCGTTATAAGTGACTCGGGCAACGAAGTTGAGATGTCCGATGGAGTCCTATTGGCTGCCTTTGCGGTCAACGGCGCTACTGTCCATGCCGTGTGGGTTGATTCGGTGCTCACCGGAGGAACTGCGGACATCTTCCGCGACGAAAACGACGACGACGGCGGGTGGGGCACCGACGTTGAGGCCGTCGATGCGGTCACCGCCAAGGCCGTAAGCGTTGGAGCCTACGACCGGTCGGGCACAAAGCTCGGCATCATGTACGACGACGACGGGACCATCAAGTTTGCCGAGATCGACCTGGCCGGTGGCGGTACGGAGTTCTTCAAGACGCTCGCTGACACGCTCGACGTCTCGGGCGATGCTCTGGATCTCCATACCCAAAAGGACCTCCCCGAGTCTCTGGCGGCGGCTGATGGACTCACAGCAGCTATCTCGGCGGCGGCTTACGCCGAGTCACTCTCGGTAGCGGACGACGTCGCCAAGCTCGCGTCCAAGGATGCGTTTGCAGAGGGCGCGTCGCTCTCGGACGGGCTGACGCTCCAGGGCCTGAAGGATCTCCCCGAGTCCCTCGCTGCGGCTGACGGGCTCGTGTCGGGGATCTCGACGGCCCGGAGCGAGTCGCTCTCGGTCGTCGACGATCTGACGAGCGAGGCCCGGAAGTTCTTGGCCGAGGGGCTCGCCTTCGCAGACGTTCTGGTGGCGGCGAAGGTGATCCTCAAGCTGCTCGTCGAGACGGTCACGATGGCCGATGTGCTCGTGCGCTCTGGCGGGAAGCAACTCGACGAGACGCTGGTGCTATCGGACGCCCTCGACTTCGCGATCACGACGACGCGCAACGAGACGATGACGCTGGCCGATGCGCTCGCCAAGAAGGCGTCGCTGGCTGCTCTCTTGGAGGGGATCGTTCTGGCCGACGCGCTCCAACTCCAGGGCGGGAAGGATCTCCCCGAGTCGCTGAGCGTTGCTGATGGCGTCGACAAGTTCGTGAGCCAGGCGGCTCGAACCGAGAGCTTGGCGACGTCGGACGGGCTGACCAAGAAGGCGCTGAAGGACCTCCCTGAGTCGCTCTCGTTTGCAGACTCGCTGGTCACGCTCCGAATCTTCCGTAGGCTTCTGATCGAGACGCTCACGCTGGCCGACAACCTGATCGCGAGCGCGGGCAAGGAGCTTCCCGAGAATCTGGTCGTGGCTGATGGTCTGACCGCCCTTGCGGCCACGCTGCTCGCCGAGGCGATCTCGCTGACGGACGTCCTCGATAATCGGGCGGGGAAGCTACTGGCCGTAACGCTCTCCTTTGCCGATGCGCTCGTCAGTCGGAAGGTGATCCTCCAGTTGCTCGTCGAGACGATCACGCTGACCGATGATCTCGCGAATCGAGCGGGGAAGCTCCTGGTGGAAACCGTCGCGACGTCCGACGACCTGACTCTGCGACCGGCGAAGCTCCTGGCCGACACGCTCAACCTGGCCGACTCGCTGGTGTCGAGACTCGTCATCCTCAAGCTGCTCGTCGAGACGCTGAACGTGGACGATGCGCTGACGCGCTCGACGCTGAAGGGCTTGGCCGAGGGGATCTCGCTGAGCGATGCGTTCACCAAGCTCGTCGCTCGACTTCAGGCCGAGGGGCTGACGCTCTCCGACGCCCTGTTCCGACGCGGGCGCAAGCCGCTTGGCGATGCCATTACACTCGCTGACGTCGTGACTCGAAGCGGGGGCAAGGCGCTGGCCGAGACGGCATCGATGTCGGATGGGCTCACGCTCTCCGTGGGCAAGCAACTGCCCGAGGCGCTCACGTTCTCCGAGACGCTGACGAAGGTCGCTGCCAAGCTCCTGCTCGACACGCTGAGCTTCGCTGACGTCCTGATCCCGACGTTCATCTCGGGTGGCTTCTCAAAGCTCCTGGTCGAGACGCTCAACGTGGGCGACGCGCTCACCAAGGCTGCCGAGAAGCAGACGCCCGAGACGCTCACCATCGCTGCTGCGCTCGCGAAGCTCACCGGCAAAGACACGTTCGCCGAGTCGTTCTCGACGAGCGACACGCTCCGAGTGCGCGGGCGGAAGGTACTGGCCGATGTCGTCGTACTGGCCGACGTCCTCGGGCGCGGCGTGGGCCAGCTGCTCTCCGAGTCGTTGGTGCTCAGCGTCGGAGTAGTCAAGCGCGTGGTCATCGCTCTGTTCGATGCAGTCGGCCTCGCAGCCCTATTGACCCCGACTTTTACCGGGCCTGGAGCCGTCAGAGGGCTCACCATCGGAGCGCTCGATACGCTGCAAGCCACGGCTGGGGCAGACGACACTTTCGATGCTACTGTTGGCCAGGGCGTGACGATGGGCACGAGAATAGGAGCCGAGTAGATGGCAAGCGATTTTGAGTTGACGCTGATCGAAGACACGACCAAAACGCTGTTCGCGGACTTCGTCGACGAGAACGGCTTGCCCGTGGATCCAGTCGTCGTCGAGCTTGTGATTCTTGAGCCCGACGCCAACGTGGTCACGAAGACGAAGGCGGCGGTAGACCTCGACAACCCGAGCGTCGGGCGGTGGGAGTTCAAGTTCAAGTTCGATCAGGCGGGCCGCTACACCGGGTCGTGGTTTGGCGAGACGACATCCTCTGACTCCAGCATCGCCAAGACGTTCGAGGTTGAGGCGAGCGACCGACCGGGGGTCTGATGCCCAACCCGATCGTTTCCGATCTCGCCGACATGATGGCCGACACGATTATCGTCGAGTCGGACCCGACCGACGACGGCTTCGGCAACCTCACGTACGCTACGACGCGCACGATCCGTTGCCATCTGACGAGCAACCACAAGCTGGTAAAGGACGCGTCGGGCAAGGAGACGATGAGCACGGTGCAGGCGATCCTGGCCGGATACTTCGACATCGACCGGAGGGACCAGGTCACGCTTCCCGCTCGATACTCGCCACGGAAGCCGCCGATCATCAACGTCATCGCTCGAACCGACGAGAACGGGCCGCACCACGAGACGATCATGATGTAGGATGCTGTTCGGTCGTTGAGCAGACAGAAGACAGGAGCAGGGGATGAACGAGCGGAAGCAGCGGTACCCGGACTATGAAGCGATCATCGACTGGCACGACGGGACGTCGGACGAGTTGCATGAGCATGACGACACGATCCACGTCAGCGAGCCGGTCTTCCTTGGGCGTGAGCGCGAGTACCTTCTTGACTGCATTCATCGCCGCTGGCTAAGCCAAGGCCGGTACGTCGGGCGACTCGAACGAGGGTTTGCGGAGTTCACGGGCTCGGCGTTCGGCGTCGCGTGTAGCTCGGGTACATCGGCGCTCCACCTGGCGATGCTCGCGGTCGGCCTCGAGCCCGGTGACGTCGTGCTTGTCCCGTCGCTCTCCTATATCGCGACGGCGAACTGCGTCAGCTACTGCGGAGCCACGCCGATCTTCTGCGAGGTCGACCCGAAGACGTGGTGCCTGGATCCGAACGACGTCCAGCGCAAGGTAGCTCGGCTGAGATCGACGACGGGTCGAGGGCCAGTCGGCGTCATCGCCACGCACCTGTTCGATGCGGTCGCAGATCTCGACGGGATCAAGAAGGCGATGCCCGACGATTCGTGGCTGGTCGAAGACGCCTGCCAGGCTCACGGAGCGACGTACGGCGAGAGGATGGCCGGGTCAGTTGGCGACATCGGCGTGTTCTCGTTCTATGGCTCGAAGACGATCACGGCGGGCGAGGGCGGGATGCTCGTCACGGATAACCAGGTTCGGGCCGATGTCGCTCGATTGTTCCGAGGCCAGGGCGCGC
>SDBT01000549.1_pt1 | contig 59566 bp, 81 predicted proteins | sample 2277101 | NCBI WGS metagenome assembly SDBT01 (sample SAMN10404973, study PRJNA504765) | marine sediment metagenome | isolation source: marine sediment core GS10_PC15, 103 cmbsf | place: Arctic Ocean: Southern Knipovich Ridge | collected 2010 | reverse complement strand
TGACGCTGCGCCGTGAGTCGGTATTGAATCAACGGCGTGCGGTCCGTGAGATAGAAGCTGACGGGCCACGCTACGACGAGGCAGACAATAGCGCAATAGAGAACGGCAACGTGGATGCGTCGTCGCCTAACGCAAGCACGTGAGTCACGAAGATCTTCCGCCATTCGTTCTTGATGTTTCCTCTCCATAGATACCAGTCTCCCACTTTGCCGAATTCAACGATAGGTTTGCCGAGTGCATTGTACTTGAGCCGATCGATAGTTGCGATGATGCTACCGCTGTCGTCCTCGAGCATAAGGTTGAGGAACAAATTGTTCCGCGCAACTAATCGACCATTCCTTTTCACGACGTTCCCGTATTCATTCAAGTCTCGCAAGTTTTTTTCCATCAGCCTCCCGATGAAGCGGTACTCTCCGTTGTCCGCGATGGTAGCAATCTCATCGACGGGACCGGACAGCACCTTGAAATCCTTGGGGCGAATATAAATGTCACCGAAGCGACGGTGCGCTTCGAAGATATCATCGTACGGCGTGACGGGATTGTCGAGCTTGGCTTGGAGTCCGGGCGTGCATTTCTTCCCGGCCTCACGTGCCTTGAGGATGAGCGCCGCTTTCTTCGGGCCGACGCCACGGAGCGTCATGATACCACCAATGAGCTTGCCGTCCTGTACCGTCCACCCGAGCGCAGAGCGTTCCGCATCGAACGCCTTGAACTCTATGCCTTCCTTGACTAGCTCGCGTAAGAGCTTAATCGAGTTAGCCTCGTTGCCCTCGTGCATGAGGCACGCGACGGCATGCTCTAACGGGTAGCGCGACTTCAACATGGCGCACCAGTAACTGATCATCGCGTAGCTAATCGCGTGGCTCTTGTTGAACGCCCACGACCCGAAGGTACAGAGCTTCTCCCAAATGTCACGCGCCTGACCGTGCGGGATACCGTTCTCCTTTGCGCCGACCTCGAACTTCTCCCAATACTGATTGAAAAATTCTTCACCTAACGATTTACTCATCGCCTTGCGTAACTCCGACACATCTTGCCACGTGAGGTTGCCGAGCTTACGCCCGACGGCCATCACTTGCTCCTGATAAATGACAACACCATACGTTTCCTCGGTGTACTCATCGGCGAGTGGGTGAAGGCTCGTCGCTGGCTCCTTACCAATGCGTCGCTCGATAAATTCCGTCGCGCCTCCCGAGTGTAATGGTCCGGGTCGCGCGAGCGTGGTGATGGCTACGATGTCCAGGAACTCTTTGATCTTCATTTGCCGGCACAACGATTGAAGCGCGTACCCTTCAAACTGGAAGATGCCTGCGTACCGCTCGTCGTTGAGTACACCGAAGGCTGCGGTATCATCCAGCGGATAGTTGATCAACCAGTCACGGTTCTTTCCAATTTGCGTGAGGCATTCATCCAGCACGGTCAGGGTACGCAGCCCGAGCACATCGATCTTGAGGATGTTCAATTGCTCCGCCGCATACTTATCAATTTGCACGGTACCGTTGTGATCGACGGAGCAGTAGTGACGCACCGGCTGTTGACAAATAGCGAGACCCGCTGCGTGCTTCCCGCTATAGCGAGCGTGCCCTTCGAGGATGGCAGCAGTACGCAGGCCAGGGTGCTTATCTAAAATAGCCTTGGCCGAGTCGATGGTTTCGAATGCATCCATCACGCAGAACTGTGCGCGTGCGTCGCCGCTACTCCGTTCGATGATCGCACCCTTCAGATCCTTTACCTCCCATGCGGGAATGCGTAGCGACTTGGCCACGTCGTCAATGGCGCTCTTTGCCTTGTACCGATTGATCGTCCCGAACCGCGCGACGCGATCGGCGCCATACTTTTCCCTCACGTAGTCAAAGACTTCTTCCCGTTGCTCGTCGGGGAAGTCAATGTCGATGTCCGGAAGATCGACGCGGGTGATGTTAATGAAACGTTCGAACATAAGGCCGTGACGCACTGGGTCAACGTCCGTAATGTCCATGAGGTAACAAACCAAGCTGCCTGCGCTACTGCCTCGCGCCGGACCAACAAGCATACGCTCCTTTGCAAAGCGTACCATGTCTGTAATAACATAGAAGTAATCCTCGTAACCTTTCTCCAAGAGCATGCTGAGTTCATACTCCATGCGGTCACGGTAGACGCCAGGGTTGATGACGTCGAGGCCACGGCGTACCGCACCGGCCAGGCACTGGTCGCGCATCGGGACGGGGTCGGGGTACTCAACGACGCTGGCTTGTGGTAACTCGACGTGGCACTCGGCGGCGATGCGCTCGGTATTCAAGAACGCTTCATCAGTGACGCCAGGGATCAGCGAACGCAATTCATCCTCCCCGGTAATGTGCATCGCAGCGGTACGGCTAATACGATCCCGCTCGTAGACCATCGTGTCGTACGCGGTGCGATCCTCCGGGGTGACGAGATAATTGTCGGCGCACGCCACGACATTGAACCCTTTCATCTTCAACGCCCGCGTATTCCACACGCCACCCGACGGGTTGACTTCAAGATAAAAGTTCGGCGTCGGCGTCAGCCGATCGAGTGGCGGATCGATTCCGCTGATCACGACCACGTCCCCGGTGAGCGCATTAATATCTCGCGTATCGATACGTGGGATGTAATAGAAACATTCATCCGTGTTCGCGAGGCTCACGAGCGCGTACAGTTCGCGTAACCCCGCAGCGTTCTTGGCGAGGATTGCCATGCTCGTACCGCGCTGGCGCTCCCGTACCCTAGCATCGTTCACGACGAGCAGTTCTGTCCCTAGAATCGGGCGCTTGCCAGCCTTCCTGGCCGCGTTGTAGAAGGGGACGTGTCCCCAGGTGCCCGCATCGGTAAGCGCGAGCGCGTCTCCTTCCGCTGCTGCAATCACATCATCAATCTTTCCGAACACACGACGGAAAGAATACTCAGACCGAAGGCGAAGATGGATCAAAATTCTTTCCCTCCGTGTTTATGTTCGCGGGTCTTGTTCATTGTCATCTTGGCGAGGATAGCCTCGGCGATACGATAGTTGAACGCTTGCCCCATGTCCATGATCCGAATGATCACGTCGGCGAGTTCCGCTTCCACTCCGCTGAACTCAGGGATCTTATCATCGGGTGGGTCTCCATAGCGCAACGCCTCAAGCGCCTCGCTTAACTCTGAATGCATCAGCGCAAGTAGCTCGGCCTTATTCCTGTCGCCCTTCCACCATCCCTTTGCACACGCGGTCGTGTATACCTCTAGTTGAATGGCGTTGAACGTGTCAACGAATAGCTGTGAGTGTGGCATAGACTTTTCCTAGTTGGTTGAAGATGAGATATGTATCCGGGTTCCCCCAGTCCGCACGACTCAGGACGTAGCGTCGGTGTGGCCACCGGTGTACTCGGTAGAGGACCAAGCCGCGTACCTCCGCGAGCCGTGCGCACAGGAAAAATGAAGGTTGCTTCACTTACTTATGCGGCTCACGATCCGTCAGCGGCCCACCGGGATCGAGCACCGCGTCACCCGCTGAAGAAACTTTCACCTTTGGCGTAGCAAGCATCTTCAGTCGCGTCCAATCGAACCGGTGTCCTTCCTGGTAGTCGCTGCCTTTCTCCTTCGCCTTCGGGACCAGGAGCATTTGCGTACACCCAGTCAGGTATTGCGCGATGCCGGTGCATACACCTTTGAATCCGGTGATGCCATCCTCGTACGTTTTCCCCATGGTAATTTTCATGACTCCTCCTTATGGTGTAATGGCGATACGCCCGTCGCTCGAGAGCGAGAGCATTCCCTTCTCCTTCATCGTCCACAAACAATCGATCACGATGTCCACGTCACTCATCGCGCGATGCTTCTGCTCTGGTTTGTTACCGTGAAGAATTTCGTAAAGCTCGATGAGCTTCAGGAACTTCCCACCGGCGTGATGCCCTTCACCGAGGTGCGTGGTATTTTCCACCGTACAAAATTGCTCGGGTGGCCAGGGGAATTGGAACTCTCGCCCGAGCCGCATGAGCGCAAAGCGAATGATCGGGCTGTCGTACGACACATTGTGTGCGACGAACGTGCGCACGCCGAGGAAGAAGTCCGTCACCTCATTCACCACGGTGGTGAAGCGTGGCTTCCCCATCACATCGTCCTCGGTGATACCAGTAATCTCCGTGAACTTGAGCGGCAACGGTACGTCCGGGTGTACCATGAACGTCAACTCGTCTACGACCTTCAGCGTAATCGGTTCCAGCTTCTTGGCCGCGAACTCCACGAGCCGAGGCTGCTGATGCAACGGAACGGAGATCGGTTGAACCAATCCGGTCGCCTCCGTATCTACGACGATGATCATGTAACTCTCCCTTGTGCATGTTTGACGATGAGTTCCCCGTACCAGCAATGATCGAGGAACGTTTGCTCACCCCACAGTTTCACATACTGTGCGGCGTACTCGATGTATTCCAAGAAAGGATTCTCTACATCCCCGCGATGCTCCTTCATAAAGATGTACGGGTCATGTTTGAAATCCCAGTACTGCGATACTTCATACTTCATAAAGATCGGACACGGCGGTAACGGATCGTCACCCGCGAGGCGGCGGCGGTTCTCGAGTTCATTCGTTTGCCCGATGTAAGTGCCGTTATGAATCTCCGGCGGCTCGAAGAGGTGGCTAATGAGCCGAGGGTCGAGGGCGTTAACCGCGTCCGCAAGACCGAAGAGGAGGGGATGCCAGTTGGTACTTTGCGCAATGAAGGAGGTGCGTCGGCCAATCATTTTCTTCAGCGCACGATAGTTCATCGTCACACTCCCACGGTGCGTTTGCGCTGCCGGCAAGATGTCTCGCGCTTCCTCGATGGTCATCCCGTAATTGAGTAGCGCGTTGAACATTTTCTGTACCGTAGTCATACTACGCACCCACATCCCCTCTAGCTCTTGGTTGCCACGTATACCTTGCGGGGTCCGGTATGCGCCGCGCGAAGCGAACGTGCGCTGATCCCGGATGCGTCCCGACTGCAACCAGTACGACCCCTCGCGGTGACGCACGAGTTGCTCGCGCATTGAGATCGTCATCCCCTCTACGACGAAGACGAACACCAACGACTCGAGCAACGGGATATCGATCGAAAGAATCAAATCGATCTGACTGTTGTAATACGCACGGAAAGAGATCCCTGGCTGCGGGTCGATGAATAACTCCGGCGTGTCCTCGTAGTACATGTCGTGCGCGAGCGCCAGTTGAATATCCTCCACCGGCACGACCGGAGTTTCCGTGCGGCTTTGCAGCCACAAGGTATACAACAACTCCAACGGGTAGTGCTCCGGCAGCGGCGACAATAGAACGACGCTCGGATCTACGTGTGCCATTTAAGTCTCCCCATAATAAATGATCGGGCGGAAAGCATCCGCCACTGTTCGGTAGTCATAGACTTGATCAAGTCTTTCTGCGTACCACTGGGGGAAAAGATCCACCTCCGACGAAACGTCGAGTCGATTGTATCGTCGCTCCCAAGCAAAGCGGTCCTCGGGAATGACAAGGACGATGACGCCATGGACCCTCTTGTATAGCTCGGTGAAAAGAGGGAGTTGTCTCTTATTGCCTTGATACACGACGTTTGATAAATAGCAACGATCGATGATGGTAAGTTGTTCAAGTTGCGCAAAGGCGTCGAGGGCATACAGTCCTCCTTCCCATAGGTTATCAGAGAAGCCGAACATATTCGCGATGTTCTTCCGCCACGGACCGACGCGATGCTCCGGCACCACCATCGTAGCGAACGTCGTGTAGACGCGCCGGTCATGCGTGATGGACAAACGCTCGGCCAAGTGGGACTTCCCGAGTTGCGCTGGTCCCTCAAGGAAAATCGTATTCGATTCCGTGAGGCGCACGAGGTCCTCGTAATCTCTACAGGGGATCATCATGCGTTCCTCCGCATGGTAATTTCGATATGGAGAATCTTCGCCGCCTCGTCCGCGATACGCACGAGCCACGGCTCGACGGCGCTCGCTTCCATTTGATCAACTAACTCCTCGGTCCATGCGAGATTTTGCTTGAGGCCAGCGAGCATGATGTTATTGCCGAGCCGCACCTCACGGATAAGGAAGGCGCTGACGCACATGAAGTCGGCCACGGCAACGATGCGTCCCTCTAACGTAAGATCCTTCGCCGACTCCCAGTCCATAGGAATCTGTATGTTGCGCAATTCCTTACTGAGATTCATCATGGCGTGTGTACCGAGCGCATCCATGTTCGCTTTGATTGCGCCGTCGCCCCAATACTTTACACCACGTGCGAGGTCGCCGGTGATTGTTTCCTCCATGTCGTGAAGGATCGCACGCGATAAGACGACGCCCATGTCTACCTCAATGCCGTGCGTTTCTAATTCACGCGCGATAAGGTAGCAGTACAATGCATTCAACCACATGTGCTCGCCGATATTTTCTCGGTGAAGGACAGGGTCACCGGGGAAGCGCCACGTATCGAACGCCCGCATCGGAGAGCCGGTGAGCATGGCGGCAACGTTTAGCATCATCGTCCCCATTATTGCACCTGCCCACGGTAGCGATGGTCTTCCCGGAGTTGTTCCATCTCCGCATAGAGATTCCTGCCCGGAGGATTTGCGTAGAGGTTCCGCAACTTAATCATCACCTCGGAAAATTCACTCCCGTTGCATGCATACGCGGCGATGGCTTCCGCGAGCATGACGTTCATCATTGCGGTACGCGGGGCGTAGGCAACGATCGGTTTCTTCATCGCGACGGCCATGCCGAACTCGACGAGCGTGCCGGTGTCCTTATCATCGAGCAGCGCGACGATGAGATCACTCTCCCCGATCGCCCACACATTTTCCTTCCAGACATCACGACGATCTTTCCGCGTGGCGTCCGGCGTAAGGCGGATGCCGTCGCGGAACGGGGAGTATACATCGAGGTCATTATCCCAGAGCCACGACTCTAGGTCCGTGAGCAATTCCTTTTGCGCATCCGTGAACCCCGGTGAGGCAAGGTACACCAGCGGATTAAATCCGTGGGGTCCGCTGTCCCTCGCGCGGCGCGGGATATGCTTCCCCGACGGTGAGATGATAAATGCTGACGCCATATCTATTCTCCTGTTATGGTGATACGACCCTTACGATGGTCGTGTGATAAATCAACGAGGCGTCCACCCTTCGCGATGTATTCCTCGTAGGAAATTCCTTGCGGACACCTCAACCAGATGTCATCCCATATCCGATGAGCATAGGAAAGTTTGCGTCTCGGATTCTTCGTCGGCTTCGGCGTCAGGTGCTTCCCCGCAAACCACGACTGACGCTTACCGGCACCGTGGCTGCGTGCAACGAGCGTAGGGATCCGTTCCCATACGCGACGGCACGCTCCCTTTTTATCACGGAACTTTTTAACTGGCCGCGCTGGAGCGCTCGCGTTGAACAACGCCGTGAGTTCTCCGAGGGAGAGGACTGCAAGATCTTCAGCGTCGTATGCAACGAGCATATCCGGAATAGTCTTGCTGCCTCGTAGCGCGATGACTGTTGTGCCATTGATACCGTACATAGCTCGCTCCTTATACCGGATAGAAGAGTGGACTTTGCGGACTGATCAAGTGTAAGGATTCTCTCGCTCGCGTACTGCCAACATAGAATACGCGGTGCTCCCCGTCCCCGTCGATGATGAACTGTCGGTGCGTGCGTGCGGACATATCCGTCATAAGTAAGACGTGGTCTGCCTCGGCACCTTTCACGCCATGAATGGTATCAATACGAATGCGCGGCTCGCTTTGCAAACTATCACCGCGCCGGTTACAGGCGCGATAATAAAAACGATCGGGCATTGAGATTCCGTCTAGCACCTCGTGCCACGGCTGCGAGACATCGAGCGGTAAGTCTTGCGGCTCGTACCGTACCGCATCGTTGAGCTTAAACTGCGGCGAACTCGTGTGCACTTTCAGGATAGCACGTACCGTTGCCGCATCAAGCGACTCCCCTTCGCGCCACGCTTCCCATCCGAAGATAGCCGTCGCGTGTCCCGGCTTCACGCTGAGGCCCTTACGATTGCGATACACGTACCCTTCGTATCGCACCATTAACTCTAGCTCCCGCAGCATGTATCCGTTCCGCGCAAGGAGTAACCAACTCCCTTCGGAAAGATCTACTTGCGTCGGCCGCATGTGCCATTGAACGGTACCACCTTCGCGCTTAGACCGGAACGGTTTCTCGTACCGATGACTAATACGAGTGACAAGTTCTTGAGAGAATTGAAAAATAGATTCCGCCATACGGTGACTCACGGGAAGCACCTCGGGCGTGGTGCTGAGGGATTGAAACCTATTGATGTCTGCGCCAGCCCATTCATAAATGGCTTGGTCGTCGTCGCCTCCGATGTAGCGCCGCGCCGCGCCGTCGAATGCTTTGTCGATTACCTCCCATTGCAACGGGGTAAGATCTTGCGCTTCATCGATGATTGCGACGTCGATGTTTACGGGCTGACCCATACGCACGTAGTCAAGTAGCATGTCGGTAAAGTCAATCTTGCCGTTATCCTCCTTGAATTTTTCTAACGCACGGAAGAACCGTTCAAACTCGAACCACGAAATATCTAGCTCGGCTCCGTCCCATTGCTCCTTGAGTGGCGTCCGCGTACACCGCGCGAGGTCGTAGCACTGAAGCATTTGATCCCCTTGCTTCATCGCGCCACCGTCCTCCTCGCGGAACGTAGTCATCGGCACGCCAACGATTGCGCTGAATGTTTTCCAGTCACGCCACCCCATCACCTCGTCCCGCGAGATGCCGAGTTGCCGGTACGCGAGCGAGTGAATGGTACGGAACCACGGCAGATCTTTCTTCGGGTTGATGCTAAACTTCTTCGCGGCTCGCTCCTTGGCCTCGTTCGCAGCAGCGGTCGTATACGCAACGAAGGCAATACGGTTCGGCGGAACGTTGAGCATTTCCTCTTCAACGATATCGAGGAGCCGCGTCGTCTTCCCGCAGCCGGGACCACCGAGGATGAGATTAGTCTCCATGTTCAATCTCAACATTCAAAACGCCGTGCGCGTCCATCGCTGCCGGCAATTGCATCTTTGGATACATCGCCCATAGCCGCATGTGAACAACGGTATGATGAATGGGCCACCGTCGTCGCGCCCATCGTGGGAAGAAGCGTTGCTTGAATCCTTGCCACCAATCCGACGGGTACCGGACCACCTGCTCGTCGAGGCGCTGGCCAAGGATCGTTTGTACTACGCGCACCGTGATCATGTCACGCGCGAAGCCACGGAGCATATCGAAGTCCACCTCAGCCGCAATGACGAACTCCTCATGCAACTGCGTCAGAAGAGTTTGCCGCAGAACTTCTAGCGTACGAGTTTCGGTAGGTGCGCTCATGGAATTTCTATCTCCGCTCTGATTTTCAGGATGACGGGCTCGCGCTTCTCCTCTTGGAGGAAGCGTACGATGGCTTGACCGTCGGCCATGATGCCTTCGATTTCCACTTGCGTAATTTCGGTAACCGAATACACCTCAAGCATACGGTTCGCCCGTTCAATATACGCAATGATCTGTTCGCTGTCCATAGTTACATCTCCCCTCCGTCAGTGTCCTGTGGTACGCCGAACGATTCCGATTGTAACACGACCGCCGGTACATACCACACATTAATATGCGTCCCCTTGATATAGAACTCCTCATGCCCTGCCTGATTTTCCCGTAGCACGTTCCACAATTTCTTCTCCGTAATGCGGACGCGCTGCTGTTCGAGGTACCGCTTGAAGTCCGGGCAATAGAAATAGGTACGCCCGTTCTCCATCCACGGTTTATGAATGAGCAACTCCTCTTTGCTTTTGGCGAGCGCCTTCGTAGAGCAGTACTGATAGAGCATTGCCATGACCGTACCCTCTAACGTGGCGTCGGGTGGCGCGATCTCTTCCTTGACCGATTCAAGCGCGTCGCGAATAATCTTGCGCCATGAGTTCGCCTTCACCGGGAAGGGCCATACATTCAACTCCTCCATACAACGGGTATGGAACCGCGCTTGGTCCCGTAGCTCTTGCGTCGTGAGTTCAATGCGTGCGCTATCAACTTCCCAGATCCACGTCGGAGGATTCGTGAGTACCTTGATCAACGGACCGAACGTCACGCCTGGCTCGTCGTCGCCGGATTGAATACCGAACTTCCGCGTAATACAAATTTGCTTATTACACACGGACGCAATCGGGTCGTCGTTGCAGGTGAACTCATAGTTCTTGCGGTTAATGCTCCGAACGAGTTGCGCAATTTCCTTATGGCCGAGCGGCGGGTCCATGAATTGCTGATTGTATTCATCGAGCTTGTCTTGAAACTCATCGCCGAAACGTTTGCGTAAGTACACGCCAATATTGAACAGCCCTTTGTTCCGTGAGCCAGAAGAGAATCCGCTTCGCGCTAACGATTGCAAGCACGGCGGACCCTCAAGCATCATCGAGTCTGATTCCTCTTGCGGCGGGTCGGTGTCCTTGAGTACCGTGATCGTGATCGCGGTCTCGTCTACGAGCAGCAGGAAATCTTCCGGGTGTAACCATTCGCCGTCGTGTATTGCCCAACGGTCTTTGCCGAAGTAAGGCATGTTGATCCAGTTACCAACATCCCGTTCGCTGGCGAGGCGCACTTGTTTTGGGAAAACTTCGATACCACTATAGCCGAGCGCGATGGCCCAATTCATGAGCTTCCCGCGTACCAGTTCCGCTGACGTATCTTCGGTAAGGAATAAGTAGAGGTGTGCTCCGCCGGACTTCGTCTTACAGAGGATGAGCGGAAGATTCAACGCGCGAACTTTCTCCTCTAGCTCCGGCAGGTTTAGGTCATAGACATCAACATCGATCGCGCCCCATCGTACCGTTGCGTCGTCGCGGATAGGGATGATACCGAGCCCTTGCTTTCCGTTGAGATGGTCTAGCCACATTTCTGCGGTGGGTGGTTCCCGTACCGTCGCGGCTTGCCCTTCAACTTTCTCGTGCGTCGTATCGGTAATCGTATACTTCCCATACGCACGAGGAAGTCCCACGAAGCATTCGAAGAACTCGTTAGCGATCGTTTGGTTGATGCGTTTCATATCCTAGTCTCGTGAAGGGAAGTGTGCCGGTTACCATCCGAGCCACGGTAACCGGCACACAACGCAACCTACATCGATCCCTTGGGTGTTTCCTCCCCGGCAGGTTCTTGATTGATACTTCTACCAATCGTGTCGGAGGCAAACTCTTTCGCCGAGCTACGGAAGTCACGTGCGTCCTGATACAACCGCGACGCCGGATCGATCCGCGCATCCACCGCGTTCGCTCCGTCGTACGCCACGTTCCATCCATACCACGTACCCTTATCGTTCGTGAACTTGCGCGTCGTCAAGCGATGGCGGTGCGCGAACAACGGCGGTACCACTTCACGGCCGTCCTCCTTCTTCACGAGCAAGGAACTCACGCGAGTCATCCACGTCTTGTACGCCTTGATTTGCGTAGACGAAAATGCCATCATCACTTGTTGCCGCGTATCTTCGGAGACGAGGATACCGAACATGCCGAACGTTTCAATCAACTCATTCCCATTCGGCAGGTCAATCTTCCCGAACTTCGAAGCGCCGTCACGCGCCGTGACGACAAACTCATCGCCGGTATCGTACACCTGCACGAGACCGCCACCACTATCACGCGGCACCCACTCGATAAAGTGGTGCGTCCGATGGCATGGCACGATGACCACGCCTTCATCCTTATCGAACACGTCCAACGTGACGGTATTGCAAATCATCCCCGGCTTGGCGCCGGTGATGTAGGACGCATGGTCCTCGTCTACTTGCGGAGACAGCGGTTGAAGAATCACAAGGAAAGGAATACGAAAATCCTCGTGCGTCATCGCCTCAAATCCGGCACCGTCATCCTCGCCGTAGTCATACTGCTTTGCGACCGCGACGCTTCCTGCTGCTTGCATCGCGGTGCCCTTCTTCTTATCTTTTGGTGCCATTACAGTACTTCCTTTCAACAAGGGTTCGCTGGTTTAGAAACTGGTGTCCGCGAACCATCAAGACACCTTACTGCTCGGCGCGTTTGACTGCGGCTCGGACAATCCGCTGTACGCCGAAAACTTCCATAGGAATATCCTGCCCATCTTCGAGTTGCTCCTTCACGAACGCCCGCAACGTTTGCGGGTGCACGTGCTGCTTGTCCTTATGGGCCCACCCCGCTCCGTCCACCACGGCCAATGCTTCTTGCGCGGCTGCGTCGTCGCCCTTACCAAAGCTCAACGTGATGTCGTTCTTGATCAGTCCATCAAGATTATTGGCACGCAACCACGCGAACGCTTCTTCCTTGTGGTCTGCGGTGATGTGCGCGTAATAGGCAGGCTTGATCGAGACGCGCGAGCCATCCTCAAGTGTGAACTCCGTCATCTCCGCGGACTCCATTGCCTCGGGAAGTTTCCGCTCGACGATGTCGCGCAGATCTTCGTTCAATTCCTTGAGGCGTTGCATGGCTTGCTCAACTTTGTCCTCGTACGCAAGCATCTGCTTGGCCAACTGTGCGATGTTCTTAAGATCGGACATCTTCTTCTCCTGTTCTGAAATCGTCGCAATGCAACGTTTCAAGTAAGTAGTCGTCTGTCGCACGATCGTGCAACAAGAGTTGAATCCGCTCCGCTTTCCGTACCGCGATGAGTGCCGCGACAATCATCACCGTCGGCTTCCCGATAGTCAAGAGGTAATCACCCTCGGTATATTCGGCGAGGCGGGACTTGAGTAAGCCGATGAGTCGGAATGTGCCGAGGTTCTTGACTTCATTCCACGACAGCACGATGCGTACCTCTCCGAACTTGCTCGCCTTATTGATATCGTACTTATAGGGCCATTCGCCTTCCCCTCCCCGAACCTTTGGTGGTTCTTGCACCACGTACACCACCGGGGATTCATTCATAGCCACTCTCCCGGTTCGTCACCAGTGATTAAGTCGGCCATCTTCTTTTTCTCCCTGAGTGCTTTCACAATCTTTTCGTCTACGGTATCCTGCGCGATGATATCGATATAGGTCACCGCGTTCTTCTGTCCTATGCGGTGGGCACGATCCTCGCTCTGGATACGGGACTCAAGGCTGAAGTCGCTTGAGTAATAGATCACCACGGAGGCAGCGGTGAGCGTGATGCCCTTCCCTCCTGCTCGCGGGTTGCCGACAAAGTACCGAGCGGACCCATCTTGAAATTGTCGCTTGGCACTTTCCCGCGAGTCATCATCCACCCTGCCGTCGTACCGTACAAAGCCGATAGGGCACAGGCCGATGTCGAAAAGTTTCTCGTCGCGTCGCCGAAGCATCGCGCAAATATTATCGATGTCCCTGATGAAGCGTGCCCAAATAATCACGCTCGTCTTCTCGGGAAGTTCATCGAGTAAAGTTTCAAGCGACTTGATACGGGTGTTCCCCGGTATGTCAAACGTCTTCTTCCCATCAGCCTCGGGCAAGTGACCGCAGGCAATCTGTTGAAGCCGCAACATGCGCGTAATGACGAGCGGGACGATGGCATTCAGCGGGTCGCCCTTTGCCGCTTTCAATTCGAGGATGGCTTCCTTACGGAGCTTCGTATAGAGACGCTGCTGCTCACCGCCGAGTTCGAAGTACCGCTTCTGATAGAGCTTGGGCGGAAGGTCGAGGCAATCGACCTTGAGTACCCGCGAACAGTACGGCGCGATGAGCTTGACGAGACCGCCGAGGTTGCGGTACTCAACGAGCGACGGGTATTGCCGTCCGTCACTTGCGCGCACGTCCATTCGCCAGATACCGAACTCGTTTTTGAATGCGAAGTAACTACGGATACCAATGATGGTACGGTCGAGGAAGGCGAACTGACTATACAACGCGAAGGGTGATTCTGTTGCGGGTGTCCCGGTCAGGATACGACGGTACCGTGCGCGCTTACCGATCGTGATGCACGACCGACTACGCTTCGCGCCTGGGGTCTTAATAGATGTGCTCTCGTCTACAGCGAAGAGGCAGCGGCGCTTCGCAAGAAACTCTCGCGCTGCGGCGTTACCGCGCTTGGTGATAATGGCATCAATATTCATGGCGAAGATGGCGAGGCTGCCGGGATTCTCGATGAAGTCGTCCCACGCTGCTTGGTACTTTACCTGCGCTGCCTTCTTCGCTTGCCAGATAAATGTCGTAACGCAATCGAATATATTTGGTAGGTGCTCAGGGATTTCATCGTTGATCCAGTTCCGATGAATGCCGTTGTCCGCGACAATAAAAAGGCCATCGATCAATCCTCGACGGCAGAGCCACGCAACGGTATCAATAACGATTTTTGTTTTCCCGGTGCCTTGCTCGTGAAACAAGGCGAACGTCTCCATGTCTCTACTGCGAAGGAAGTCGGTATGTTGGTGGATGAATGGTTTTGTTTTGTACGGATACGATGTCATGTTTGCCTGTTCCTGTTAGTCTGTTAGGTCCCCGGCTATACCGGGGAGGCTAAACTAAGCTAGCCACGTAATCAGAGGCGGAGGCTAGATAACATGAGTGAGTGCTCAAAAAGCGTTGTTGACCTCTCGCGTCGTTACCGCGTACCGTTCATCCTATGGCATGCGAACGGTACGCACGCGGCTGAATGGGTGCTCAAAATCGGAACAGCGTAAGGGCTCCGCCACCGGCGCAAACGACGGCACCTACCACGGTAGGCACGACCGAGTTCTCCGCAGCCGCGTATCCCGCGAGGACGCAACTGGCAAACGCAATGAGCTTCACGGCGGACTGTGCTGTGCTCCGTTGCTTCACGCGCAGTTGCGCTGCGTCCACGACACGCGAACTCGAACCGCTCCGCGTCAGCGCAGCGGAAAATCGATCGAGGCCTTCGGGTGTACGCAGCAGCGCCACAATCATCGTGTCCGGATCGAACGTTACACGCAACCGACGTCGCAAAAAGATTGGTCGCGGAGAAATGAAGAGGGTCTCCTCCACGCGGACACTATTCGTATCGATGGTCGGGAAGGCAATTTCCCGTACCTGATCTCCAACAGGGATCGGAACGGTATCGGGTGGCATAATAAGGGTATCCGTGATGAAGATTGGGTCACGGACGATTTCGATTTTGGTCGCGGCACGCACTTCCCCTTGGTAGTGCTCGACGGTGTCGGCAAGTTGATCTTGTACAAATTCTTCTAACGCGTCGCTACTTAGGTAGGCTGTGACAGCGGAATCTCCCGCCTCACGCGCGAGTGTTGCGACATCCTCTAGGCTCACGCCTGCCTCTACTGTGCTCCGGCCGAAGAGGAATGCTCCCGCCACCGCGAGTAACGCGAGGACGAGCAACGTAGTTCTCATGGTAGCTCTCCAATCAGTTCAACGTGCGGCCAGTCGTGAAAGGTCTGGTCGGTGAAAATCCAATTGCCATTCCAGTCCGCGCCCCACCGGATCTTAATGTCCATCATCCGCGCGAGGCCGAAGAACATTCCGCCCATCGCGAACCAACTCTTAATCCGCTCAACGCGCTCCTCGTCGGTGATGCCCTTCTCGTCCGGCCAGCGCACTGGGTACGGCGCGATGTCGATGGCGCGGGAGGGGCGATAATTGTGCTTACTCTTCTTATTGGTACCATCGATGGTGGTGACGCCCTTCGCGAAAAGTTTCTGTTGCGACTCGATGGTGCGGTGTCCGCCGTTCTGCTGCGGCTGAAGGTCCATGACCTTAATGCCTTCCCGGCACAGCCGTTGGATTTTCGGGTGGCACGTGGCGATGATCGATTCCGATCGTGCACCGTAACTAAATGGTCCGGGCATAGTACCTCACTAGAGTTGTGTAACGATGATGACATCTTCGAGTACGTCGTGCACGTGACCGGGGGACGCGCTGGTCGTAGGCACGATGTTCACTTCAATCAGCGGATGCACATCGATGGTGATGACGGTAAGCTCCGTGACGATATCTACCTCGACCATCTCGTGCGATGGCTCGGTGACGTTGATTTTTGTGCCCGCGATGGTCAACTCGTAGACCAACGTGGCGGTAATCGTCGAGAGCCGGACATTCACGGACCCCGCTGCCGTAACAGCTGCATGGACGGTGACATTCACGGACCCCGGCTCGGACACCGCTGCCGGCAATGCAACGTTAACGGCGGCGGGTTCGGTGATAACAGCGGGAACCTTAACCGCGACGGAACCGGCAGCAGCAATCTCATCCGGCAACGCAACGTTAACGGAGCCGACCTCGGCAATCTCGGCAGGCAACGCAACGTTAACGGATGCCGCTGAAGCACTGACACCGAGGAAGACGACGTTAACGGAACCCGCCGCCGTAATTTCATCGGGCAGTTTAACGTTAACGGCAGCAGGTTCGCTACTGACACCGAGGAAGACGACGTTAACGGAACCCGCTGCCGATATTGCCCCTCGGAATTTAACATTAACGGAACCGGCAACAGTAATCTCATCCGGCAACGCAATGTTAACGGACGCTGATGAGGTAATCTCCCCCGGCGTTGCGCCGAAGCCGACGTTAACGGACCCTGCTGCTGTGATGCGTGCGTGTACCGCGACATTAACGGACGCTGGCTCCGTGAAGTCACCAGGGAGTTTAACATTAACCGACGCCGGTTCCGTAATTTCATCCGGCAGCTTCACGTTGACGGAGGCCGGTTCGAATATTTCTGCCGGCAGCTTCACATTGACGGAGGCAACCTCGGTAATTTCGTCGGGAAGCTTCACATTGACGGAGGCCGGTTCGCTACTAACACCGAGAAAGATGACGTTAACCGAACCAACCGCTGTAATTTCCGCCGGGAGCTTCACATTGACGGAGGCCGGTTCGGTAATTTCATCCGGGAGCTTCACATTGACCGATGCGGCCTCGGTTATCTCGCCCGCAATAGACGCCAACTGTACATTGATGGAACCGGCCTCGGTTACCTCGCCCGTTTGTGCAACGTTAATGGCTGCCGGGGCGGAGCTAACACCGAGGAAGATGACGTTGACGCTACCCGCAGCAGTAATCTCATCCGGCAGCTTAACGTTAACGGCGGCGGGTGCAGTAATCTCATCCGGCAGCTTAACGTTAACGGACGCCGCTTCCGTAATTTCACCGAACAACGAGCCGGTGGAAACATTGATCGATCCCGCTTCCGTAATACGACCATGCTGCGCAACGTTAACGGATCCCACTTCCGTAATTTCATCTGGGAGCTTAACGTTAACCGAGGCAACCTCGGTAATTTCGTCGGGCAACTTAACATTGACGGATGCCGCTGCGCTACTAACACCGAGGAAAACAACATTAACGGAGCCAACCGCCTGAATCTCTGCGGGGAGCTTAACATTGACCGAGGCCGGTTCGGTAATTTCATCCGGCAGCTTCACATTAACAGAAGCTGCTTCGGTTATCTCCCCTGGCGTCGCACCAGAAGCAATTGTCCATTCCGCAATTTCGGAGTAGACCTCTAGCTCTGTGCCATCCTCTTTTGTAATACGGAATTCATAGGTGACGCCGTCGAGTGCGGAATCATTCGCCAGGAGATTCCATTCCATCTCGGTGAACTCGCCACTAGCGAGGTCCACGGAGTCTGCAGGGTTCTCGTCATCTTGTATTCGGCCTGGCCGGAAGCTTCCACCAGGCGCCGTAAGTTGTTGCGTCGTGTCTTCGCCGCTCGTCGCGATATTCGCGCTGGCGACGATCTCGAAGACACCAACGCGAACGTTAACAGAACCAGCTTCGCTAATCTCAGCAGGGAGCGAGACGTCAACGCTGCCCACCTCCGTAATTTCGTCGGGCAGCTTGACGTTGACGGACGCCGCTTCAGAAATTTCTCCTAACGTTGAGCCAACTTGAACGTTAATGCTACCAGCCTCGGTAATTTCTCCAGTTTGCGCAACGTTAACACTACCGACCTCGATGATCTCATCGGGCAACTTCACATTGACGGAGGCAGGCTCCGTAATTTCGGCGGGGAGTTTAACATTAACCGAGCCGGTCTCGACAACTTCTGCGGGGAGCTTAACATTGACGGAGCCTTCTTCGGCGATCTCGGCGGGGAGCGAGACGTTAACCGATCCGATCTCGACTATCTCATCCGGCAACTTAACGTTGACGCTGCCGGTCTCGACAATCTCTCCCGCCGAGGCTGCATCGATGGGCGTCGTCATCAACTGCGTCGGCGTCATGCTGGCAGTTTCGTTCCCGTGATCCGCTGCCGTATCGCACACCCACACGTAGTACAGCCGGTCTCCCGCCGAATAAGTCGGGCTCGCGCTGGCGCTACTAATGGTGTGCGCGTGGACGCTCGCGTCGAGCGTGTCGCTGAGTCCGGTTACGCTCCCGAGCGAGGTGAAGATCGTTCCATTCCACCAGCAGACATGAACCTCTTGAAGCGTGATATTCGTGTTGGCGGTCGTAATATCGAGACGGGTAACGTGATCGCCCGCAGGGACATCTTCCCCTGGGTCGATCTCGATCATCACCATCGCGATCCCGGTAATGCCTACGCCATGACGAAGATCATCCGATACCGAGCCAGCGGTCCCACCGTCCGTCGCGAGATGCGATGCGGGATTCGACGCGAGCGCCGACGCTCCCGAACACGCTATCGCATCCGCCAGCCCAGGGACGGTATCGACTTGTTGAAAGTCTTTCGGCATCCTAGACCGGACTCAAATCTTTCATCGCATCATCCTGTGCCCGTTCATACGTCGGCGTCGTTAACAGGAACCCATCCTTCACGACGAGCGAACGATCACTGGGCGCAGAGAACCCCGAGCGCCAATCTCGTTCATTCGCTCCGTTCCCGACGAACCAATAGAAATCACGATTGCCGATAATCCTGCGACGCCCATCGTCGAGATACAACATGATACAGATAATGCGACTGGGCACGTCGGCCCATCGCGTCGTTCGACTCGTCACCACGCGAGTCGCGGTGAGCGAATCGCCAATGGTGATCTTCCATCCGATTACTCCTTGACCAGCCATTACGGAATCACCGTCACTTTCCGCCACGGATCTCCGCTGCCCTTCTCGCGGTATTCGAGATTGAACGCTTCCGGGTCCGGATCTCCCGTTGCGGCGAGTTGATTCCGGAGACGCGTGTTCAGGTTCTTCCCTCGCGTAATGGGAACGTTTTCCGCCGCGAGCCAGGTCGCAGCCGCTTCGTCGTCATCGTCGTTCCGCCATCTAGTGCGCAGTTGATCAAGCTCATCCGCCGATGCAGGAAGAATAATCGGGATGCGTCTGAGATCTGTAATCGTCCGCCATGGATCTTTTGTAAGCGCGGCGATTTCCGATCCCAATAATGCGACGCCTCGCAGCATGGCCACGAAGGCAATCCCTCCATCAAAATCCTCCCCTGCTGAGCCAAGCCGCCCTATCCTAAACTGCTGGGCGGTTGCGAGGCTTCCCATTGTCCCCGTCGTCCCGTCGTCAAGGAAAATTCCGTCAACCCAGATCTCCGCAAGACGTGGCGCTGCTCTCCACACCCCTACGGCGAGATGGAAACGGCCATCTACGTGCTCATTTACAACGGTGCCACGCGCCCAGGCAACGTTCGTGTCATCGGATACGTCGAATCCCAAGCGGCTGCTGCTTGACCACATCGAGTATCCCACATCGGCGTTGCCATCCCCGCGTGACTTTTTCCCACAGATACCTTCCTCCGCACCAGCTGCATCAAGCCGCAAGTAGACAATGAGCGTCATGTCTTCCGTGGTCACATCGAGCACGTCCCCATAGGACAGGCCGGAGTTGACATTGCCGTCGAAATCGAAATAGCGTCCTAACGACCCGACTGCGTAAGAGGACGTTGAACCTAGAGTGGCCCGTCCTTGATGCTCCCCGTAACTTTGGCCAAGCGGGTCCCAGAGTGGAAAGACCGTAAGCTGTCCTCTCCGCGATAGCCTCTGCGGGAACGATCTATCCAGCGCCCACCATGCAGGTTTGCGTTTCGTTATCGCCATATGTACGCCACCCTTCCCGGCTCACGGCCACGACGCACGCGCTCATGTTGCAAGAACTCGAACGTGGTGAACAGTCGCGAATCCGCTTGGCTTAGTTGGTCCTTGAATGCCGCCACTACAGAAAGATTCCCGGAGAACCGGCCTTGGGCGCTCAGTCGTCCGACGCTGATCGGTTCGCCCGTATCCGTCACGCTTCCAACAGACGCATTGGTCGTAGTGTCCCGCAGTATCCCATCAATGTAGAGACGTGCGGTTTTCGTCACACCGTCGAAGGTGCCGAGGAACGAGTGAAACTCCCCGGCGACGAACTCGCCTGTGGCTGTCGTCAAGGCGGAAGCCGTATTGGTGCCGTCCGTCACGATGAACCGAGCACGTCCATTATCGAAGTTGAATTTCCACCCTGGATCAGTCGTAGAGTTGTTATGACCGAACGGCATTCCCTCCGCGATGTTCTCACAAATAACGAGTGCGCTGAAGCTCCCTGTCCCGAATTGAATTTGTGGTGGCGTACCCCACGAAAAACGTTGAGAGCCGCTCTGCGTCGAGAAGTTCATCACACGGCCAACGGGCGAACGCTTATAGACTACAACCGATGCTGTGTTCGGGTTTTCAGTCGGTCGAATACGACGGATCAACTCTAGGGGCCAGGTGTTCGCATCCTCGATAACGCTCTGGACGTCGTAGGATATCCCGAAATCCCAAAACGGGACGAGAAACACCATCTTGTCATAAACGCGCCAATACGACTGATGCGTGTGCCGTGAATTGAATCCCCATTGCACGGGCTTAATACCATGCATCGACATTTAGCGACCTCGATACTTGCGGCGGAAGAAGGTGGAGCGTTGATGCGGATCACGAGCACGGCCCCTCGGCGTAACGCTGATCCAAGGATTGCGCGAGAACAGCGCAGCGGTCGCCGCACCCATCGTCACCCCGCGCCACCACCAGCCGCCGTAAATATTCACATCGGGTTCCGGCGACCCATAGAAAAAATCGGCCTGATCGACGGTCGCCGACGGGCTACCGATAGAACCGTTCGTGCCTGTGGCTTGGAGAATCCCGTCGATGTAAAGATCGACCCTTCCAAGCACCCCGTTGAACGTCCCCACAATCACATGCGGGAGACTGTCGGAAAATCCATTGACTGTCGCTGCGCGGGCGCTGGCATTGGCCCCGGCCCCGTCAGAGACCCAAAACCGATACCTATTGTTATCCAACTTGAGGCTCCATCCCTCGTTGGCGGTGTTGTGTGGGTTGGGGCTTTTCCCCCAGATAATGACATCGGTGGCCGCGTCGAATGGAATAGCCGCCACAACGGCCAGAGTGAAACTCTCGCCAGCAACAAGGTCAGCCGCAGCGAAAGACTCGTGTGTCCCGGAGACCAAGCCTGTACCGGTGCAATGAAGGTGCGGTCCCCACTGGTCGTAGTTAAGCTCAAGATCCCCGATATTGGCGGTGTTGACAGTGCCGGGATTGCCAATAATCGACTTCGAGGCTAAACGGTTTGCAGCATGACTCGGAGTGGTAGTACCAGGGGCACGGAACAGGATAGGAGAACATATTTCCAAATTGTCCCACCACCGCTGTCCCTCATCTACGACGAGATGCCGCTTCGGTACCCAGAAGGCAGGCTTACGCGGAAAAATCAAGGGAGCCATCCCTAGCTCGCTTCCACTCCGTCCTGCGTCATGCGAAGATCACCGATGAAGGTGTTCGTGGTTCCCGCATCACGCTGAAGCGTGAACGCGAAGAACCGCGAGCCACTAACCGTTACCGGCTGCGGCGCATCGTCTATCGCAGCGACGGTCGTATCAATCGTAAACTCATTGTACACTGCCCAATCGTCTTGCGCGTTCAGGGCCAATGAGGAATCCGGTACTGCGCCTGGCGTCGGCTTGTCGGACTTATAGATGGTGATGCGCGGAATGTCCACTGCGCCGCTGGCGTCGATGGTCACGTGGCCACTGGCGCGTTCACCCGGAGCCAATTCCAACTTCATGTCCCCGCCATCTTTTTGCCACACCGTCTCAGTGGTAATGGTAGCAAGATTGTCGGCGACTTGTTCAGGTCTATATCCAGCCATTTTGCTTACCTCCTTTTAGACAGCGGTGAGGGTGGCGCCAATTTCATTAGACGCGACCGGGACAGCGGCATCGTACTCCCCTTGCACAGCTGCAAGACGACCTGCATAGATCCGACGCTTCTCGGCGTCGCCTTCCTCTTGCGTGAGACGCGTGCGCGGCAATTCCTCGCGTGTGGCAAACCCATCCTTCGGATCGCCAAACGATCCATCTTCCTTCCGCGTCGCCGTCATCGGTCCGTACTCCTGCTTACTGAGGACGCGGTACTGCGTGCGCTCCCACTTCAATGTTCCCGCATCGAGTCGGTCACGTTCCGCCTGAGTCGTTGCATCCGTCCCGTTTGGGAACTTCGGACACGACGCCGAGTCGGTCGCCACGATGGGGGTGCCTTGCGCGTCTTGCGCTGGGGTGATCGGAAGCAAGAGCAAGAGCACACACAAATCGTCCCTCGCGTCGATCACAGTAATATCAGCCATACAACCCTCCTAGAAAAATGAAACACGAAAAGCCCCGCATTATCTGCGGAGCAGTTAGAGCTATGTCAACGCGCTACGCTACGTCGGTGGAACGACGAGCGGACTGGCGTTAGGTGGCGGCGGCACCTGGCTGTCTGTGAGACCAACCGCGAGCGGTGATATGCCGTGACCTAATGGGCGAGGCCAGCATGGGTGCGCGACGATTGGCATCGGCGTTACACCCCGCGCTGTTATTTCTGACATCACGCACTGCATCAATTTCCAGTTGAACGTTCCTGCTTTGTACCCGTAGATGCCGGTGCGCATTTGACCCTTCATCGGGTCTGCTTCCGAATGTCCTGAGCCGACGGCAACGCCACCCATTTTATACTGAATGAATCGGATGTAGTCGTTGCCAGGTTCACGCTGCACGAGATAACATGGTTGCGTCTCCCCGAGTTCACGCGCAAAGTAAATCTCTAGCTGCATGATTTGATCGTTCGGTACGTCCATGAAATCCATCGTGTCCCTACTCGTCCGACGAATAGGCTTGCTACGAGCGTGACGATGTAACTGCGCAAGGCTCGGATTCCACACGTTCGCTTCATAGAGTCGCGAGCCGTCGCGCAATAACACCGACCACCCTTCGTACTTAGACTTCGCCAAGTCCACCATTCCTGGTTGAGTTGGGCGCGAAGTCCTTACGTCTACCATTGAGCCTCCTTCAGCCTTTAAGTCCACGTGTACTGAATTTGGTACACGAAGGTGGTGATTCCTGCCGTCGCATCGTGCGGCAAGCACGCGGCGAGGCCCATCGTCTTGTTCCCGCTCGCGGCAAGCAGCGCAGCGAACGTCGTCTTACTCACGTCACCCTGCCAGTGGCGGCCATCGTTCTCGACTGTTGAGAACGGATCGGCATCGTGTACCTGCGCGGTCCATGCTGCCGTCGGCGTACCGAGCAACGAATCGCATCCACGAATAATGCTGATGCTACTCGATCCGCTCGTTCCGGCTAACACCCACTCGCTCGGCGCAGTACGGCTCGCGCCTTCGCCAGCGTTGTCGTACGCCGTCGCTTCCGGCGGATCGACCGTCGCTTCGGCTGCTCCCGTCTCGCGCATACGCATCACGTTGGTGTTGGTATTCCGTCCGACCACCGTGACTTCGAGATCGTTCGTACCACCGGTGATTTCATCCCAGCAGGTTCCGTCGTTCGGTGATGCGGCATTATCGAAGAACACTTCATCCGCGTCGCCGACCGGCGCCAGATGCGGAACGTTCAACGACTCTTGCACAGCGCCAGCGCCGACCCACCGGAGGAAGTCTCCGATAGCCGTCCACGTCGGTGAACCCTGAGTGCCAGTGTTCACCTCGAGGATGATGGTTGGTTCAGGCATTCCTATACTCCTTTACGAAAGGTGGTTAGTAATCTACTTCGTTACCTCGGATCGAATCTCTACCTTGCCTTCAAGTATCCGGTCAACAACCGGGGTAGGATTCTGATCGTCAATCTCCATGTCCCATACTGCATTCCCCGGAGTGAGCAACGCCGTCGCCGAAGCGACGATCGTAAGCGTTACCACTCCATTGATCGCGTCGGTGATGACTGCCGTGATCATTTGCAGAATAGTCGTGGACTCATACGTCTTCCGAATTTGCGCACGCGCCACGTATCCCGTCAAGTTTTTCACCACGTCATTTTCTTTTACCGTGATGGTACGCTTAAACGTTGCGCCTTGCTCGACGACGAGGTCGTAAGCTCCAGCGGTCATTCCTCTTCCTCCTCTTCTTTCTTTGGCTCCGCCGCCTCTGCTTCCTCAAGCAGAATGCCTACCCGCAGCAACGGCTCCATATCGAGCGCGGACATTTTGAACTTCGAGCCGAGGTCCGCGAGCGTAACGGGATACACGGTGACCTCGACGGTTTGCTCCAACAACTCTTCCCATTCCTTATCAAAGTCGTTGGCTGTCTTCATGCGCCACGTGGGCATTTTCGTCGCCTCATTGATATCGCCCATGAGACGATTCCCCTCGCTGTCTGTCTCGACGTGATCATCGATGAGCCTCTCTCGCATTTTCTCGAGCGTATCTTGCTCCGTGCGCAAAGCGCGTAAGCACATCGCAAAGCGATGCGAGACCTTCAGCTTCATCTTCTCTTGCGTCACGCTTAACAACGCACCCGTCGCGTCGTATACGTCTTTGTTCTTGATGAGAATCCTTTTTGGATGCTCCATTGCTCTTCTCCGAATCCGTTCTTGGTTCCGGTCGTGGAACCGTGGCAAAGTTTGACGCACTATTTCACGCGCCGCTTCTTACTGTCGTCCGTTCCGCCGTCACCCGTTCCGCCGCTTCCGCCGAACATGCTGAAGATGCTCTTCTTCTGCTTGCGGAAGAACACATTGTACAGCGCGAACAGAATGACAACTGCTACCGCTCCTCCCACGATCCATGCTACCGTCGCGTCATCCATTGCTGCCTCCTTGGTTTAAGGACATTCCTCTACTGACGTTTCAAATATCTGGGACGACTCAAGAGAGTCGCAAACTTCGGATTCCCCGGCAGGACGGATCTCTCCAATTGCTTGCGCATACCAATCCGCCGCTCCGTTATTGCCACGATAAAAGTCTAGCGTGCCATTAAAATTTGACCCGTTGATTTGGAACGGTCCTGCGCCATCGCCATTGTCGAATACCTGCAACGTCGTGTACGACGGTGCTCCATCCGTCTGCTGCCACGACGCTCGCATGAGCAACTCGAAGCCGACCGGGATCGTCGCAGGGCTCGTGGTAATTTCCACGTCGTAGGTGAACCCACTCGCCGTTGGCAAATCGCACACGCCGTTGGTTTTATTATCAAGCACGCATGTCGCAACCGTAGGTGCACCCGCACACGGATCGCCCTTGCCGCTCGCGCCACGGATCGCGCCAATACTCATAAGCCAGGGAATCCTGTTCCGGAGAGGAAGGCGTGGTTGGTTCCACCAGCAGAGCGATGGATGACGATTAGGATGCTGCTGTTTGCACCAATCAACCCCGGCGCACTTTCGTCTCCCCAATTCAGCCCGGTATAGGTCGGGGTCCGCGCCGAGCCATCGGCGCTCACTTCAATCCCATACCAGCCACCGGCTTGTGGATTGCTCACACCAATTTGAATGTTCGCCGTACACCTGATCTCGTGCTCGTTCGCAAAGTCCAGATTGATGGTGGTGTTGGCGCTCCGGTTGCCCCAATCGTGGATGGCCGAATAAATCTGAGCAACGTCCGTGGTGCCGGTTCCTGCCGTCCCAATCCGGATGCGTCCGGTGTTACCAATCTCCATTCGAGGGCGCTCCGTCCCGCTCAGACCGGTGCGGAATCCCATCGTGCCATACTCTGAGACGAGACGCAGTTCGTTGCCGGAATCGTTGAACTGGATGAAGGCCCGTCGAGTGCTGGTCTGGTAGAACGAGAGGTAGGGACTCCCAGCAGCAGCCGTGTCCCGCAGCCGCAACATCTCATCGCCAGCGTGAATGATGTCGAGGCGCGACCCGAACGTGAACACGCCCGCGAATGTTCCGGCCGCAATATCGGACGCACCGATAGTTTGAAACGATGGCGCAACGTCGGTGCCGTTCCCTTGCAGGAACTGCGTGCTCGTGCCGCCTGTTATTTGCGCAAAGTTCGCGGTCCCGGTCGATCCCGAAATAATGATCGAGTTGAGTTGCGCGCCGAAGCTCGCGATACCCGTCCCGCCGTTACTCACATCGAGCGTGCCGGTATGTACGCTGTCGTTGTAGCCGTGCGACGCAACGGAGCTAGGGCTCCATGCAATAGAGCCCAACGTATCATCCCAGATCAAGAACCGATCCGCGCCGGGAGTACCGACGGCTCGCGCTGTCAGCACGTTCGCCGCGTCAGTAACCAGCACGCTATTGATCGCGATAGAGGTGAGACCCGTACCACCTTGCGCGACGGTAACCGCAGCGGCGGTCGTCAGCACATCGCTACTGTCGTTGATTGCTGCGCCACCGTTCCACGCGAGTGTGCCCGGCATGGTAGTCGATGCGTTCGCGTTGAACGCCCATTCGTGGGAAGCGGCAAAACTGGTTTGGCGATTGGAGATAATCCTGACCGAGCTATCTGCGGTCAGGTACAGAGTCTCCCCCGTACTGCCAGCGACGATGCCCAAATCAGTAACAAGGCCGGTCCCGTTATCTCCCGCGTGAAGGAGCATCGTGCTATCGCACGTAAATAGGAGCCCACCCTGAGTGGTGATCCTGCGAAGCAACGAGACTGTGCTTGTCGGGAACGTGAAGATGTTCGTTCCTACGGCAACGCTCGATGTGAGCGCGGAGGAGAACGTGAACGCTCCACCAAACGTCCCGGCAGAGACATCCGACGCAGTCACGAATTCAAATGAAGGCGCCACGTCGGTGCCGTTCCCTTGCAGGAATTGCGTTGACGATCCTCCGGTGATTTGCTGGAATGCGCTCGTGCCTGTCGTGCCCGAGATTAGAATCGAGTTGAGTTGCGCACCGAAGCTCGCGATACCCGTACCGCCATTACTCACGTTCAACGTGCCGGTATGAACGACGTCGTTGTAACCGTGCGAGCCGACTGTGCTTTGCTCCCAGGTGATAACGCCCGTCCCGGTAGACCAACGCAAGAAGAGATCGTTCCCGCCGCTCGCTGTTTGTATTGCCCATACATTCGCGGAGTTACTAACGAGGACGCTGTCCGCCGCGAACGTTGCGAGGCCGGTGCCGCCACGCGCCGAGAGTAATGTGCCGGTCGTGTCGCTGATAGCACGCGTCACAATTTCGTTCAGGTTCGAGCCGGTCTTACTGACATCAGCCCAGGCATGGGTATGCGTCGGAAGGTCCGCTGCCGCAATGATCGCATCAACCCAATTCGGTCCGGTGAATTTTAAGAACTCAGCGGGTGGCCCGGAAGACGCCGAAGTGATGATGACGTCCGAGTGATCTGTAAGCGCGTGCGTCCCGACACCTAGCGCACGCCATTGCAAATCAGTCGCACCGGCATTCATCGTCAGGTAGAAGTCGCTCGACCCACCAGGGAACCACGCGGGGTCTACTCCGGTGGGGGAATAAAAGATCGACGCATTCCCGCTCGGGGCAGCAGAATCTCCTATCACTCCCGTTCCTGAGGCGTAGAGGATTCCGTACTGTGTGTATGAGGTAAGGTTCGTTCCGCCTCGATTGACCGCAAGGGTTCCGGTGGTAGAACTAATCGTGCGCGTCGCAAGATCGGCAAGATCGGAACCGGTCTTGGTGACGTCATCCCACGCGACAAATTGCCAACTGATATCTGTACCGTCGCTTCGTACGAATCTTCCTGTGCCACCAACGGTAAGGAGCGACGCAACGATTGGCGGCGACGCAGACACGCTCGTAACGAGCGCACCGCGCGCAAGCTGCAAGGAAGAAATATTCGCCGACCCTTGCCCCACGAGTAACGCTTCATCCGAGTGCGTACCGAGACCCGTACCACCTTGACCCACGGTCCACGGAAGATCCGAAATTTGAGAGCGCGTATGCGTATGCGACGGAAGATCACCACTAGGAATTATAGCACGTAGCCATGTTGTTCCATCGCTACGCAAATATCCTCCGGCTGCTCCTGAGTCTACTGCCGTAGCGGTAAGGCCCGTCCCGGTAGAAACAAGGACGCGTCCGATACTGCTCCACGTCGTCAGCCCAGTTCCGCCTTGCGCAATCGTCCACGGAAGATCGGAAATTTGCGAGCGCGTATGGGTATGCGTCGGCAAGTCTAGAGCAACGAGTGCACGGAAGATCGCTGTCGTCGCTCCCGTCGCAATAATAACTTGACGCGCCGTTAAGCCACTCGTGCTATGCGACGCGCCGAGGCCGGTGGTATCCACCAACGTATGCAATCCCGGAGCGCCACCCGCATCGATTTGCGGAAGGCCATCTCCGTTATAGCTGATCGAAAGATTCGAGCCGAGCTTCCACGATCGACTCTGAACCGAGACGGTGCCATCATCAAGCAGAACTCCGATGCCGCTACTCATACCGGAGTCTCACAGAGGTTCCACCCATTCGGGTTGTCCTCTTGTAAAGTGCGAGAATCAAACTGCGTCGTCTCTGCATCGTTCCATAACTCGAGGATGTAATCGACGTGGCGCGACATCGATCCGCCACCCCACATCGGCGCTTCGTTGTCCTGATAACTTTCATTGGTATCAGGAAGATCCTCATCGCGAATCTGAACCTTGACGCCTCCGTCTACTTGTCGGAATACCAGCACGGTGTGCGCGCCATCGGTGACGCCCGTTGTCGTCCAGCTTACCGTGACGGAGCGCCGATCGCCAGAGCAATTCGTCCCGGCATCATTTTGTACACGCTGCGCGGTGACGAATTGTGGCGTACCCGTATTGGTCGTGGTGTACGAGTCGTTGCTGCGCTCGCCTTGATTCCCGTTAATGTCGATAGCGATGGCTACGTCGCGCACAACATCACCCGTCGTATAGCCTGCGTCCTTATACGCAAACTCTTCTCCCATTCCGCCGACGGTTCCACGATCGAACTCAGGGTCTGGCGGACCATCGATTAAACCGTTCGTCGTGGGCCACGCATCCTTCTTCCGGTAAACGCGCACCGCAACCGTGCGCGTGTCTACCACCCACGTGCGCGTCACTTCGATGTCCGGGCTCGAGCCATCTTCGTTCTCGAACGTATCAATAATCTCCGCGCTCCAAAAATTCGTCGGTGCGGTTGTGCCGGTCACGGTGACGCCTGGCACACCACCCGCATTCAAGATCGGATACGCCACAATGCGGACGAAAGCGCGGTTGTTATTTCCGAGCTTCGGATTGCCGGGAGTATTCCTAAACTCGGTAATGGAGATCTCCGTCCCGTCAACGACGTTGCTATTGATCCCGTCACCGGCCGACGCGATCACTTCCCCATACGTTGGCATCACCGACGTGTCCGCGATATAGCGAAAGCTGCGACACCCGCCAGACCCGAATAATTGCAACACCAACGTGCCGTCGTCCTTGTGCGAGACGATGAAGTTCTCTACGCTAGCAATACTCGGCCGCGTCTCAGCGCCTTGCCGCACGCGACGCCTGCGCCGCGAGATGATGTCGGTCAGGTCATCCTTCAGATTACTCAAGCCGAGCCCGAGCGTTTGCGATTCAAGCAAGTCACGCCGGAGCCGGAGCACTCGCGTTGTAACCTGAAGCGCGAGCACTTCATCTTCAACGAGTACCGACCCGCCAATCGTGAGCGCGTCGTACGGATAGTTCGTCGGATCAATTGCGAAGACATCGTCGCCCTCGATCTTATAACTCACTACCGGCGACGAACGCTCCGCGAGGGAGACGAGCCCACGTTGCCACAGCTTACGTGCCGCGTTGCCTTCAAAGAACGCCAGGTTCTGTCCGGTGTTCGTTAACTGCGCTGCGTCCACGTAGAATGTTGCGGACCCGTTCCGCGCAACGATACTCAGCGTCACCGTCCCGCTCGGCCATTCGCCCGTCTCGATGCTGAGTTGAATGAACTTATCAAGCTCACTTGTGACGGCGAGCTTATCCGCACCCACGATCGGGAAGCGACCCTCGGTAGAGTGCGTAAGGAAAAATTCCACTTCACCCGATACCACGAAGATGGACACGAATGCGCTGAAGTAAATGCTGGGATTGACTGGGCTAATTGTAATGGCGTCCGACACAATGCCTTCATCGATTAATGCAACGACCCTTGCGCTCGCGCCACCGACCTTGGTGAAGAGTGCGCTGTTCTCTTCCGTTACCGTCGGCGAACCTACATCATTCCAGTCGTCCGGGTTCCCTCCCGACCATACATCGAGCGGAGCATTGTCTACCAAGTTATCCACCGTTGGAAGGTCCGGCTCTTCCGTCGTACCGATGATGAGTCCATACGTCGCTTGCTCAATCAAGCTCTCGACGTAGGGCAAATGCTTGCCGGTAGTATTGTCACGGAAGATAACGGTGTCCCCAATACTCAGGCTGTGCGCTCCGCCGAACGTGAGTCGTTGCAACGCAGCATCGCTGTCGGTAATCTGCTGGAAGCCACCGATCGATTTCTCAACGAACTTATTGTTGAGAACGTCATCCTCGAAAATTGGAGCGCCACCTAGATCCACTTCGGTTGATGAGGGGACGGCGGTAACTTCCCACGTTGCGTCCGCCACGCCCAAACGGATAGCGTCGTCCCCGCCACCAGCAGGGTAAATACGGTTAGCCATTTTGCTGCTGTCGAGTTCACGCTTGACTCCGTTCAAGTTCTTGCGGTAGCGGAACTCCGGCTCCGTTGATCCACTGCCGACGCTGGTGATAAGATCAACGAGATAATCCGTGTCGCCGTTACGTCGTACGGCAAGCTCCAGATTCTCGAGCGTGGCTAACTCTTGTAATGCCTTCAGCGGTGAATCGTAATTGAACGTGAACGTTTCTACCTTCGTCGTCCCGTCCGTAATCGTGCCAACGGTGAAGTGCCCTGGCGCGGCCGCAACCATCAACGTCACGAGGTCCGTGCGCGTGAGCGACAGCAGCGTATAGAAGAGCGAGATCGATTCGTCATCTTCATCACGCGCGACGATGCCGTTGGCAAGATCCTTGAGGATCCCATGCGCCTTCACGGTTGACTTTTCAGCGCCTGACTTTTCTCGACCCTCGACCGGCCTCTTGATTCGGAACTCTTCGATGCTGGCGTCCGTATAGATGACGCGGAACACGCGCTCGTTCTGTATGCTCGGCCACGCAACGCTCGCGCGATCGAGGGTGATATTTAGCTCATGCTTCCCATCAATGTCTTGATCGGAGATTGCCTTGAGCAAATCGTCTTGAGGAATATTGGCTTGATGCAAGCCGCTCGCTGCTCGCACGTCCGTCCAAATCTCGATGCGATCAATCTTCACTTACCACCACCGTCGGCGATAGTCAAGCTGAAAGTCATCTAGCGTGCCCGAGTCTGCGGTCACGAGCACGTCCGGTCCGTTCGGGCTGCCGAGAAAGTCTCCGTCGTTCGGGTTGATATCAAAGTAGCTGCCCGCAATAAGATCACCGATGTTGCTGCCGTTCTTCTTCGCGGTGAAGAACTCCGTATCGATGATGACGGTTTCCGTTGAGTCGAGGGTGTCCGCAATACTCAACGTGATCACATCCGCATCCGCGCCGTTGCGATAATGAATCACCGGATTCACGAGCGGTGCGCCAGTGTTCCCAACGATCGTGATGATCACCGGCATCGGTGCCGTACCGATGGCCGGAGTAAGGTCGCGCGGTGCCGAGCCGGACGTTTGATTATTCTGTGCCACTTGCGCTTGCGCGAACGGATCCGGACAACGCACCAGCAAATTGAACTTCACGGCGTCCGTCACCCACCCCGGAACGATGTCGTCCACGCGCAACGTCTCGCGATACCCGAGCCATTGCCGGTCGCTATAATCGGACCAACGAATCTGAAGCTCGTGGTCCGGACGGAACGTCCACTTCAGCTGATCGATATTATCGCGCATCTCCTGCAACGTATCTCCAACCACGGCACCCTTCAGCGTGATCGGGAAATCGTTCGGCACATCACGCCCGAGGCGACGACGGCGCCACGCACCAGGAGCACCGGAGATAAGTTGCGCCGTGCGCGCAGCGCTCCGGCTCGGAGAGCGATCATTCACGATCGCGAGAAACGTATCTAGATTTATGCCGTCTACAATCATGTCGCATCTCCGAATAAGGCGAGACGATCCTGTAACCGTTCGCCAAGTTGCTCGGCGATCTGATCAACAAACTCAGACGCCTCAAGCTCTAACGATTCATTTCCGATCGCGAAGGTGTTCGGCCCAACCGTTACGGTGATCGACGTAGCGCCTTGCTGCGTCGCGGCTGCAATATTTGGCGGCAAAGTAATCGGCTGCCCCGTTAACGCCGAGAGCATCTCAACGAGCAATTGATTCCGCTCCTCTGCCCGGAACACGAGCGTAGACTGGAACGCGAGCAACTGGTTCGCCTGAAGCTCGGTGATTGAAATTGACGCACGGACGTCTTGTGTATCGCCTGCGGAAATCGCTGCTGCATCTAGTAGCTTATCAAAGTCAAGCAAGAACTGAACAAGCTCTTCTCCGGTAAGCCCCCCAAGCAGCGCTGGGTCTAGCGTGCCTGCCTGTATCTGCCTGAATAAATTCTCGATGTTCTCTTGCGCTTGCCGTCGCCCTTCCGGCGTAGACAGATCCAAACCGGCGATTGCTGTTCGGAGCGCAGGCGAATCGAATGTATCAAATACTTCCCGTAACCGTTCCATCTGCTTAATAGGATTGGTGATGTCGAAAATCTCAAACTCCGCATTCAATGCTCGCATGGCACCGGAGACGCTGTCGGCGAATTGTGTGATCTCCAACGCGGTAAGAAGATCAAGCGCCTCCGCAAATTGGTCTAGTCCTTGCGCACCAAACTCGAACGCGCCACCGAGCGAGCGGATAAGACTTTCAAACTCATCCATCGTCAGCCCGAGTTCTGCAACGATACGTCGTTGTAGATCCGTTTGCTGACGCACATCGACGGTGCCCGTTCCGCTCGGCCCACCAATACCAAGTTGCTGACGCGCACGCGCTGCTGCCGAGCCGGGACTTGGAAAGCCGAGCGAAGTATTTAACGTTGCCGAAAGTTTTTGCGCACTCGCAAATGCCGAGCCGGAGATGGCTGCATCGAGGTCGCCGATCCTCCGCCCGAGATCTTCCAGCGCTTGCGTATTGCGTTCGGTAACATCCTTCCCGGCTTGCACCGCAGGTGAAGTTCCTCCGCCTTTGAGAATTTGCGCCACGCCACCGAGGATACTTGTACCGGCAGCAATAACCGGGAACACGGACCCGCCAGCCTGGAACGCCGCGAGCGCCGGACCGAGCGTCGCGATGCCCGTACCGATTTGCTCAACGCCTTCCAGAACTTTGCGCACTTCATCATCGACGATGCCAAACGCGTCCGCCAAATCAAGCACGCCGTCGGACGTTTGCTTGATGAGTGCAATAAGTGCGAGGCGCTCAACGAGTTCCTTGTTGAGAAGTTTAAGGGTCTTGTCCTCTTCCTTATTGATGTCTCGTAACGCCTCGCGCTCCTCGCGCAAAATCTTCAGCAGCTTCAGTCGCTCGGCTAAGAGCTTGCGCGCTTTATCCACTGAGGTATCTGTATGATCAATTTGCGCGACGAGGATTTCATCCGCCGCTTCAAGTACGGCGATGCGCCGATTGATTCGCTCGCGAAGTGCATCTTCATCATCAAGCGCGGAGCCGAGGAAGTCAAACTCAATTTCATCAAGCCGTGCTTGCAGGGTTCCTGTGAAGCGATCGACGGTTGCCTTCACACCTTCCGCATCGAGCGCAGCGTTGGCGCTCTCGCGCAACGAGGCAAAGGCCGCAGCAGCTTTCTCGTCTATTCCCTTGAACGCATCTTCGTATGCGATCTCTAACTGACGAATAGCAATGAGTTGCGCTTCGGCTGCGCTGTTGGTAATTTTCGTTAGCTCGTTGAAGAGTGCATTCTGAATCTCTAATTGCTCGGCTGTGAGGAAGCTGATCGGCTCCTTCTCCGGGAGCGGACCCTGCTCTAACTGCGCGATCGTTTTCTCCAACTCTAGCTGTCGCTCAAGCAACGTGATCAATGCACGGATCTGATCAAGCTCTTCCGCTTTCCGCTCGGCAGCTTCTACGTCGCCTTCGAGCGAGAGCGTATTGATCTCGTCCTGGAGCCGAGCGAAAATTTGCCGTGCTTGCTCAAGCGTTTCGTCCGGCAGCTTGAGATCGCGAATGGCGATGTCGATGTCCGTAACCTCTTGCTGCGAGGAAAGAATATCACGCTGACGCTGAAGGTCAACGATGCGCGATGAATCCTCATCACCGATGCGGCGGAGGATGGCAAGTTGCCGATCAAGGAACTCGATCTGCTCGCGACGCTCACGCGTCTCTATGTTCGTAAGGTCGGTGAGATCATTCTCCGCTGTCTCCGCTGCCTCTAGAAGCAGGATGATATCTTCCAACAACTCTACCTGCTCCGCGAGCGCGATGCGATCCCGTTGACTCGCGGTGGCTGCTTCTGCTTTCTTCTGCTCGATGAGTTCTTCTAATGCGCCTTGCTCCGTGAGGAGACGATTGATCTCCTCTTGATTTTCCGCGACGCGACGTGCGCCTTGCTGCTGCGCTATGTTCGCGCCTGGTCCTTGTCCTACGCTAATGCCTAACGAACTCGGCCGTCGCCCACCAGTGAAGAAGAACAGTTCAAGCTGCGACGCCGCTTGCTCGCGGAAACCTTCCTGCTGATCTTGAAGGTCTTGCGTCTGTTGCTTTAAGCGAGCGATCGTCGCTTCCGTTTTTAGCCCGAGCTTCTCGAGCGCAGCAATCTCTCGGTCTACGCTACTGACGAAGATGTTCGCTACGTCAAGCAACACCTGCCCCAGTTGCGGGAGGAGGTCTCGGAATAATTCCTGCACACCAACGTTCAGCCGGTTCTTGAAAAGTTGGAACTGCCCTTCAAACGTGTCCGTCATTTTCTCTGCGGCTACCGTCGCAGCGCCTTGCGCCGTTTGCGCTTCGGCGAGGATCCGTGCATACTCGCCCGCGCCGTCACCGGCGAGCACAAACGCTGAACGCGCAGCACGAATATTCGGGAAGAGTTCCGCAAGCAATTCAATTTGCCCATCGGTAAGCACATTCAACTCCGCAATCACTCCGGCGAGTCCCTTCTCCTTCACCGCCGCGACGCTGAACTCGATGCCGAGTTGTTTGAACGCGAGCTTCTGCTCGTCGGTTTGTTGCACCAACGTCAGGAACAAACGGTTGAGCGACGTCGTCGCTTCCGCTGCATTAATACCGAACTTCGTGAGCGTCGCGATACCGGCAGCTAACTCCTCAATGGTCACGCCGGCAAGTCCAGCGGACGTGGCGACGTTACCAATCGTCGAGGCGAGTTCGGGGAAGGTGACCTTCCCTTGCTCGACCGTCTTAAAGAGCACGTCGGAAACGCGAGCCGCATCGGACGCGGCGAGACCGAACGCATTCAGCACCGTCGTGATTGCGTCCACCGCCACCTTCGTTCCGGCGAGCCCTGCGGTCGCGGCGGTCGCGCTTGCCTCAAGAACAATCAACGCGTCGGAGGCATCGGTTACTCCGGCGGAGATAACTTGATACGCGCCTGCGGCAAGATCGGCCGGAGACTTCGGCAAGGAGAGACTCATCTTCAGAATGCTGCTACGCAACTGCTCGAAGCGGAAAATGTTCTCGCCGGAAATCGTAGAGATCTCCGCCATGCGAGTTTCAAATTCGTCTAAGAGCTTAATGACGGTCTTGATGATTAAGAAACCACCAAGCGCAGCGACAACCTTGAGCAGCGTCTTCTTAAGTTTGTCTCCGCCCTTGCTCGTCTTCCGGATCGCCTTGTCCTGTGCCTTGGTTGCCTTCGTTGCTTTCTTCGTTGCCTTTTCAGTTTTCTGAATGGCAGCGATTAAGCTCGCGATGGCGCGGTCGGCACCGGGACCTTTCTTAACGGAGATCTCGAAGAAGAGTTCGTCAAGCTTCGTTGCCATGTTCCCTCTGTGCCCAAGTCATAAACCGTTCAAGGCGCAAGCGCCACCGCTGCGCCATACGCGCGAGGCGTACCCGCCAGCCTACCTTGTTGATCTCGGTTAGTGCTTCGCTGAATCCATTCCACACCACGTCGTGGCCATACTCCCCGCACAAGCGATTGTAATCACCGCGATCCATAAATCGCGTAATGAGTGCACGCTCAACCGCTCGCTGCTGCTTCTTTGACTTCGCTGGCATCCACTTTTCCTTTCGCGTGTATCTTCTGATCGCGAATTGCCTGTAGCACCATGACCGCTACGATCGATCCGAGACTGCGATCGCGCATTCCTTCTACTGATGGTCTATGTTCACGGTCCGCGTGATTCGCAAAGAGGAACGCCCAACTTTTCGGAAGCTCCCGTTCACCGTCCTTGCTCTTCGGACTCGGAAGTTGCGCAAGCACATCATACGTCACTTGATGATACACCTGCATCAAAATTGTTTCTTCCATTTGCGTTACCGCACCTGACCAATCGACCGGCTCCTCGACCGGCTGCGGACCAGGAGCAACAACGTTCGCATATAACATCGAGCGCTGATACTCCATCTCCGTTTGAATCCGAGCGAGCAACTCATCATCCTGTCCCGGCGCTAAGGGTCGCTCACACGTCTCACACACCTCGGGCGACGCGCTATGTTTTTCTCCTGTTACGACACCCGTCAATACCACCGACGAGGCAGCGTCGAGTTGCGCGACCCACATGGCATGCTTTTCAATTTTCTTGATGCGTAAGAAACTCGCAGGGTGAATGGTGAACGTTTCCCCTACGCTACGCAACGTGACCTCTTGCGTCTGATCACCGAGCGCCGCGACTGCTGCCTCCAACGACTCGCGTGAAAACTCTCGCTCCGGCTCGTGGGATAATGCACGAGCCAGCGCGAGCGCTCTCAGTTCAGCCCACTGCTCCCACAACTTGTCCTTACTCCGCGCACCCTTGAAACGGTCGGCGACGGTACGGACATCCTGCTCCGTCGCCAACCGAGACCGTACAAGGTTGCGTTCAAGAAACGCTATGCGCTTCTTGAGTTCTGCCAGAAGCAACTGAGCCATTGTCCGTTACCTCACGAACGTGGCCCTACCACGATTCACCAAGATCTGCGCTCGCCGCAAATTTGTCGTTAGCACCTTGCCGTCGTGATTCATTCTGACTCTGACGGTTCCTGGTCTTGGTGCTGGCGCTTCTCGAACCTCTTGCGCCTGCGGTTCTTCCGGCGTTTCGATTTGTATGGGTGCTTCCTGTTCCGGTTCGATGACTTCCCCTCCCGCTTTGTCTTCTGCATCAAAGGAGAAGCCACCACTGTTCTTTTTCTTTTTCCTCATGCTAGATGAGCAGGAAGCTACGGTTTCCGTTCGAGCGCAACGTGAACGAAATGATCGTAGCCTGTCCTTCGGCGAATTGCAACGATTGGTTCGCGGACGCCACCTTGGCGCTGAAGACGAACGCCGTGACTGCTGTCGCATCTTCGAGCAGCCCTTCAAACTTCCACGGCTGATTCGTTTGCGTAATCACATCATCCAGCGGCAACGACACTCCGTTGACATCCACGATGCCAGAGCTCAACTCATCGAGGCCAAGCGACGCCGCAATGTTCTCTGGATCAAAGTCGCGGAGCGCCCACGTCAATTGCTCCTCGAGATTCTGGTTGATGAAGAGGTACGTCTTCTTCTGCGTCCCGGCGATGATCGGCGTTTCACCCATGGTCGTTTCGATGTTCACGCCGTTCTCATCCGTTGCGCCGAGGTCCACGGCAGACAGGACGGTGATGACTTCACCGATCTCCACCTGTCGCGTCAACGGCAAACGCAACGTCAACTCGTCGGTTGAAATACTTTCAACCACATTGACCTCTGCGGTATTGCCATTCGGGCCAATACGAATCTCATCGCCTGCGGTAAACATGCTACCTTCCGCTGGCGTGACGTCGATGGTCTTGGTCCCCTTCGCTTGGACCGGTGACACCGTCAACGAGTTTACTCCTGAATCGTCCAGTCGGAATACACCAGTGAGTTGGTGAAAGACCTTCTGGGAACTTAATGCTCGAGCCATGTTGACTCCTCCCTTATACGGTCGTTACGACAAAAGTGAAATCGCCACGCAAGTTACGGACACCATCTTCTACCTCGGCTCCGTCTTGGCGCGGTACTGACCGCACACGCGATACATCAACGCTGTGCGTAGCGAATTGCGCACCGACGAATAATGCTTCGGCGCGGTCCATCAATGTTTCTAACTGCGTGATACAATCGTCGTCCGCGTCCTTCGCCCATGCTTCACAACGAACGATGACGTTGCGACGACCCTTCGTGCCTAACACCTGCGTTGCGACGACAACGTAATACGTCATCACCGGCAAGTTTACTTCATACTTCTGCGCACCGCGCACCATCAAGTTCAACTCCGAACGACCGGTGATTGCTTGAACCGCAGCATCGGCGTCGTAGATATCCACCATTGCCTGTTTGAATGCGGCCATCGTCATCGGCGACCCTTCCGTCGTTGAGCGATAATGCGCTTCGTTTTCTTGCGCATCCTTCGTACGAATTTATCTCCTGCCCCAGCGCGACCAATTTCATACGCTGGCCGAATGTAGGGTCGGGGCTCGATGTTGCGCGTACCATCTTCCAACGCTTCCCAGTACGGCGCATTCTTCGTGATCCCGACCGCCACCTTTGTTAAACGTTTCGTGTCCTTGGTGATCGCAGTACGGATAGCATTAATCAAATTCCCAAGATCACTGGCCGGAGCCTCGCCTGGCGCGGATGCTTGATGCGCCTTGTATACGATGCCCGTCCCTGGCTGACGAATAAGCTCACGCATAATCGTAGCGAATTGCTCCGCGACAATTAGCAGCCCATCCACGTCGCCGCGCATAACGGCATCGAGCGTTGTTGGTGAAGCGCGAAGAATCTTCGCCACGTTCGGTGCCGTAATGCCAATGACCTTAGCCATCCGGAAACTCCACGATGGAGCTACAGTTACTACATATCACCACCGCACCGGCTGCGTTCACCTGAAATTCCTCGGGGTGCGTGCATACCCTTCCACTTTTCGCTAATGAATCTGCCATGGCCAACCACGCCATACCCACCGAGCGAGCACGGTCATACAACTGCTGAGGATTCAGCGAAACATCGATCGAGATTTCTTGTGATCCGAAATCCGCCATCAGTCCACCTGCCGATCTGTTATAGCCAATGCGAGCACCTTCAATGCGCCTCCGGGAACGCGCACGTCATCAATTTCCAAAACCGTCCCAGCGTAGGCACCTGTGTCGATAACCACGAGATCATCTTTCAATACGTCAGCATCACTATCGGCTTGCGCACGCCACGTTGCCTTCGACCGATCGCCGAATGCACGATGTGCTTGTCCGCCTGAGAGCTTTGTCACCTGCATGGTGAATGAACCGATCTTCGTGGTAACTTCAACAGGCTTACCTCCGGCACCTGCCGTTTGTTCTCCCGGACGATGTACCGTAACGGTTTCGAGCGCATCGCAAGGCAGCAGTTCTGTAATGTTCATAATTCATTCCCCGCTGTCCGATGTCTACTCAGCAACCGTACCGCCGTCCCCGGAAACTCCGAGGTGAGATACTTCGCTGAATAATCCGGCGTCCGCACTTCACTGATCGACACGTTGCGCTTCCTATTCACAAACCAATCCTTGGCAATAATAATCGCCGCACGCTCAATGTCTCTCGGCAAGTTCGGAATCATCGCGTCCGGCAAATCATATCCCGCGATATACTCCACGGTGAAGATTTGCTTTTCGCTATAAGGCCATGGCTTTGCCGACAGTCGTCCTTGCCAGACTGTAGACCAACGCCATCCCGCCTCGCGGTAAATCATCCCGGAGTCAGGATCATTCAACGTGAAGTCCATCACCGGAAGTCCTTCTACCAGGATTGACGTCACGCTAACAATTGGCCACACCGCTAACACCATCTGCACATCACCGAACCCCGCAACCGTTTCTGAATACGTTTGCTTGGCAAAGTGACGGCCGCAATACGCAACGATCGCGTCACTGACCTGTTGGATAATATTATCCAACGTTGGCTTGTCCGACGTAGAACACCCCAACTCATCCATGACATCAGCCACGGAGCAGAGCTTAGTCGTCGTTGCCGGTACTGTTACGGTCAGCGCCATGATCTAGTTCCTTATCTTCGTGCGAACGTCGTCGTACCATCTTGTCTACAGGAGCGCGAGTCTGCTTACGCTCCTGTAGACGAGACGATGGAGTTGACTCAGTCCGCTTCGGGTTTGTCGGATCCTTCTTCACCCTTGGCCTCCGAGGTTTTCTCAGCTTCAGCTTCCACGATGGCTTTGAGTTCCTCCGCACGTGCACGTATTGGCTGCAAGACTCCTTTGCGTCCACCTTCGTGGTTTGGGTGGTTACCTTCACCTTCCCAATATGCTTGGAGTGTTTCCAGGTCCGTGGTCTTCGCAACCAGTTCTATGCATTGCTCAACCGTGAACGCATGCGTCGTTGTCACCAACGCGGATGCTTCCGCTTCAGTTTTCTCTGGCGCAATCCCAATGTCGGAGAGGGTAACACCTTCGTCATCCAATACCGCCACGCCCTTCCGCACCAGCGAAGCAGCAGCGTCATACTTAAACCCCGCACGTTCTCCGGGATTAAACGAGCCGCTGTGTTTGAGAAACTTCACGACGGCCTTGCGGTCTGTTGACATCATCGGCCTCAACTTTCTTCTAGGTTAGACCGACGCTTGCAACCCGGAGACGGCCGGCAAGTCATGCGCTCCGCCCACTACGAGCATTGCGGCAATCCTGACCGTGTCCGTCGCGCCGAGCGACAATGTTGCGGTGACTTGTGCACGCACGAAGCCACGGTTCCCGTTGAACTCGGGTATCCGCAATTCCGTCACACCAGTCTCGACCGTACCGCCACCACCACCTGTTGCTACGACAGCCGCCGCCAGCACGTACTTACCAAAGTCCGCCGCGCCAGCACCGGCACCGTCGGTCGCGTCTTGCATATTCGCAAGCAGCGACAACGTTTCCGTTGCGGTCAATGTCGTATCCCACATGATTTGCAACACGGCACCATGAGCCTCGATCCCTTCCCCGACATTCGTCGAGACATCAACCCACGGACCGTCTACTTCTACTCCGTCATCACCAGCACCAGAGGTGATGACTGCGGGAATCAACGCAAGAAAACCTTTGATGTGTGCGCCGATATCCCTAAGCAATCCCATACTCATCTTAAACTCCTTCGCTCAGGTTATCGGTTAGACCCAGTCAACGTCGCTAAGTACCGCGATGCTTTCCGGGTGGCGAACGCCCAGGTCGTGTTCCGCGATGACGCGGACCAACGTCTGGTCACGGCTGAACGCACTCACGAGTGTACCGCTCTCGATGTACGAAGCTTCCGTGCTGATATCGATGGTCATGTTCAGCGACTCACCGATGATGACATCGGCGAAATCGACCAAGTAGATTTCCGACTCGTCCGTGCCGGTCACGGCAAGGTTGATCGGAATCTGCGTGGTGGTCTTGAAGGGGAAGCCCCACAAGGTGCCCGTGAGCATTTCGTCCCGGAAGGCAAAGTTGCCATTCCCGTCGCGAATCGTCATCAGGAAATTCCACGTCCGTGGCGCAAACATCCACCCCGGTGTGGTCATAGCGACGTTCGCTTCCATCAGCGCCAAGACCAATCGACCAAGATCGATTGTCACGTTCGCGAGATTCACGGTCGCGTTGACGGTGAGGATGTTCGCCGGGACTGCATGGAAACGCAGACCCTTTGGCGTGAAGGCTGTTCCGGCCGCGCGAATGAACGTGATATCTTCCCGCGTGCGCATCGCGCGCAACACATCATCACGGACAATCGTATCCGCGCTCGGACGACTGAACCGGATCAAGTCATTCGAGATGGGAACCAGCGTTGCGAGTTTCTTCGCAACCAACTGGACCATACCGAACACCGGCTGCGACTCGGTAATGTCCGCTGTCTCACCGATGTATCCAGCGGCGGTACCGGCTGTCAGCTTGGGCACTTGAAGTGTGCCGTTCGCCATGGGCGCGGTACGCGCACCGAGCGCACGCACCACAACCTGTGGTGTAAGCAACTCGATAATGTCATCGCTGTAGTTCGGCGGAACAATGAAACCACCAGCGGTGGCATCACCAGCTTCGAGCGCCTTGACGATTTCGCCACCGTCGCTCTCGCCCCATTCCTTTTTGGCATAGGACACGGCCTTGTCGAGATCGCCCTTCGCAGCAGCGAAAGCTCTGATCAATCGACCAAACATCAGACCCTTGTCCGTCGGAACCGCTGGCCTCCCTGCGCCAACCAATTCCTTGATCGCGTCCGCAATCGATGTCGCTTGCGAACCTTGCGCATCGGACACAGATGCCAACTGCGCTTCGACTGCCTCTTTCACCATCGGACCCAACTCATCCTTCGTGTAATTTCCGATGAGTTCCAGAAGCTTGTCGCGTTGCTCCTGAGTCAATTCCATCGTGCGTTCTCCTTAAAGGTTAGTCTAGCTTCCCGGTCATGGCGGTGAGTCTCTCACGCACTGTCTCAGCCACCGCTCCGGCGATCGCTTCCCCGAGCGCCTGCCCGAGAAATTCTACTTCCTCATCCGTCACTTCAGTTTTGGTTTCCTGCGCTGGCAGAGAGTCAAGCAGCGACACCAGCGCGTTGCCCTTGTCGGGTGCGGGTTCATCAACCTCTTTCTCGTGGAGGTGAAGCTCACCGTTCTCATCAACGATCAGCGTGCGAATTTCTACGGGGCAATGTCCCCAGGCCATAATCGTATGCTTGGGGAATCCTTCTGTTGAAGTAACCAGCGGCTCCTCCAACTTGATCATTTTCAACTGCGTGTGATGTTCACCGCACGCAAGACACTCCGGTACGTCGCGGTAGATAATTCCGTCTTTGCTCGTCTTGTCCGGGAGCCCTTCATCCGGATCCTTGTGCTGCCCGATGCGTTCACGCACCATGTCCTGCACTTCGACGAGCGTCGTGGTATCCAGCTTGCCCTCGATGTCTTCGAGCGAAATGCCGGGGTCCACTTCTATTTCCGCGATGACGATTGCGGTGCCGTCCTTTGGTGCCGGCACGAGCTTCCATCCGTTCACAGCGATGACCGAGCGTTCGTTCTCGGCAATCTTCAACGCACGCTCCACCGTCTCGCGCGGAAGCCAGAGGCGACCGTCATCATCGAGGACCGCCTCGGCCCACTTGATCAACGGCGCGAGATCGATTCCCGCAGCCTTGGCACCAACGAGCGCCTCCGGGTTCGCCGGAACATTCACGTATGAATGTTCTAGCAACTCTTGCCCTTTGAAGTCGAAGCCACCGCGCTCCCCGTCAAACTCAAACTTCCCACGCTCCGGCTTGAACCCAACGGACTTGGCGCGGATGAATCGTCCCTTGACGAGATTGAAAATCATATCGGCGAACGGGTGCTCTCCCTCGGGCGTGAACTTATCCGTGGTGGCGAGCTTCCCGCTGACGACGCCTACCTTGGTGGACTGCGCGATCACCGGGATGTGATGGTCGTGCGCAAACTGCACGACGGGATTCTTCCGGTACGCTTTCAAATCCCACTTACGCTGATCGATCGTATCCCGATCTCGATCAACCGTGTTCGTGCTGATCAACGTATCGACGGTGCGCTCTTCGACGTTGACGGCCTTCACGACATCGACGACGCCCTTGCGCAAACCCTCTTCGAGTTCGTTGTCGTCCTCGTACGCTTTGAGAAACGCCTCGCGCTCCATGAGTAGTAACCGGTCCATGTTCATTTCTCCTTTTTACTAAACGGAATTAAATCACGAGAGATCTTACCAATGTCCTGCATCGCAGACCCAACAATCTGCGTAGACCAAAACGTTGCGCCAACGATCGCAAGGATCACGCCGAGGATAACAAATACGCCGAACGCCATGTACGCCCACTTGGAAAGTTCGGTGTCCTTGATCACCATCGCCATCAGCAAACTGAAGGAGCCAAAGACCATAAACAATCCGAAGGCAATCATCACGCCACCTTGCCACGTCCGACGCACCATCGTTTGCACGCGATGCTGCGGCAACCCTTGCAGCAACTTTGTCGTGCCATCAAAGGTGGCCTCACTCTCCGGCTCGCGCTTTGCGTCCGGCGGACGTGCGCTCATGCGACCGCCTCCAGTGTTGTAACGCGATGCTCGATCGCGCCGAGGCGTTCTTCGATCTTGGCTAGCTGTTGCGCGCCGACGTGCAGTCCCGCCGCGTCCGTCACAATGCTCGTTGCGGCATCGCTAATCTTGTCGGCTGCTTTGGAGAGGTGGCCGTTGTGATACTTCAGCGCGACGAGTCGGGCGAGGATAATGATCACACCCATCATGACGCCGAACGCACCGAACTCAAAGATGCCATCCGCGATGCTCGTCATTTGTAAGTACACCACGCCCGCCGCTCCGGGCAATAGCTCGAACAACACCTTCGTCATCATACCGTTGCCTCCTCGAGAATATTCTGTACGAAGGTGGTGGCGTCCTTGCGCGTCAGTTCCATACTCACGGCGCACCGACACATCGGATGCGCTGGCGGCCCCTCGACGGCACTCCCCGTTCCGGTAATGAAACTTTCCCCGAGCGCAACGAGTTGTCCCTCCATCGGTTCGCATACTTCGATATCGAGTCGGTCGTCCGGCGTGACTTGCCATCGTTGTTTCACCGCTTTCTTCTTCAGCAGCCGACGGCTCACTGCGTCCTGCCACACAATACGTTGCCCACCGTTCGCTGCCCGGATCGTTTCCGTGCGTGCGATACTGAGACTGCGCTTCCGTATTTGCGCCGAGGCAAACTTCCCGACCCGCGCTTCAATCTGCGCGTTGCTCACGCCTTGCGCCACGAGCCGGTCCTCGAAGATCTCGATGCTACGAATCTGTTGGTTGGTCCCGCCGACGTTGCGACGGATCTTCCGTGCGAGTTCACGCGGTGCCATTCCCTCGGAGAACGCACGCTTGGTTTGCTGAAGGATGGCGTCGCGGGAAACGTTCTCTGCTCCGGCAAGAAACTCTGCGGCCGTCGCGTCGATGTACTGCAACGCTCGCGGGTTCTCGATTGTCCAACCGAGCTCTATTCCGGCCGCAGCTTCTAACTGCGCGGCGACAGGAATAGAAACGCCTGCGACCACTTGCCGGATACTCGCAGCGGCCACGTCGCCTAACTCCGTCACGAGCGTGTCCCAGGGGAGCGCGGCCACGACCTTCGCCGCGTCGCCCGAGGCGATGGCAGCTTCGAGCGCGGTGAGCGAGACCTTGGCTTGCATCGCGCGTACCGCACGAAGGAACCCCGCACGTAATCGCGGCTCCACTTTATCCGCGATACGGTGCAGCAAGATGTAGCTAGGATCGTTTGCGCGCTTCTCTATGGCGTCGGCTGCCTTGCCGTCGTCTAAGAGGTCGAGCCCAAGGTCCGTGGGCGCGAGGGAATCGGCGAGCGTGATGGCGATCGGTACGGCGAAGATGTGTCCCTCTTCGTCGGCGAGTTCTTCGTGCCCACCCATATCGCGCCACTCATCTCCGGTGAAGGCCCACGGTGCCGCCTTCGCAACGTTGAGGATATGTTCTTTGTCTTTGGCAACGGGCGAATCATATTCAAGAATAAGACGAGCATCATACATCGGGACCAACCGCTCTTGCCATAGTTGGCGCTGGAACTCGAGACGCGGGTCCACAGCATAGCGGGCAAATAAGTAGTCGGCCGCATCAATGGTCGCACGGTTAGAAGATTCCAAGATGCCGAAGATCTCCGGCGGGAATCCGTAGACTTGAATGATGGTGTCACGTTCATACTCCATAACAGGGACGACAGATTGTTTCTGAAGGTCGTTCGCAAACTCATGAATCTTTAACTCGTTGCCGATGAAGTGTGGTTTGAACGCACGCCAGAATCCTTGGTGCTCTTGCATCCACCGCTGTTGTAACCGGCGCAGTTCGCGTTGACTGACTTTGTCTTGCCCTGGCCCTGGCTTCACCCACGCCACGAAGTCCGGGCGAGCGCGATTGAAGAACGTGGCCTTGGTATGTTTGCTCGCGTACTCGGCCGTCTCGAGTTCGTCGGACAGCGTCGCCGCGAGCGCCGAGCCGCGTGAGTAGGGTGTGAGCGGATCGAGGTCGGCGGCCCAAATCATTTCGGTGGCCGGTACGTGGAGATCTTCCGAGCCGCTGCCAATACGGAGAGTGAAGAACGGACGCTTGGGTGTGGGAATCTCCTTCACCCAATGCGGCGGGACGGGCCAGTACGCAATCGGCATCCCGAGCGCGTTGCGTTCTAACAGTTGAAAGAATTCCCCGGCGAGGTCAAAGTACACTTGCAGTAAGCGCCGCGCCGCGACGCCGACGTGATACGGGTTGGCGTTATGCAGGAGATCGAGCAGCGGGTGATCCTCTACCTCAACGAGTTCACCAGCCTGCGCCATCTGCTTAAACAATTTGCTGCGCTCGGTGTGCGTGTTACAACGCTGAAGCCGAGGGCTGCGATGAAAGCGCGTGGCATTCACGCGCTTCGTCCCGAACAGCCGCCAGTTGGTAGAGCCGACGGCGACGGCCACCTTACTCACGACGGCACGTAACCACGGCATCGTGGAGTAGGCCTGAAGCAATTCCTTCGTGCCGCGCTTGGGCGGTGCGCCCGCTGCGGAAGGAAACACCGACTGTAAGAGTCCCGCCGCCACATCCGTCTCGAGTTGCTTCCCGCGCAGGATATCCAGCGCGGCACGAGCGCGGTATAACACTGGTAGATTATTCATGCTTCTTTACCTTCCCGGTGCCATCGCACCCAACGCACGGTTCGTGCCAATCGTTGTTGCCCCAATCCCATCCGCGTCCCTCGCATTCCGGGCACACCTTCTCCGACGGAAGCAGGAACTTGAGTACCTCGGAGAGCAGCGGCACGTTAACGAATCCCTTTCTCTATTTCCCACGGCGTCCGGTAACAGTAGCAACACACCTTCACATCGATCGGCCCCTCATTTGAACGTTGCTCGATCGTAGAGGTGAACTCATGCTCGTACGGTGGTATGTGTTGCTCCGGGCCAAGGGCCAGGTTCGTTCCGCAGTCTTCACAACCGTGACACCGCGACGGCGGCATCGAGCCAATCGATTCGTGCTTGCCGCATTTACATCGGTAGTATTGCATTAGACGAACCCTACCTCGTCGTCGCCTGCGCCGACCGGCGCGTAGGCAAGCATCAACGACTCGGCGCGGTCGGGAGACTTCAATCCGTCCTTGCGCATCTCGTCTTTGCTCCTGACGATGACGCGGCCACGTGCGTCGTGTTTGTATTTGATACTACTGAGTTGGCTGATCGTCTTCTCGTCGGTGAGGCCATTCACCTCACCAGCCTCGAAGCGTTCGCGCAACGCCCAGTGCAGTTGGCCCTTCAGGTTGGTGAAACGTTCAGGCTGCGTGGTCTTCCGTCCGACGTTGATGCGGATGACGCGATAGCCTGCGTCCTCGACGTGCGCCGCAAAGTAATGGCCGAGTCCGGCGCTATCGATCTTCACGATGATGTCGCGCATCTTCCACGGGCGTAACGCCGCAAGCACTTTACCGCGAGGGTCCGGGTCGTTCCACCACTCTTGTTGCATGATGTTCGGACCCTCGGTGATCGTGAGCACCGTTTCATCTTCGCCTGGCCCTGCGACATCAATACCGGCGCACGGTACGTGGCGTCGCTTATCGTTCTCACGCCACGACGCTTGCTCCAACATCGCGAGCGTGAACAGCGCGTCGGTGGACTGCTTGGGGAAGCGACCCATCACGCGGCTGTCCCATAGGCCGTTGTGATGCACGCCCCACTCTAACCACTTCTCCTTCACCCACCGACGCGAGGTGAGGTACGGTCGCTCGGCCTCGTCGAGTTGGTCCTCGCTTAACGCAAGGATGCGTTCTACCAACGCCTCGTCGGACGCGCCGCGTGGTAGGTCTGCTACTAAGGAAGAGAGGTTCGGCGTGTCGAACGCGCTGATCGTTTTGAGGTTCCATGTTTCACGTTGCGTACCGAACGCATTGAAGAACTCCCCGCTCGCAATCACAGGGTTCCCGAGGCACAGCACCACGACGCGCCCACCGGCGCGGATACCTTCTATCGCTTCGTAGATGGCGGAGCGCACGCCTGGCGCTTCGTCCAATACGATCAGAACGTGCATACCGTGGAACCCGCTGAACCGATCCGCCTCGTTGGTGCTGAGGCCGAGCGCGTAGTTGCCTGGGGCCATCTCGAGTTCAACGGCGTTAGGCTTTGGGTATTGAAGCTTGCCTCGCCCGACGGCCTTATGGATCTCACCCCACATCAACTTCTCTACCTGGAGCCAGGTAGGCGCTGACGTGATCGCGATCCCGTCGCGGTAGCGCGTCACCCACCACAGCACCGCGAGCGCAGCCGCGAACGTCTTGCCCGAGGCGTGGCACGCCTTCACGGCGGTACGCCGATGGGTGGTGATACTACTGAGTATGAAGCGTTGCGCGTCCCATATGTCGGCCGCCATCAACTTCGTAGAGTACCGAATAGGATCCTTCAGCAAGCTAACGAGCTTGCGTGCTTGATCCTGTGAGGGAGCGCGAGTGGTCAGGGTGTGTAGTCCGTAATCAAACGTTGGCCGAGCGCCACCATGAACGGTGAGAGTTGATCACCGGTGAGCGTGACGCCGTAGAACGTCAACGCTTCTTCGATGAGCGTGCGTAACGCCTGCGCCGGTGCGGTCACCGTACCGGGAGCAAACCCCTCTACGAGGTCCTTGCCGAGTATATGCGGCAGTATGCCGTACTGTTCGACGGTCGCTTCTACTTGCGCCTTGAGTAATCGCGGGTACGCCCACCCAACGACCGCGTCCGGCACGGTTGCGAGTAGGTGAACGAGTAGTTCGGTGAGTGTCTTCATGAGCCATCCTATGATTGGGATTCGATAGAGCCAACCTACAAACCGCAACAACCTCACACTGCGGTGACGTTGATGTCTACTTGCACCTTCGCGCCAACGTAAAAGCCCATCGCCTTGGCCTCGGACGCCGGTATACGCAGGTTGAAGTTGCCATTATCCTCGCTTCCTTCTTCCGGATTCGCGAACGTTACGCTCAATCGAATCTCATCCTCGCCGTTCATCGACGCGCTATTGACTCGTCCTTCAAGAATCATACGTCCTCCTAGGTTAGTCTTCCTCTTCGAGCAAGGCTCGCATCGCCTCAACGGGTATCAATGGCGTACCATCCTTGCCCGTTATCTCGCGCTCAACCTTATCGCGCCACCGTTGCGGTGCCCTATTCTTCAGGAAGAAGATTGATTCAGCCGGATTGATCTTTGCTTCTTGCGCCGCACGCTTGAAGAGGTTGTCCTCGACGATCGTCACGCGCACGCGGTCCTTCTCTGCCTGTAGCGTCAGCCACTCTTTCTCGAACTCCTCGTCTAGCTGTTGCCATTCGTAGAAGCGCGAGACGACCACGCCGACTTCTCTTGCTACCTCGACTACCGTCTTCATCGGGTCGGCGATAAGCCTGAGCGTCTGCTTTTTAAGGGTTACGATCTTAGCGAGCGCCTCGTCGGTGTGGTCCTTGCACGGTCCGCCGTCCTTACGAGCCTTTTTACCACGGCCCCAGGAGGCGATGCGCGTACATGGCGCCCCATCCTTCAAGCGTCCACCGTAGTCCCCACACGTGCGTTTCATACCGCGCAAGCTAACCGCCACCGCCTTATAGGGCAAATATTTTAGTAGTTACACACTTAATTCCAACCCCGGCAAACTCAAGCAAGTAGGATTCGTTGAGTATATAATATCTGACCGACTACCATGAGTCCGACACTTACTCGATACGTTACGCCACTACCATGCGAAGAGCCAGTGGTACCCAGTGGCATGCTAAGTGTATACGCTAGGGGTAGTTGATCTATGCACTGGGTCGAACCACTGGCAGGGGTCGAAGGAAACGTCGATCGCGTCGATGTGATTTCCCCTATAAGGCGGTGCGCAGGTGAGCCTAGGTACAATACAAAGCGCCACCCACCGAGGCGGATGGCGCTCTGTCCGTCGTGCTATGTTCCTAACTGACTAACTCACTTACGTGCCTCGTCCAACACGGCCTTATAGGCGCGGTGTTGATCACTCATCGCGCACGGCTTCACGCCAATACGGTGCTTGTAGAACCATTCAGCCGCGTCAAGCACGTCCCGTAACCGATCGAGCATCACACCCATCATCTGACGTTCCATCACTAGGCTTATGTCGAGCGACGAGAAGTGCGTCGCAATCTCGGATGTGCTCGGCTCGTTTCCTTTGAGTCTCATTTCACAGCCTCCTCCGGTTGGGCAGGACTACCGCCCGTAGATGTGTGAACCGGACAACCCGAGGCGTCTACGTTGCCCGTTGCATGGTTTCGGGTACACTGACACTCTGGCTCCGGTTGGGCCGGAAGCTGTGGGTCAATCATCGAGGCTACCGAACTTCTCCTCGTACGCCTTCAGCCTATCACGCAACTCCTGCTTCGTATACCCGACGCTCGTGTTCACGCTATCGAGGGCGTGCTTGAGCGTGCGCTCGCCGCATGCGCGGTAGTACGGGTACACCTTGTCCGTTAGGCCCACGTCGAACATCACGAGCCCGTCGCGGAGGTGCACCGCTCTCAGGTAGCTCGCGCACGCCGTCGTGAGTGCGCTGCGCTTGTCCTTGCCGATGTCGTGATTCAACTCAAGCATAATCGCGAGCGCCGTCGCGTTGAAGTACATGACGCTATGAATCGCGGCGAGCGCCACCAGGACGGGGCGAGCCATGTCGCCGACTTCACCGCGCTTAAAGATCGTGTTGGGCATCGTGTTGCTCCTGTTCGCTATTAGTCATGCCGCTACGCACGAGCGTGGGTAGCGTTGACGGGACCATCACCTCGCGTCCTGTTGCGGGGTGCAGGAAACGCCCTTGCGTTCCAACGAGCGCCTTGGTTAAGGCGTACAGCTTCGGTCGCGCGTTGTTGCGCTTCCCGTTGTTGATGTGCCCGCTGGTGCGCACGTACTTGTGCAAGGTCTGCGCGTAGGCAAGGTTGTCGCGCCAGTCCTCGGCATTCACCATCACCATTCCAGTATTCATCAAGACCCGCGTCGCCCACCACAGGCGCATACGGTACAGCCAATCCTTCAGTCGCTTCATCAGTTCTTTCTCCTCTCAACGAAGTTGAATAGGTGTCGCCCTTGCGTATCGACGACGCCGTCGTGCTCGTACACGTCAACGTACCACTGCGCCGATCCTGCTAACGCGTCAATGATGTCCTCCTTCGGTTCGGTCCATATAGGGTGGGCGCTCAGGACAGGAATTAAGATGCGCCCAGCGTCGCCGGGCATAATCATCTGCACCCCGTCGCTCCGTCCCCCTACCAGTTCAGCCTTCACCGGTTTCGTCGCTTGGACGTGCGCCGGAGGCGGCTCCGTGCCCGCTTGCGGAGCATCACCCTGCGTGCGCTCGGTCCTCGGCTAGCTCTTCGAGCGCGGCCCAGGCGTGACGCGTTTCTTTTTCGGGTAGGTGTTGGATCACCACCTTGTTCGCCTTGTCCTCGACGCGGCAAACGACGCGGTCGTTTCCATCGAGGTACTTGATGAAGCTGTACTTCATCGGTCCCCTCCTTGTGACGTTTGAATGCCTCGACGCTATGGTGCGTCGTACGGTACGCGACGCTCGCCGCGCGACTACAGCTGAGGCACGTGCGTTGCGTCGGGTCTGTCGTCGCAACGAGCGTGCCCTTCACGTACCGTTCCTTCGCACCGCACATGACGCTATCGTTGAAAAGGAAGTGCGTCGTCCTCTTCCGGTGTGCGCTCATACTCTTTTCTCCAGTCCCGCATATTGTTTCAACCACGCGAGCCCTTTGGCGTTTAACGGGATAAGGTTGGTTGCGTCTAGTAGCGCGAACCGCGCCGCGCACGGCAGGCACTTCGAGTCGCAACGGAGACAACCGAGGTTGCTTCCTGTTTCTTTGTTACGTTCGCAACTACGATTGAGTTGCGCAGCGAGCGTATTGGTTGACCACCGCCAGCCTTCACGATCCAGACTCATCAACGCGTCGCTCATCGGTTACCATGCTCCTTTCGTTCCCGAGAACTATCCATGTGACCGGACCTTTTTGATCGCCGAGGTAGGCTTTGGTATTGGTGAAGCCTGGCGCGGTCAGCTCTACGGTGAGCCGTGGCCAACGCTTCCGATCCCAGTCCGCCTCTAGTCGTACGTTCAACAGATCCTCTTCCTGCGGTAGCGTGACGCGTGCCGTGCCCCAAACGATCGGCACCTCCTCCTCGTACCGCACGTCAGCTGAACTCAGTACGCGGATCAACGCCACGTCGCGTAACCGCGAGAGCAACGGCGTCGTCGCTGTTGCTTCGGACAACATCTTCACCTCCTCCTCAGCTGCGCGTACCGCATTGATGAGCGCGTCCTCGCCGTTGCCTTCGCACCACCGAGGCTCGTCGCTGTCGTCCGCGTCCATACGGAACGTGGCGTAGACCCGCGCATACGGGTAGACGGTGAGCCGCAGCGTGCGGTACTTCGGTTCGGGGTAATGAAACATGCGTTCAACGATCTGTCCTATCGCTTCCCATTGCGAGTTCATGATTCGTACCTCCTTGTGATCCAGAGCGCGAGCAACGTAACGAGCACCACCCCGATAGTCGCTGGCCACACCTCGCGCACCACGACGCCAATGATGATGCCACCCCAAAAGGCAATCAACATCAGCGCCATGACGCACGCTTCGGTGAAGTCTCTAAAAGGCAAGCTGCAATACTTTCCGACCGAGCCGGTCGAGGTGCGTGCGTTCGTCGGCGTAGGGTGTTGCCTGACTGTGGCGCGTCAAGCCTTGGACGAAACCCCATGCCGTATTCGGATCGCCGTCCTCCTCGGGCACGACGGCCTCGTACGCAGCGGTGATGAGCTTGCGGCTCATCCCAATCTTCCGCTGGCCGAACAGGAAGTCCAACACCTCATCCTTATCCTTGCCGAGCTTCAGCGTCCGCGTCGCGGTCACCATGCTCCGCTCGTCGTCGGTGCTGCTGTTGAGGTACTGTTTGAGTTCGCCTTCGAACGAGTTGAAGCGGTCACGAATCTGTCCAACGTGACGGATACGAATCTCGTTGACGTCTTGCGCACCCCAGATGATGTGGTTACAGCAGAGGTCCCGGAACAGGAACCACATCGCGCTGAGGGAGCCGCCACCGACTTCCGAGTTCACGAAGATCGCGGCGCGGAACAATCCCTTCTCGGTATCGGTAGAGATCTCGCGCTCACGCGCCATCAAGAACACGAACATATCATGATCGCTCGCGTATAGCGACGGGTCCGCGTGACTCAGCGGCGCGTTGTCGCTCCCCCATTGGAAGGTGGGCACGGCAGGCGTGAGGTCGTACCGGTCTGCCAGCTCCAGGAGGCGCTCTCCAACCTCCCAATTCCAGATGCGCTCATATACCTCAGTCGTGGCCGCTCGTAGTACCAGCGAGCCATTGGAGCGGTGGAACAACAGGTTGGCGTCGTGGACGTCGGTGAAGTCCCGCGTGCCTAAACCGTAGTTGAGGTTCCGCGCCGCCAACTCCGGCGTGAGGGTGCGTAGGTAGCTCGGCGGTGCGCCAGCGCGGCTCGCAACTTGACCGAAGGCCCAGTTGCTGATCAACGCTTCGCGTTCGCTCTTCGCGCCGGTGATGTAGAGGTTCTCATCATCGTCGTGCGCGTTGACCGTGAGACTTTCCCACGGTACGTCGTGTGACTCGGCTGCCGCATCGGCATAGGCGTGCGTCGCCTTCACCAATTCGGGTAGCGTTTGAAACCGCTCGTCGTCCGGACGCTCGGCCCACTGGTGATGTGCTCGGAATAATTCCATTGCCTGTTCTCCTGTTCAGTCTAACTTGAATAAGTGCCATACCTCTTGCGCCATCGAGCTGGGTGGCATCATGAAGGTATGAATGTGCTGCGCGAAGTCAGGTACCTCAGCGCCGGTCGCAAGGAGTACAAACTCTTGCTCGGGGTATCGGTCCCCTAAGTCATCCACGTCAGCCCATATCGTCGGCACCAACGCTACTTGCTGTTGGATACCGCAGTGAATCACCTTCGCGTTGTACGGAAGCGTTACAGCTTCGCTCATGAGGGAATACTTCAGTACCTGTCTCATAGCGCGTAGGGTACGTCGTCGAACTCCGGAAAGATCACACGCGCCCACGGCTCATGCACTTTGGTGCCGTGGTTCAACACCGCGTGCTCTTCGCGGTCGTGGTCGTCGCCGGGCACCGCGTCGCAATACGCGGCCCACGTCCCTTCGATACGTGTGCGTGCTACCACGAGGACCCGCGTCGCTAACGCACGTCGTCGGATAGTAGGAACGAATTGATCAGCCATTTTCATACCACCTTGGTGAGAGTCCTACTGCGCGTCCTGGCTCGTTCCAGTGTGCGATGAGGCGATCAGCCTCGGCGTCGAGTTCACCCGACAACATTTCGCTAATGGGTTTCAGCTCAGGCCAGTCGTCGGCGAGCAGCGGACGGCACCCGATGTTGTTTCCCTTCGGGTACCGCCGCGCCGCTAACCGTAGCACGCGCTCGATGTCCTGCTCGGCGCGAGTGGTCACCTACTTCTTCGCCGCTGCCTTCTTCTTCGGTGTTGCTTTCTTTGCGGCTTTCTTCGGCGCTACCTTCTTCACCGGCGTGACGTCGTCGATGTTGTCATACTTCTTTGGCGCCTTGGTCGGCTTGGTCTGGAATGCGCGCATCCGTTCGTAATCGATTTCGTATTGCACATCCTGCGGACGGCCACCGAGTTTCTGCAATGCTTCGTACGTCATGCCGTCCGTCATCTTATCCCAGATAGGAGCGAAGAACGCGCTCGGTCTCCGTGGGTTGTGCTTGACGGTACGGTAGAGATACATCCCGGCGAACTTGCTGACGCGACCGGTGAGTCCCGCTGCCTTCTGCGCTGCCTTCTTTGCCTTGGCCATGTCCTTCTCCTCTTCAGTACGGGTATCTTCCTTGTGCTCCGGTGGTGGAGCAATTCCGATTTGAGTACAGCGACTACAGTGTACGGTTTTGGTATCGGCGTCGCAGTTGAATACGAGGTCGCCGCACTCGGCACACGGTAGATCGATTGGACCCTTACGCTTTGTTCCTTTCACGACGCCGGACTTCTTAAACGGCGACGCCTTGATCTTCTTCTCCTTCACCTTCACCTTCGGCTTGGCCTTCCCCTTCTTCCTCTTCACCATTACTCGTCGTCCTCTTCACGGAGGTGTTCGACGACCGCGTCCCATTGATCCGAGACGGCGGTAAGAATCTTGCGGTGTTGTTCTTCAGCCTCCTTCTTGGCGGTGAACGTAGGTTCATCGAGGTAGAGGCGCACGGTGTCGCTAATCAAATCGTCGAGCATCGATGGCTCAAGCGCATCAAGCTCCCACGATTCATTCACCCCGTAGTCGCGGACGTAAGTTTGGAAGCGCGTGTCCGTTGCCTTCGCGGGGTTGGGCGGTGGCGTAAACTCTTCCACCTGCGCCATCGTCAGTGCGATGCGATTCACGGTTACGTCTACACCAAACTCCGTCAAGCGATCCTCGATGTCGCGCGTCATATCAATCCCCGACGGATCATGATCGCCGAGGTGAATGATGATGGCGCGTTGTCCCTGCTCCTCGTGTCCGCGTAAGCGCATCGCCGCTCGCCACATTTCCGATTGGCTCACGTACCCGCGACAACAAAACCACGGCACGTCCCAACGCTGCGCCGGTCGTTGAATGACTCCGGCCAACGCTTCCTTCTCGACCCACACCTCAACGTAATGGTCCTGGCCCTCCCACCAGTCGGTGTGAAAACTATTCGCCGCGCTCGTAATAATATCCGATGGGGTTTCCCAATGGCCGAGCGCCTTGAGGTTGCGCGTACGATCCTCGATCGAGTTCCAATCGATCAAGCCACACAAGCGTGCGTCGTTGATCGTAGCGCCGAGCATGCTATACGACTTCACATTGTTTTCGAGTAGGCCACGCGCAACGAACTGATAGTACAATTGCCTGAGCGTCAGGCTGTACCCGTCGGCGACGTACTCACGAATGATATCATCGGCATGCTCGATGAGTACCATACGCTTGCGGCTGAACTTCTTCTCGCGGTATGCGACCTTCGGCATTTACTTCCTCCCAGTTAAGTGGGTTAAGGCCAACGCTGGATTCGAACCAGTCCCGCATCCATAGTGACGGGTGACGCCCAGCCTGTTGAGTGCGCCCGTTGGCTTCATCATCTATCTCGTATCGCGCCAGGGTCCGCCGTACACTTCAGCGGGACCTTGCGTCGCACGCTTCTTACAATCTTCGCACGTCGCGCACGCACCAGGATCTTGGCACGTACACCAGTCACCGCAGTTGATACACTCATGCGCCGCCGGGTCATCGTGCTGCGGCCGACGGCGTGACGTTCCTTCTCCGGGGTGTCCCATTAGCGTACCCTCCCCGCGTTGACGGGATAGGCGTACCCGTCATGGCCGAACGACCCGTCGTGGTCCGCGAGGACGCACGCGTCCGCGACGCACGCGGGACAGTCGCCGTGGTCGTTCGCTTCTGTCGCGTTGAATTGTTCGCCGCACTCGGGGCAGATCACTTTCGTATTCTCGGTCATAGTATTTCTCCTGTTCACTGTTCGTTTAGATGATGCCGCTCGGGCAGTACGGGGAATCCATTCCTTCACCGTTGAGTTGTCCGCCTTCGGTGATCCAACAAATCTTATGATCGCCTGCGTCGGTGTAGCGCGTTTCCTCTCCGCTACCGTAGCACGTTTTGCATTCCTTCTCGTCAAGGTCTTCACCCGCACCCTTACACACCGTACACTTCACCGTCGCTTCAATCTCATCGACGACGCCGTTGATGTAATACTGCAACGGCCAGCTCGGCTGCGTGGCGAGGCGCACTTCAACGTCGCCCTCGTAACCTTCGAGTAGGTCCCGCAAGTCTGATACATTCATCGTTCGCTCCCAGTAAAGTGGGTTAGTGTTAGAACGTTTCGAATCCTAGGTCAAGCAATCGGTTGAAGGAAATTGGTAGCTTGATCAACTTCAGTAGCCGCGTGGTTTGTTCCACGTCCGTGAGTCCGGGACGCCGGTACTGTACGCACGGCTCATCGTCGTTACCGCTAAAGCAATACACGTGCATCGTTGTTTGCGATGCGATGATGATGGCGTTGAGGTTGGTCCATCCTTCGTACTCGCTGACGACGGGGACGCGGTCAACGATCACCGGCTCGGCGTCGTCGGTGCTGATGACTCCGCTGAAGCCAGCCCAATCCATTTCGTCAAAGGGACGACACGCTTCAAGCGCGTCGGGGTAGGACGGGAACGCCTTCTCCCATTCGTACGAATGAATCCGCGTCACGCGACCCGACGCGCTTTCGAATACGATGAGGGTACGGTTCCCAGCGTTCATCATCTTGACCGTGTACCCGTAGCCGGACTCATCGGTAAACTTCACCGATGTTGGTCGCGGTCCCTTCGCCCAGAGCTTCTTGATCGCTTCAAAGTGTGGCGGGTGAAGAACGATATGGTAGTCGCTCCCCTTTTCGATGTGGCGTACGACGCCCCACGTATACGTCGTGGTGCGTAGCGTTACTCCGTCAGGGTTCAACATGATACTCTCCCAGTAAAGTGGGTGATGAGTTAGTTATCGTAGCGGATGTTTGTTGAGTTCGGTGGGTAGCTTGCGAACTCGACCTCTTCGATTTCATCTTCGAGGACGACCCACCCACCACCATCAAATTTTTTCGCCCGGATAAAAACGACATAGCCTTCGAGCATATCGTTATCGTCGGGGACGACGGCCCATTCTTCTCCTTCACTGTAACCAAGAACCGAAACGTTTCGCAACGTGCCAGGAAAAATTTCTAGGTTAGCGAAGTGAGAAAGGTTTTGGCCGGTGTAGTCGGCTAGGGCGATGGCTACTGCGTCTTGCTTGGTCATTTTGCTCTCCCGGTAAAGCGGGTTATGAGTTTGGTGAACGTTTGATGAACGTGCGCGCCTTCGCAATCGCAGAACGTTTGCGTAAATATTCTGCGCGTGCCGTTGGGGTCATGCGTTCGAGTTGATAGACCGTCTTCGGTCCGTGCGAGGCTTTCTTGCTGAGGCGTTTCGTCATCTTCTTCTCCCGGTAAAGCGGGTGGGCGGCATTCCGCCTATGAGGAAGTTATACCTTATAGTGTGGGAAAGCAAATAGTTCGTTGATTTGGAGGGGTCGGCTTTTCGTACGTGGATAGGCCGGGAGCGTTGAGGGATAGCTGCTCCCGGCCGATCACCACCATGAGGTAGCGATGCCCCTCTTTTCTGAGATCCTCAGGCACACGCGGATCTGGCAATGGAGATGCGGCCTACCAGGATAACCCCAGACTGCGCGAACTGAGGTGAGAGGGACTAAACCGTACATTCCCCGAACACTATCGCTCCGTCAAAAATACCCTGAGCCGCGCCCAATCGCGCTTCGTAGGACGGCGCGAAGTTTTTAGTAGCGCGAGCGATTCGAATTTTTTTCGCGTGACGTTTCCGATTTTATTCGCGGCGGTAAGCGCATCGAATAAAAAACATTCACCCTCGATACGTACGAGAAGAAAAACGAGACCGCCGTGTAACTGATGACGCATCATCCACGCACGTTGAAACAAACTGAGACCGACGTGCACGTTCGTACTTGCGCGTGACGGATACTCTTCCTCCTTCAGTTCAATCCATCCCGTCACTCCATCGATGACGTAATGGAGATCCGGCATCCCCTCGACGCATCGGTTCTCAACGCGCTCGAACTTTCCGCCGAGCTTATCTTCGAGGTGGCGCTTCAGCCAGGACCACAATGCTTTCTCGCTACTCACGGCGGAGCCTTTTGACAATGGCGTTCATGCGACGCGAACCTTTCTCATACCAACCAACGATCGCGGTGGCCGTCTCGTCGTTGTATGCACGGACCGCACGCGCTTCCTTCTCGAGTCTCTCGATCGCGTACATCGCACGGCGGAGGATTAACACCGCTGCCGTCTCCCCCTCAGGGAACTGTTCCCCTTTGTGCTGGGCCGCGAGCGTGTCGGCCCAGTCCTTCATCGTCGCTAACAAATTGTCATGGTCGCTCATGACGATGGCTCCGCGAGTCCGGCGAACGTTGCTCTGATTGTATGCGCGTTCGGGTAGCTACTACCCACCGCGCCAGCGGCTCGCTCCTTGGACGACGCGGTCACGAGCAGCTTCATCACCGTGGTCCCCTCTGTCCAAACCACCAAGAAAATTTTTAGGTTAGCCATCCTCCTGTACCTCCATTAAGTAGCCGAGCGCCGCGAGGGTGTCCGCGTATTGCTCGAGGTCTATGCCCGCGTCCATCACGTAGCGATACATCGCAACGAGGTCGTGCTGTAACATCATCATCCTTGCCGCGAGGCTGTCGGTCACGTGACGCTGCGCCGTGAGTCGGTATTGAATCAACGGCGTGCGGTCCGTGAGATAGAAGCTGACGGGCCACGCTACGACGAGGCAGACAATAGCGCAATAGAGAACGGCAACGTGGATGCGTCGT
>SDBT01000548.1_pt1 | contig 59688 bp, 53 predicted proteins | sample 2277101 | NCBI WGS metagenome assembly SDBT01 (sample SAMN10404973, study PRJNA504765) | marine sediment metagenome | isolation source: marine sediment core GS10_PC15, 103 cmbsf | place: Arctic Ocean: Southern Knipovich Ridge | collected 2010 | reverse complement strand
CATCGCCAGCTGGGACGCCGAGGAGTGGGGGTTGATCGGGTCGGTCGAGTACGGCGAGGAGTTCGGCGCCACGCTGCAAGGTAATTTGATCGCCTACCTGAACCGGGAGTCGTACACCGCCGGTGCGTTCGGCGCCGGCGGTGTCCATTCGCTGCAGCCCTTCATCAACGAGCTGACTCACTCGGTACGCATGCCCGATGACCAGTCGTCAGTTTGGGAGGACTGGGCCGGCAACCAGCCGGAGGAAAGTCTCATTGAGCATGATGGAGCAAGGAACGTCCGCATCGGCGCGCTCGGCTCCGGCAGTGACTACACCGTGTTTCTCGATCATCTCGGAATTCCTTCGGTCAACCTTGGATTCTCTTCCGGGAACGGTATCTACCACTCCCGTTACGACTCGCAGTGGTTCTACCGGAATTTCGGCGACTCCGAATTCGCCTACGGCGAACGCTTGGCGGAGCTTTCGGCGTTCTTTCTGCTGCGCCTGGCCAACGCCGATGTGCTTCCGTTCGACTACAGCAGCCTGGCGGAGACCATCGACCGCTACCTGGACGAACTCCAGGAGGAGGCGATGGCCGCCGAGCTCGATTTGGCCGAGGAGCTCCAGATGCTACGGGATTACAATCGAGACCTCGGCGCGACGGCGATTGCCTTGAGCGCCGAGATCAGGAGATTGCTCTCCCGCCTCGATCATCCCTATGCCCAGAACCTGAGTGAGGAGCAGATCACGGAGAACCAACAGAGAATTCGAGAGCTCAACGACTGGTTGCTGCGTACGGAGCAAGCCTTCCTGACTCGTCGAGGGCTGCCCGGCAGACCCTGGTTCAGGCACCAGGTCTACGCGCCGGGCTTCTACACGGGTTATGGGGTAAAGACCCTGCCCGGAGTTCGCGAAGCCATTGAAAAAGGCGACGCGACCGAGGCCCACGAGATGGCCGGGCGCTTGGCAGAATCCCTGGACAGTGCCCGACGAACGCTCGTGCACGCCCTCATGCAGGCCGCCGAGGTCAACGGGACCATCTGGTCTGACGAGTAGACGCAGAGAGGTCGGGCCATCTGGAGAGAGACCAGCGGACCTTGCGGCCCGCAGCCACCGGACACGATCTGTCGGTCAGCCAAGCGGGCTCAGGCAGCCGCCTGCGGCCATTCCTGATGCTCTCGTATCGACTCGAGCGACTGCCGCAGCAGGACGATGGCCCACTTGAGGTCGTCCTCGCGGATGATCGGTAGGCTCAGCCAGCCGCTGTTCATCGACCAGTGGTGCGGCCGAGCCTGATGGGCAGCCACGAGCTCGTCGCGCAAGCCCCGTGGCAGCCGGATGTCGACCAAAGTGTCGCCATGGATATGGCCAATCTCGCGGTTGCCGTAACGGAACTCCACGCCGCCGAAGCGGTGCTCCCTAGCTGTTACTCCCGGCCACCTGGTAACCGCGACCTTGATCTTTTCCCCAGCGTTCTGGATGTTCATGACATCCCCCCTCTCTTACTTAGTAAGACGCACGGGACGGGCGCATGGTTCACGGCCAGGCGTTAAGAATTTGTTAAATGTGAAACCCGTCAGAAGGGGAAAAAGACGGGAATCAGCAGCGCCAGTATGGCCAGCACGATGACGGTCAGGAGGCTGCCCACGCGGATGAAATCGCCGACACGATAGCCTCCGGCGCCCATGACCAGGAGGTTGGCCTTGTGGCTGAAGGGGGTCATGAAGGCCGCCGAGGCGGCAAGGCCGACACCCATCATCAGCGGGTAGGGGCTGATATTCAGCTGCTCGGCAACCCTGAATACGACGGGGGCCAGAAGCACCACGGTGGGGGCGCCGTCGAGGCCCTGGCTGAGCAGGCTCGACATCACCAGGAGCAGTAGGAGGACGATCTGTGGACCCACCGCTCCGGCCACCTCTGCGACATTGTTGGCGATGAGCAGGGCAGCTCCTGAACGTTCCATGGCAATGCCAACGGGGAGAACGGCCGCGACCAGGAAGATGGCCTTCCACTCGATGGCCCGATAGGCCTGCTCCATGGTCAGGGCCCCGGTGATGACCACGAAGACGGCCCCCGTGAAGGCGGCGACCTGTATAGGGAAGAGACCGCTGACGACGAGCGCCACCATGAGCCCGAGACCAAGAAGCGCGAAGGGAGCGCGCGAGGTGCGGCGCTCCTCCTGCACCGTCGGCTCGAGCACGAGAAAATCCGGATCTGGGCCCAGCAGTCGGATCTTGGCGGTGGGCCCCTGCAGCAGCAAGGCGTCGCCAATTCCCAGGCTGATGTCCGCCAAGCCGTCATGAATCGGTCGGCCGTCTCGCCAGACCGCGAGCACCTGGAGGCCATAGCGTTCCCGGAAATTGAGCTCTTGCAGCGTCTGTCCGACGATCCCCGAACGCGGTGCCACAACAGCCTCGATGACACCGAACTCATCCGACTCCAGGTCGATTTCGGGAGCCTCTTCGAGTGCCTCCATCTCTCCCATTTGCATCAGGCTGAGCACCCGGGTCGGCTCTCCCGTAACCAATAGCTCATCTCCCTCCTCGAGAACTTCGTCGGGACCCAACGCCCGCAATTGGCCGCCATCACGCGCCACACCCACGACGGTGAGCCCGACAAGCTCACCGAGCCGGCTTTCCCGCAGAGTGACACCCGCTAACGGGGAGCCCTTGCCGACGGTCACTTCCATGAGACCGTCGTCCATGTTCTTCACCGCTGGTGGGCCAACCTCCAGCACCTCCAGGTCAGGCTGCGCAGCGAGATCCTCGATCTCGGCGCGCTCCCCGAGGACGAGGATCTCGTCGCCGACATGTAGCGGCTGCCCTCCCGGCCGGTCGTGCACCGCCTTTCCCTCGCGCCACACCGCCGCCACGACGACTCCGAATTGCTCGCGGAAGTGCAGCTCCCTGAGCGTCTTCCCCGCCAATGGCGAGCCAGCTCCCACCCTCACCCGCATGCCGCTGAACCTGCCGGCTGCCTCTCGCAGACGCACCTCGTCGGAGGCAGCGACCTCGACACCCTGGACCCGCAAGAGCTGCTCTAGGTCCGAAAACCTGCCCTCGACAAGGAGCAAGTCACCTCCCTGAATCGCGTCCTCGGGACGCGGCGCGAGCTGCTTCCTTCCGCCGCGATCGATAGCTACCACGTTGACTCCGAGCGCCGCGCCAAGCTGTGCGCCGCGCAGTGTCATCCCGTCGAGAGGCGAGCCGGGCGGGACGCGCAGGGAGAAGAGTCGCTCACGGAGGCGGTAGATCTGCGTCAGGTCAGAAGCAGGGCTGAGAGCTGCCCCCGGGTCCCGATGGGGCAATAGCCAGCGCCCAATCGTGACCATGTACAGCACTCCGGCGGCGAGCAGGGCCAAACCGAGTGGCGCAAAATCGAAGAACTGGAAGGGCGCCAACCCCTGATTGTCCAGAACTTCGGCGGTGAGGATGTTGGGGGGAGTCCCGATTAGGGTCGTTGTGCCTCCCAGAATCGCGCCGAAGGCCAGCGGCATGAACAGGCGCGAGGGGGCGATTTTGGCCTGGCGGGCGAGTGATGCGACGGCGGGCATCATCACGGCGACCGCTGCGATGTTGTTCATGAAGGCCGACAACACACCCGCCACCAGCATGATGAAGATGATGAGAGGGATCTCGCGGCTGCCTACCCAGGCGTGAATACGACTGGCAAGGCCATCTGCGACCCCTGTGTGCAGGAGGGCACCGCTGATGAAGAAAATCGACAGCATGGTGATAACCGCGGGCGAGGCAAAGCCCTCGAATGCCTCGTCTGCAGCCAGGTATCCGCTGAGGGTGAGGGTGGCCAGGCCCATGAAGGCCGTGAGCTCCACCGGCAGCTTCTCGGTCAGAAAGAGGACGACCATTACTGCCAGTACGGCGAACAGAAAGAGGATTTCCAGTGTCATCGCGGTGGCCGGCCACGCGGGGCGATTACGATGGATTGGCGCTCAGGAACGTGCCCATACTACCCGCGGAATAGCGGGGGCAGTAGTGTCGGGGCCTTCTCCCGCCGGTGCGGGTCCACGGAGCGGCCAGGCGGAGCATGTCCGTGGCCCTCTTGCATCGAGGCCCTTATGCGATAATCTGCCCTCAGCTAGTCGTATGATCGGAGGGAGAAGGCACGAAGAATGAGGATTATTCCCATCGTGATGACGCTCGCCTTGGCGCTTCTGCTCGCGCTTCCGGCCAACGCGCGTCCTACGGCGGATGAGCCTTCCGGGGCCGCGGGCGAGCCCTCCAACGCCAAGGCCATTCAGTGGTCACAACCGGCGGCGAACAACACGGGCCTATACCTCGAGCGCGGCAACGTCGGGGGCTTTTTCGGCTACCCATTCACCTTGGCCGACGAGATCGGTGGCGACGGCATCGTCTTCGGAGGCTCAGGCTCCTACCTTATCTCGCCGTTCCTGGGGGTCGAGGTTGCGGGCACCCGGCAGAATCTCGATTTCTTGCCCCAGAACGTCCTGGCCGGTGTGCCGTCGCTGTCGCTCGGCACCATCGAGTCGTTGGTGATCTCGGCAAGCGCTCTGTTTCGCGCCCCGGTCAGCTCAAACGTCGCAGTTTACGGCACCGCCGGAATCGCGTATTTCATCAACGACTTCAAGGCAGACCCGGGGGCGGCCGATGATCTGGCCGAGTTCGCGTTTCTGGTCGGCGACAGCGTCGAAAACGCGCTCGGCTTCAATCTCTCGGGCGGAGTGAACGTTCTTCTCTGGCGCAGCTTCGGGGTCTTCACCGAAGTACGCTATCTGGCAGCCACAGCGGACACGATGGCGATCATCACCGATGAGGTGACGCAGATCTCTGCGCAGTATCCCTCCACGCAGAAGCTCCAGTCGATCATCTGGAGCGGCGGCGTTCGATTCTACTTCTAGGCACTGGGCACGATGATGGCACCCTCAGGCATGAGCCATAACTCGAGAGCGGGCTCGCGACGGCGTGCGGCAATCGCGCTCTCTTTGGTGGCGCTTCTGGCCGTCGCCACGCAGGCGGGATTATCGGGGGCCCAGAGCGAAGAGCCGGCCTGGCTGATGCCCGGGGAGGTCTTGACCTCAGCGTCGCTGCAGGACGCCTACGACGTCCCTGCCGCGGGCCCGGCACGGCTCGACTACCGTCTCTGGCGCTTGGCCATGGTGAACCGCGAGCAGGGGCAGGCAGCCGCCCGCGCATACGCCGCGGAGCAGCGGATCCCTATGCGTGGTGGTAATGCGGTAGTCCTCATTCATGAGCACGCTAGGATTTTCCGCGAGGAGCGCGCCAGCACCCTCCGCGGGCGGCGCGAGGAAGGGCTGTTCACGCCGGAGAATCCGGCCAATGAGGTGCTCTTTGCGGCCGTCGAACAGGCAATCTCCTCGCGAGTCGAGGCCCTCGGAGGGGCAGTCCACGGCCGTGTCCTCAATATGATCGAGGCGACGGTGCCATTGGCCAACCTGACCGGGCTGGCTGGAGCGAATGAGATCGGCTACACGGAGCCTTCCCCGCGGCCACATGTGGACATGGTGGTCAGCCAGGGGGTTGCCGTTACGGGTGCCGACAGGTTCCAGCAATCGACCGGGTCCCACTTTCCGCTGGAGGAGAAGGTGCAGGTGGGCGTGCTGGACGTCGGCTTTCGCGGGTACGCCGCACTCGTCGGCTCTGAGCTACCGGGCGAGGTATCGACTCAGACGTTCAGCAGCGGCGGCATTGGTGGTGGAGGCCTCGATCCCATTTCTCGCCAGCACGGCACGGCTGTGGCGGAAATCGTTTTCGACATGGCACCCGACGCGGCCCTCCTGCTCACCAACATCGACACCTTGTTCGGACACTCACAGGCCACGAGTTGGCTGCTCTCGAATGGCGTCAACGTCATTAACAGCTCCCTGAGCTGGTTCAACGTCGGGCCGGGCGACGGCACGGGACCTGTCAACTTCGATGTCGAGAGGGCAGCCGAGTCTGATGTCGTCTGGGTCACCTCCGCCGGCAACATGGCGCAGCGTCATTGGGACGGCCGATTTCGCGACCCGGATGGTGACGGGTGGAACAACTTCAGCGGCTCGGCGGAAACGAACCCGGCTCTGCTGGCTGCCGACGGGTCACTGACGGTGTATCTGAACTGGGACGACTGGTTTACCTCCAACCAGGACTATGACCTGTATGTCTTCTTCGAGTGCTCCAACACGGAGGGCGCTCCCTATCCTTGTGACGAGAGCTCTGTGGAGCCACCATCCGCGGACAGGCCGCTGGTGCTCGCGGGCGTGTCGCTCAACCCGCAGAAGGGAACGGAAGCACCGGTTGAGCAGGTCACCGTTACGGCCGGCGATGCTTCGGTAGTCGCGCACGTCGCGATCCGCCGGGCCAGCGGCTCCCGAGACGTACAGCTCGAGACGTTCTACGTGGGTGACATCCTCACGACACCGGCGTTCGTCGTGCCTGCGGGCAGCATCACGATTCCTGCTGATAGCAGATCGGCTGTGGCGGTCGGCGCCACTTACTGGTCCAACGACAGCCTCGAACCGTTCAGCTCCTGGGGACCCACTACGGACGGTCGCAGCAAACCCGACATTGTCGCTCCCGACGGGGTGATCACGGTCACATATGGACCGCTGAGCTTCTATGGCACCTCCGCCTCGGCACCCCATGTCGCCGGTGCGATCGCCTTGCTGAAGTCGAGAACAGGGCTCTACTCGTACGACCAGATCGTCAGGATTCTCTACGGTCGTGCTCTAGACCTGGGCCCTCCGGGAAGCGACAATCGATATGGGGCTGGGCGGTTGAGCATCGATCCCTGATCGGTGCATCCGACCCCGGCTCCGCTGTTCCGTCAATTCTTCAAGCTTAACGGGACCTAGGCCAAGTTCATGCGAAGATCACTGATTGTCTGTTTCCTGCTGCTACTGTTGGTTGCTTCACTGACGGCGTGCGATCTCTTCAACAATGACGACAGCCCGACCGAGCCCATCCTCACCGCGCGCGTGATCGTTCTGGATGGAACGACCATGAACGTCAACGACGAGGGGCACGTCGAGTTTCTCGGTCGCGTGCTCAGCAATGGCACGGTTACGGCACGTAACGTCAAAGTGTCGGTGAGCCTCTTCAATGGGTCGGGAGGCCTCGTGGACGTCGCCAGCACCGACAGCGTGCCCCAGGACCTCCAGCCGCAGCAGACGGGCGACTTCAAGATCGTGACCACAACCGCGCCTGACGGCTTTGCAAGCCATACCTTTACGGTCGAGTGGGACGGATAGCGACGACTCGCCCGCCCGCGGCGAAGTTTCCGCGCGGGCGCAGGAGGTTGATTGACCGGCCCGCTAGCGCAGACCTACAATTGGCGGATCTCATGGTGAGCGTAGCTCAATTGGTAGAGCACTGGGTTGTGGTCCCAGCGGTTGGGGGTTCAAGTCCCCTCGCTCACCCCTCATGTTCTTGATTACTCTTCAGCATGCGCCTGTAGCTCAGCCAGGATAGAGCGTCGCACTCCGGATGCGAAGGCCGCAGGTTCGACTCCTGCCAGGCGCACTTTGTGATCTAGTCCGGACTTCACAACGGGTGGCGTCGCGAGCGGGGGTTCCGGCCGTGCCGAGAGCGTACTCGCGCCGCTCTGCACCCGCAGCAGGAGCTGGGGCGGAGCGCTCGCCGGCTATCGAGGGATGGTGACTTCAGGTACCATTCGCTTACCCGAACTCTCGGGAATCCGTGGGCCGCTAGCTCAATTGGCAGAGCAACAGACTCTTAATCTGTAGGTTCAAGGTTCGATTCCTTGGCGGCTCACTTTGCAGATGACAAAAACGACGTGGTGACCCATTCGCCGCATCGTGATTTTGCGTATGCGAAAGTGGCGGAATTGGCAGACGCGCTGGCCTTAGGAGCCAGTGGGCTTGCGCCCGTGGGGGTTCGAGTCCCCCCTTTCGCACCTTCTCAGTACCGGCACAGAGAGCGGCTCCCACAGGCGCCGCCTCAGCCCTGATAGCCTCCCGAGAAAGATCCTTCATGAGCGCCAAACCGCAGGACGACCAGGCACCCGAATCCGCCTCCCCCGCGCCAGAGGCCGCTGAGTCGGCCACTGAAGAGACGGCCGCCACCGAGACGGCCCCCGAAGGCGCGGCCGAGCTGGCTACCGCTGAGATGCCGGTCATCGAGGACACGCAATCCGAAGCTGCGACCGAGGCGCCACTGCCCGCAGCCGAGGCAACGGTCGACCGGCAGGGCGTCCGCGTCAACATGACGATCAAGGTGCCCGCAGAGGCGGTCGCGGATGAGGTGCGGAAGGTGGCTCAGGTGTACAGGAGGCGCGCTCGCATCCCGGGTTTCCGGCGCGGCAAGGCACCGATGGGCATGGTCCGACAGCGCTATCGCGAGGAAATCAGAGAACACGTTCTCGACCAGATGATCCCCGAGTACGTGTCGGCCCAGTTGCGCTCGCGGAGCCTGGAGCCGATTCACACTCCCGCGCTCGACAAGGTCGACTTCGATGGCGACAAGCAGCTCACTTTCACGGTGCACTTCGATATCACCCCCGACATCGAGCTAACGGGCTACCAGGACTTGAAGGCCTCGCGGACCGAACCCGATGTGAGTGAGGAAGCAGTCGAGAACGCCGTGTCTGAGCTGAGAGAAAGAGCTGCCAAGGTGGAGCCGGTCAGCGAGGAAGAGGGGGCCGCGTTGAACGACTTCATTGCCGTCTCGATCGCGCTCTATCCGCGAGAGGGCAAGGGCAAGCGGCTTGCGGAGGAAGAGCGCTACGTCCACCTCGGCAACGAGCAGGCAATTCCGGGCCTGAACTCCCAGCTCGAGGGGCTCAACCCCGGCGATACGCGAGAGTTCGTCACCCGGCTCGGGGACAATTACCCGAACGATCTTCTTGCGGGCAAGGAAGTCACCTGCAAGGTCGAGGTGAAGGATGTCAAACGTCGCCACCTCCCCCCCGTGGACGATGAGCTTGCCAAAGACCTCGGCATGGAGACCCTGGAAGAGCTCCGAGACAAGGTGCGCCAAGATATCGCCGAGCACATGGAGCAAGAAGCTGAGCAGGATGTCATTCGCCAGCTTCTCGATCAGCTTCTCGAAGCGAATCCGATCGAGGCACCCGAGTCGATGGTGGAGGCACGCCTGGACCGGGTCGTACAGCGGGCTGCCGAGGACCTTACCCGTCAGGGCATGGACCCGCGTGAGGGCGTCGACTGGGCCAGCTTTCGAGCGGACAACAAGATTCCAGCGGAGAGAGCCGTCAAGGAAGAGCTTCTGCTCGACCAGATCGTCGAGGTCGAGAGCATTGCCATCGAGGACGATGACGTACTGGCGGAGATTCAGCGCCTTCAGGGTGGAGAGGAAGCAGCCACAGCCGCCATAGCTGCCAAGATGCGGGAGGAAGGCAGCTTCGATCCAATGCGCCAAATGATGGCAAGACAAGGTGCTTTGGACTACCTGAAGAGCCATGCTACGATCGAGTCCGTGGCCGGAAGCCCAGCGATAATCACTGAGGATTCATCTGCTTGATCTCCGCACTAGAGGGTGCGGGATCCCGCTGCGGCTCTCTCCGGATAGTCGATCGCGGAGCATCAACGGAGCGTGAACTATGCCCTTGATACCGATGGTCGTGGAGCAGACGGGCAGAGGTGAGCGCGCCTACGACATCTACTCCCGCCTGCTCAAGGACAACATCATCTTCCTGGGTAGTGCTATCGACGACGACATCGCCAACCTCGTCATCGCACAGTTGCTTTTCTTGGCCGCCGAGGATCCAGAGAAGGACATCCAACTCTACATCAACACCCCGGGCGGGTCGGTTACAGCAGGGCTGGCGGTCCTCGACACCATGGCTTACATCAAGCCCGACGTGTCGACTTTGTGCATAGGCCAGGCGATGAGTATGGGCGCCGTTCTTCTCGCTGCCGGCGCCGCCGAGAAGCGCTTCGCGCTGCCAAACTCGAGGATCATGCTGCACCAGCCGCATGGTGCCCTGCAGGGCGCCGCCTCGGACATAGAAATTCATGCCAGGGAGATCATTCGGTTGCGTGAGCGCATCATCAATCTGCTAGCCTCTTATACGTCGCAGCCAGTCGAGAAGCTGAATGCAGACGCGGATCGAGACTTTGTCTTGACGGCAGAGGAAGCGGTCGAATACGGGCTCGTCGATCAGGTGATCGAATCAAGGAAGAGCACCGGGTCGTAATGCTCCCCGGCCAGACAGTCGGGAAGCGGGAGATCGACCCCGAAACCAGCCCCGCCCAGCGGGGCTAGCGCCGGGGGGAGAGATGACCAGGACCAATACAGGCGGTACGTCGTTGAGGTGCTCGTTCTGCAGCAAGAGCCAGGGCGAGGTGCGCAAGCTCATCGCTGGCCCCAACGTCTACATCTGCGATGAGTGCATCGAGATCTGCACCGACATCATCGCAGAGGAGCGTGATCTCGAGGAACGCGAGGGCCTATTCGACCTGCCCAAGCCGCCCGAGATCAAAGAGTTCCTCGACGAGTACGTCGTAGGCCAGGAATCCGCGAAAAAGAGGCTGGCCGTTGCCGTCTACAACCACTACCGGCGCAGCGATATTCTCGACCACCGCAAGCGCGATGATGTAGAGCTCTCCAAGAGCAACATCCTGCTCGTCGGGTCGACCGGCACGGGCAAGACGCTCCTGGCTCAGACGCTGGCGCGCTTCCTACAGGTGCCCTTCACGATTGCCGATGCAACGACCCTCACCGAGGCGGGCTATGTCGGCGAGGACGTCGAGAACATCATCCTGAAGCTCTTCCAGGCATCCGGCTACGACAAGGAAAAGACCGAGCGCGGGATCATCTATATCGACGAGATCGACAAGATCGCCCGCAAGGACGAGAACCCGTCCATTACACGCGACGTGTCCGGCGAGGGCGTCCAGCAGGCCCTGCTGAAGATCCTCGAAGGAGTGCAAGCGAACGTGCCGCCCCAGGGCGGCCGCAAGCACCCGCACCAAGAGTTCTTCCAGATCGATACCACCCACATCCTGTTCATCGTCGGCGGTGCTTTCGTCGGCCTCGACAAGATCATCCGCAATCGGATTGGCCGGCGGGGACTCGGCTTCACGGTTCACGCCGATGAGCAGAGCCGAAAGGAGTTCGACGTCCTGCCGATGGTGCAGCCCGCAGATCTCATTCGCTACGGCCTCATTCCGGAGTTCGTAGGCAGGTTGCCCGTCGTGGCGACGCTCCAAGACCTCACCGCCAAGGATCTCGTGACGATCCTGCAGGAGCCCAAGAACTCGCTCGTGCGTCAGTACCAGAAGATGTTCGAGTTCGAGGATGTGCGACTGACCTTCACCGACGAAGCCCTGGAGACAATCGCCGAGCGCGCCATGAAGCGTGGCATCGGCGCGCGTGGCCTGCGCGCGATCATGGAAGATTTCATGCTCGAGATCATGTATCGCCTGCCCGGTGAGACCGAGGTCAAAGAGTGCCTCATCACCGACAAGGTCGTCGCCAATGAAATCGACCCGCTGACGGTGTTGCGCAAGGCCGGCTAGCGCTCAGCCTGTCGGTCGTCCCCGTTTGTCTGCAAGTCGCTCCTGCTAGGCGCATTACACTTCTACCCGGGGCGGCCCGCAATCGGCATTGCGGCCACCATGGCAGGCGGGTAAGATCTGTCTTGTAGCAAACCCCGATACAAATACCCCGCTCGAAATCTGTCCGAAGGGAAACCTACGCGTATGCCTAAGCAATCGGTAGGGGAATACCAGACATTACCGCTACTACCGTTGAGGGATGTGGTCATATTCCCTGGCATGATGATGCCCTTTGTGGTCGGCCGCCCTCGCTCTGTGGCGGCGCTCGAGCGTGCCATGGAGTCCAGCAAGCGCCTGTTCCTGGCGGCCCAGAGGGATGCCGAGATCGATGACCCCGAAGCCAATCAGGTCTACGGGCTGGGCACCATTGCCATCATCGTGCAAAGCCTGAAGCAGCCCAACGGCAACATCAGGGTCCTCGTCGAGGGCGTCGAGCGGGCACGAGCCATCGAATACACTGAAGAAGAGACCTTCCACGAAGTCGTGGTCAAGCCTCTGGTTCCGGCCGAGCCCAGCGCCGCAACACAAGTCAAAGCAAGAAAACTCACCAAGCTCTTCGAAAAGTACGTCAAGCTGTCGGCGAATTTGCCGCAAGAGGCCATGCTCGCCGCGGTCAAGAAAGAGAATCCTGGCCGGCTGGCGGACACCATCGCGGCTCACTTGACCGTCGAGTTGGACGTCAAGCAGAGCCTCCTCGAGATCGTCGAAATCGAGGAGCGGTTGGACAAGCTTACCGAGGTCGTCTCCTTCGAGATCGAGAAGCTCAGGGTCGATAAGAAAATCCAGACTCAGGTCAAGAAGCAGATGGAGCAGGCGCAGAAGGAGTATTACCTCAACGAGAAGATGAAGGCCATCCAGCGCGAGCTCGGGGGCAAAGAGGGCAAGGGCTCTGAAGTCGACCAGCTTCGCGCCCGCATCGCCAAGTCGCGCATGCCCGCGCCGGTGCAAGAGAAGGCCGAGCAGGAGCTCGAGCGCCTCGAGTCCATGCCTCCGATGTCGGCCGAGGCAACCGTGTCGCGCAACTACGTCGATTGGCTCGTGTCGGTGCCCTGGTTCCGGCGCACACGCGAGAATACCGATCTGAGGCGAGCCGCGGAGATTCTCGACGAGGACCACTTCGGTCTGGAAAAGATCAAGGAGCGCATCGTCGAGTTTCTCGCCGTGCGCCAGCTCGTCGACACGATGAAGGGCTCGATCCTGTGTTTCGTCGGCGCCCCGGGTGTGGGCAAGTCGTCATTGGGCCGCTCCATCGCCCGTGCCACGGGTCGCGAGTTCGTGCGGCTTTCGCTGGGCGGGGTTCGGGACGAGGCCGAGATCCGTGGCCATCGAAGGACATATATCGGCGCATTCCCAGGGCAGATCATGCAGCGCATGAAGCAGGCCGGCGTCATTAATCCGGTCTTTCTGCTCGACGAGGTCGACAAGATGAGCGCCGACTTCCGCGGCGACCCATCATCGGCCCTGATGGAAGTGCTCGACCCGGAGCAGAACAACGCGTTTGTCGATCACTACCTCGATGCCGAGTTCGACCTCTCGCACGTCATGTTCATTACTACGGCTAACGTGTTGCACACGATTCCGGGGCCACTCCAAGATCGCATGGAGGTCGTCCGGCTCTCGGGGTATACCCAGCGCGAGAAGATGGAGATTGCCAAGCACCACCTGATCTCCAAGCAGGTCGCCTACCACGGCTTGAATCCCAATCAGCTCATCATCGAGGACAGCGCGCTCGACAAGACGATCGAGGAGTACACGCGCGAGGCGGGTGTTCGCACGCTGGAGCGTGAGATCGCTCGCCTGTGCCGCAAGGGTGCCCGCGAGCTGGTCGAGAAGTACTCCGACGAGGTTGCCAGCGCCGCCCAGCGGCTCGCAGAAGAGGAAACAGTGCGAGCGGTCGAGCCTGCCGAAAAGGGTAATGGAAGCATCGAGCCCGAGCCTGTTATGGAGCCGGTGGATACCGCCGGTGACGACGATGCCGATGGTGAACCCAGCGACAGCGAGATCATCGAGCCTGATGGCGAGCAGCCCCTCGACGAGGAACTGGCGTTCGACAGCGAGCCGGTGGTTGATACCGAGGAGGAAGACCTTCCGGCAATCATCGACGCCAAGGACCCGATGGAACGGGTGATGCCGAAGCGCACACCGCTGGCCGAGGCGATTCCCGCCGACGCCAAGATCGTCATCGACCTGGATCAGGTCGAGGAGTATCTGGGTATACCGCGCTTCAAGAAGAAGCAGAAGGAAGAAAAGGCCGAGGTCGGTCTGGCGGCTGGGCTCGCGTGGACCGAACGCGGCGGCGAGATCCTCGCTATCGAGGCCACGCTCATGCCGGGTAAGGGCAAGCTATCGCTCACCGGCAAGCTCGGCGACGTCATGCAGGAGTCCGGCCAGGCCGCACTGTCCTACATTCGCTCCCGCGCGGCGAAGCTCGGCCTGGATGCCGAGTTTCACCAGAACTACGACATCCACGTGCACGTGCCCGAGGGCGCCATTCCGAAGGATGGCCCGTCGGCGGGTATCACGCTGGCCACATCGATGGTGTCGGCGCTCACCGGAATCCCGGTGCGCAACGACCTAGCCATGACCGGTGAGATCACCCTGCGCGGCAAGGTTCTGCCCATTGGTGGGATGAAGGAGAAGGTCCTCGCGGCACACCGCGCTGGCCTGAATTTCCTCATTCTGCCTTCGGACAACGAGAAGGATCTGAAAGACATTCCGGAGGAGGTCCGTGAGGAGCTGACCATAAACTTCGTCGACACCATGGACGAGGTGCTGCGGTTGGCTCTGGTCACTCCGCTGACGCCGCTCGGCGACAATGGGGAGGACCTGCCTGCTGGACAGAAGCCCGATGAGGATTCTGTCCAACCACCTTTGACACACTAGGAATCGTGTCCGGCTTGTAGCTGGACACGCTGCAGTAGTCCGCCTCAGCAGTAACCCAGGGGCATCCGTTCTGCGGATGCCCGTAGTTCCTGACAATTCGTGCCGTAATCCGAAGCGATCGATGGGCTGGAGGAAATGGCCATGGGCCATCTCCCTCCACCCTCCGACGAGGTTGTCGGCTGTTCGCATTCGGGATCGCAGGGAATCGTGAAGATTCAGCAGATCGAGGCTGTATACCGATCTCGACGCCCGGACGACTACCCACCGGAGCGCCTGCCCGAGATCGCCTTTCTCGGGCGCTCCAACGTAGGTAAGTCCAGCCTCCTCAACTCGTTGCTGGGCCGCAAGAAGCTCGCGGCCACGAGCAAGAGCCCGGGCAAGACACGTGAGATTGCCTGGTATCGCCTCAGTGGAGCCACCGGCGCTTGTTTCTTTGTCGACCTTCCCGGCTATGGCTACGCCAAGGTGGCGCGGCAGATCCGCGAGGAGCTCTGGGCTCAGCTGATCGACACTTACCTGCTCTCGGATCGCCCATTGGCCGTGGCAATCCAGCTTCTCGATATTCGCCGGGGCAAGCCGACGGACCTCGACGAGCAGATGATCCATTGGTTGCGGGAGGTCGGAGTGCCACACATTTTCGCTCTGACGAAATCAGACAAGCTCAAGCGAGGGCCCCGCGCCCGGGCTGCGCAGAAATTCGCCGAAATCCTCGGCACCTCCGAGGAAGACGCGCCAGTTCCGTTCTCCGCGGTGACCGCCGAGGGCAAACGAGAGTTGTGGTCGCTGATCGACCAACGACTGGCGCAGTATGAGCACCCATCATCGAATGATGACAACGCATTCATCCAGAAGCATGGGATAGAGGTGAGGAGAGCATGAGCGACGACCATGTCAGTGCTCCCGAGGTAGAAGTCGAGGTTGGCGTAGCTCCGCCGGCAGACACGTGGGACCTGCGCGACCTACGCGCGGCACCAATTGCCGAGCTCCTCGACATCGCCGACGGACTCAGCGTCGAGGGGGCTCAGAAGTTGCGCAAGCGCGACCTCGTTTTACGGATCCTCAGGGCGCAAATCGCGAACAACGGGACTCTTCTTTCGCAAGGTGTGCTCGAAGTTCTCCCGGACGGGTTCGGCTTTCTGCGTGGTCCCGAGGCCAGCTATCTGCCAGGTCCCGATGATGTCTACGTGTCGCCCTCGCAGATTCGCAAGTTCGATCTGCGCACCGGTGACACGATCCTCGGACAGATACGGCCTCCCAAGGACGGTGAGCGCTACTTTGCTCTCATCAAGGTGGAATCGATCAACTTCGAACCCCCCGAGAATCTGCAGCGCACCGCCTTCTACGACAACCTGACGCCGTTGCACCCAAATGAAAAGTTCGATCTCGAGCTCGGCAGCAATGGGGATCTCTCGACGCGCATCATGGACATGCTGTGCCCGATCGGCAAGGGTCAGCGTGGCCTTATCGTGTCGCCGCCGCGTGCCGGCAAGACCATGCTTCTGAAGAGCGTGGCGCAGGCGATTACGGGCAATCACTCCGATGTCGTGCTCATCGTCCTGCTGATCGACGAGCGCCCCGAGGAGGTCACGGAGATGTCGCGCTCCGTCGATGGCGAAGTGGTCAGCTCGACTTTCGACGAGCCTGCGGAAAGGCACGCCACGGTCGCCGAGATCGTCCTCGAGAAGGCGAAGCGGCTGGTTGAGCAGGGCAGAGATGTTGTCATTTTACTCGACTCCATCACTCGCTTGGCTCGCGCCTACAATACGTTGTGCCCTCCGTCGGGCAAGGTGCTCTCGGGCGGCGTCGACGCCAACGCTCTGCACAAGCCCAAGCGCTTTTTCGGCGCGGCGCGTAACATTGAAGAAGGCGGTAGCCTGACGATCATCGCGACGGCACTGGTCGAGACCGGCAGCCGCATGGACGAGGTCATCTTCGAGGAATTCAAAGGAACCGGCAACTCGGAGATCGTTTTGGAACGCAAGATGGCGGACCGCCGCATTTGGCCTGCCATCGACATCAATCGATCGGGAACACGCAAAGAGGAATTGCTCCTGTCGCGGCGGAGCCTCAATCAGATCTGGGTCCTTCGCAAGGTGCTGCAACCCTTGGGGCCAGCAGAGGCGATGCAACTACTCATCGATCGGCTGGGCAAGACCGCAAAGAACGAAGATTTTCTCAAGGCAATGCATTCGCCGACCTAGCCGTAAGGAGTCCTGAGATGAAGCCAGAAATTCACCCCGAGTACCACGAAGTCACCGTCGTGTGTGCCTGTGGCAACACCTTCGCCACCCGCTCGACCAAGCCCGACCTCCGGCTCGAGGTCTGCAACAAGTGCCACCCCTTCTTCACGGGCAAGCAGCGCTACGTCGACTCTGCCGGCCGTGTCGAGAAGTTCCAGCGCAAGTACGAGAGCTTCTACAAGGACAAGGCCGCCACGGACGGGACGAGAGCCGCCGCGGGCGCACCGCCCCCCGCAGTCTCTCCCGCAGCGGCAGCCGCCCCCGCAGCCGCAGAAGCACCCGCCCCCGCGGTCGCGCCCGCAGCGGCAGCCGCGCCCGCAGCCGCAGAAGCACCCGCCCCCGCAGTCGCTCCCGCAGCGGCAGCCGCCCCCGCAGCCGCAGACGCACCCGCAGCCGCACCCGCAGCCGCACCTGCCCCCGCAGAAGCACCCGCACCCGCACCCGCAGCTGCACCTGCCCCTGCTGCCGCACCTGCCGCTGCACCTGCCACCGAGGAATCGAGCGCACCCACGCCCGCAGAAGCCACCGCCGACGCGCCTGCCGCCGAAGAGCCCGCAGCGAAGGAAGAGGCGTAGTCCGTCGACCCAGGGATTCCGCTGACCATGAACGAAACCGTCATCAGCCGCCTCGAGGAGCTGAAACAATCCTACGAGGAGCTGAATCTGGAGATCGCGCAGCCTGAGGTGATTCAGGACATGGCTCGATACCAGAAGCTCGCCAAGCGCCACGCAGAGTTGGGCCAGATCGTCGACAGCTACCAGCGCTTCCAGGATGTCAAGCGTGGCATCGCCGATACCCGGGAGTTGCTGGAAGAGTCCGACCCCGAGATGAAGGCGTTGGCGGAGGAGGAGCTCGCCGATCTCGAGGCGCAGCAGGCCGATCTGGAGCAGGCGATCATGAGCTTGCTGCTGCCGCGCGATCCCAACGACGAGCGCAACGTTCTGCTCGAGGTACGCGCCGGCACGGGTGGAGAAGAAGCGGCTCTGTTCGCTTCCGAGATTTTCCGTATGTACCAGCGCTACTCTGAGGGCCGCCGCTGGAAAGTCGAGATCCTCGAGGACTCACCCACCGGAACCGGTGGCCTCAAGGAAGTCATCGCGATCATCGAGGGCAACGGCGCGTACAGCCGCCTGAAGTACGAGAGTGGCGTACACCGCGTTCAGCGGGTGCCCGAAACAGAGGCTTCCGGGCGCATCCACACCTCGGCCATCACTGTGGCGGTTCTGCCCGAAGCAGAGGACATTGAGGTCGACGTGGAGGACAACGACATCCGCGTCGACACTTTCTGCGCCTCGGGCCCGGGCGGCCAGGGCGTGAACACCACCTATTCGGCAGTGCGGCTCACGCACGAGCCTACCGGCCTGGTCGTCACCTGCCAGGATGAGCGCTCCTGGCACAAGAACAAAGCCAAGGCCATGCGAGTGCTTCGCTCCCGCCTCTACGACATCAAGATGAAGGAGCAGCAGGACGCTATCGCCGCCGAGCGTCGCGGTCAGGTCGGCAGCGGCGACCGCAGCGAGAAGATCCGCACCTACAACTTCCCTCAGCACCGCGTCACAGACCACCGCATCAACTTCACCAGCCATCAGCTCGACGCCATCCTCGAGGGCGATATCGACCCCCTCATCTCCGAGCTCGCGACTCACTACGAGGCTGAGCGCATGAAGGCGGAACTGCAGCCGGAAGACTAGCGGGGACGGCCCCATGACGTGCCCCCAGGCTACCTTCGGAGCGACAACCCATCCAGATGTCGCGCCTGCCGACAGCACGCAATCCGACGGCGCATGAATAATCCCGAGCCTGCCGAATTCCCGCGTGTCGCGGACGCCCTTCGTTGGGGGGAGGAAGTCCTCACCGAGAAGGGGATCAACGGACCCCGTCTCCAGGCGACACTTCTTCTGGGCGATGCCATGGGTTTGAACCGGGCACAGGTGCTGGCCAGCCTCAAAGAGCCCGTGCCGACCGCTGCTGCCGAAGAGTTCCGAACCTCCATCGGGCGACGCGCGGCGCATGTTCCTCTGCAATACATCCGTGGCCGCGCTCCGTTTCTCGATTTCGATGTCGAAGTGCGACCCGGGGTTTTCATCCCAAGGCCCGAAACCGAGATGGTCGTCGAGGAGGCCCTGACCCTCTGGCAACCGACCGAAGAAGCCCCCTGGGCAGTGGACGTCGGCACCGGTAGCGGCATCATTTCCATTGCCTTGGCACGCGCCCGGCCCGCCGCCCGCATCTGCACCATTGATCTCTTCCCCGTCCCACTCGTCACCGCCCGCCAGAATGCGACAGGTCTTGGCGTGTCCGACAGGATCGCTCTCATTCGGGGAGACCTTCTCGGGCCTCTCGGCGCCGACCACCACGAGCCACCCGCCAATGTTCGTCAGGCGGTTGGCATGGTCATCAGCAACCCCCCCTACGCCCCGGAGGATGGACGTGAGGTGGACCCCGAGGTCCGCGATCACGAGCCCCGCGAAGCATGGGCCGCTGGCCCCGAAGGTATGGACGCCTACGCCCGCTTCATCCCCCAGGCAGCGAACCTACTGCTGCCGGGACGTCTGCTGGTTCTCGAGCTTGGCTACGGACAGGCCGACCTCGTCGCCGCTCTTCTCGCCAGCGACGGCCGCTGGCACAAGCCGCGCATCCTGCCCGACTTTAACGACATTCCCCGTATCTTGACGGTCTGCCGCGCTTGACGGTCGGTCGGATGCCCGTGGCCATCTGAACGATGTGAGAGCAGAGCTTCGTGTCCGTCAAAGAACCGTGCCGATTCTCGATCTCTGGTGATATCATTGCTATCATAGAAGATCGGAGGAAGGGATGGCCCAACTCATCGTGCGCAACTTGCCGGAGGGCGTGGTCAAGGCGCTGAAGATCCGTGCTGCAGAGAATGGTCGCTCCGCCGAGGCAGAGCACCGCGAGATCTTGCGGCAGGCTTTGCTCTCCTCGAGAAACCGACAGGCCCTGAAGGACGCCCTTTTGTCCATGCCTGCGGTCGGCGATGACTCTGATTTCGAGCGCATCCGCGACCTTGGCCGCGAGGTCGAACTTTGAGCTTCCTCGTCGACACCAACGTCATCTCGGAGCTGCGTAAGGACGGCAAGTGTGACACCTCGGTCGCTTCATGGTTCGATGCTTTGTCCCCGGACGACCTCTTCCTGAGTGTCCTGAGCATTGGGGAGCTGCGTCGAGGCATCGAGCTCATTCGTCGCCGCGATCCCGCAGCGGCGGGGGCTCTCGAGGAATGGCTCGAGGGCCTGGTCCGTGACCATGGCGAACGGATTCTTCCGATTGACCGAGAGGTGGCGTCGCAATGGGGAAGACTGAGCGTTCCCGACCCCCTGCCCGTCATCGACTCACTGCTGGCCGCCACGGCGAAGGTCCACGGGTTGACACTGGCGACCCGCAACACCAAAGACTTGGAGCGCACTGGCGTGAAGTGCGTGAATCCATTCGAGAAGAGGAGACAGGCCAAATGAAGACGTTCGACTTCGGATCTGCATGTGTTTTGCTCGTGTCCTTGGCGATCGCTTCGTGTGGTGGCGGTGAGCCCGGGACAGAGGCTGGCTCGAGTGCCGCCCTCAGCGAGCCGCCCAACATCCTCTTTATTTCGGTTGATGACCTCAACGACTGGATTGAGCCGCTCGGGGGCCATCCGCAGGCGCGCACGCCGAACTTGAATCGGCTGGCTGAGAGCGGCGTGCTCTTCGAGCGCGCCTATACGCCGTCCCCGTCGTGCAACCCGGCGCGGACCGCGCTGCTGACGGGTCTGCACACCTACACCTCGGGCATGTACTCCAACTATCAGTACTGGCGCGAGGTCATGCCCGACGCCGTCACCATGCCGCGCTACTTCAGCAACAACGGATACTGGTCGGGCGGCGCCGGCAAGATCTTTCACAACAACATGCCCGATCCCGTTTCCTGGGATGATTACTTTCCGTCGAAAGAACAGCACATGCCGAGCTACCTTCGCCCAGTGCCCGGCGGCACGGTGAACATGCCGGCCTTCGAGAACATGTACGGAGATTTCGACTGGGCACCACTCGACATCCCCGACGAGGAAACCGGCGACTACCAGTCGGTGCAGTGGGTCATCGATCGGCTGCAGGAGGAGCACGACCGGCCGTTCTTCCTTGCCGCCGGAATCTACCGGCCGCATGTTCCCTGGTACGTGCCGCGTGAGTACTTCGACATGTTCCCGCTGGAGTCGGTACAGCTACCCGAGTTTCTGGTGAACGATCTCGACGATCTGCCTGAACGCGCCATCGAGCTGGCCCACCGGGCCGGTGGCTACCACGAGCACGTCGTTGAGGCGGGCCAGTGGCGACAGGCGGTGCAGGGATACCTGGCCTCGATCGCCTACGCCGATATGCTCGTCGGTCGTCTGCTCGATGCCCTCGCAGCCAGCCCCTATGCGGACAACACCATCGTCGTGCTTTGGTCTGACCACGGCTGGCAGCTCGGGGAGAAGGAACACTGGCGCAAGTTCGCGCTGTGGGACAACCTCGCCCGGGTCGTGCTCATGATGCGGGTGCCGCCCGGCACACCCGGGCTTCCCGACGGCACACCCGCCGGCGCCCGCTCCGAGCGAACCGTCTCATTGATGGACCTCTTCCCCACCCTCACAGCGCTGACCGGTATTCCCGAGAAGCCTGGCCTCGATGGCCACAGCCTCATCCCGCTGCTGGCCGACCCGGACACGCCCTGGGACTACCCGGCCATCACTACCTACGACGTCGGCGAGTTCTCGATTCGCACCGAGCAATACCGCTACATCCGCTACATCGACGGCAGCGAGGAGCTCTACGATCACGCCGCTGACCCCGAGGAATGGACCAACCTGGCTGACGACCCCGCCTACGACGAGATCAAGGCAGAGATGGCCGCGTTCATTCCCGCCGACCCGGCACCCTTCGTCGACACCTCATACGAGATCTTGCCGCACCACAACCCACCGCTGCGCAGCCTCGAGGATTACTTGCAGCGAAAGGCCGCACGCCGGCAATAACATCGGCATGAGCTAATCACATCGGCGGACGGTGGCAAGGGTCGGACGTCGGTCCCCTGCGCAAGTGTCCGCTACCAGCGCGGATCACCCCGCGGCTCCCTGACCGCGGGCCCGCACCCGAATCTCCGCTACGTTGACTAGCTGATGTCTCTCTAGGCGTCGACCTCTACGTGGACAGAGATGGGATCGAGGACGGTGTGCTTTTCCTTGAGGATCTGAACGTTCGGATCGACCACGATCTCGCCGAGCTTGTCCATGTCGGTGACATTCATGACTAGCACGACGGCGTTCGGATCTTCGCTGTTCCGGAAGGTCCGAACGCCGGTGATCGCAGAAGTGCACATTCGATTACGGGGAAGGTCGAGGGAGGCGCGGGGTGATCGCCGTAGCGGACGCTTGAGCGAGCGGCCTTGCGAGAGCCCACGGGGTAGCACCACCTACCGCGAGTGAATTGTCCGCCAAGGTGATTACCCCGTGCCGACCGGCAACTGAGCGTTGCTTGCGTCCAGTGCCTGCCGGCGTGACCGCATGCATCTGACGAGAATCACGTAGGTGCTAAAGTTGGGCTGTCGACAACGGAGCACTGGGCAAACCCATGGAAAAGCTGCGCATCGAGGGTGGTAAGAGGCTGAGCGGCAAAGTGCGCGTCGGGGGCGCCAAGAACGCCGCGCTGCCGGCACTCGTCGCCAGCCTCATGACCGACGAGCCGTTGCACCTCACCAACGTGCCCGATGTGCGCGACGTGGCGACGATCTGCCGGCTTCTCGAGCACTTGGGAGTCGCGGTCGAGCGGAGGGAGGACGGCGAAGTCATCACCAACGTAGGGCACCTCACGAGCTGCGAGGCGCCCTACGATCTGGTCAAGACCATGCGGGCCTCGTTCCTCGTTCTCGGCCCCCTTCTGGGACGCAGAGGCCAGGCGCGCGTGTCCCTTCCCGGCGGCTGCGCGATCGGAGCACGGCCGGTCGACAGGCATCTTTCGGCTCTGGCTCGCCTTGGTGCCGATCTTCGTGTCGAGCACGGCTACGTGGTGGCCGAGGCCGACCGCCTACGCGGCGCCGAGATCCTGTTCGACGTCCCGACCGTGGGCGGCACCGAGAACTGCCTCATGGCGGCGACCTTCGCCGAGGGCACGACGGTGATGAACAATACCGCGCGAGAGCCCGAGGTCGAAGACCTCGCCAGGTTGCTGATCAGCATGGGAGCCGACATCGAGGGGGCGGGCACCGACACCATCGTCGTCCGCGGTGTCGAGAGCTTGCACGGGGTGGAGCACCGCGTGATCCCCGACCGCATCGAGGCCGGAACCTACGTCATTGCTGGGGCCCTGGTGGGTGATTCCATGGAGGTGACCCATTGTCACCCGCCGCACCTCGAGGCCGTTCTCGACAAGGTATCTGAGACGGGAGTTGAATTGACGGTCGGGGAAGACAGCATTCGCGTCACTGCTCCGGAGAGCCTGCGGTCGGCGGACGTGAAGACTCAGCCGCACCCCGGTTTCCCAACTGACATGCAGGCGCAATACATGGTTTTGATGACCCAGGCGACGGGCAGCTCGATCATCGCCGAAACCATCTTCGAGAATCGCTTCATGCACGTCCCGGAGTTGAGCCGCATGGGCGCCGACATCTCGATCGATGGTCACACCGCGGTAGTGCGCGGGCCAAGCCCCTTGAGCGGGGCTAGGGTGATGGCCACCGACCTGCGCGCTTCAGCCTCCTTGGTGCTGGCCGGTCTGGTTGCCTCCGGGTCAACGATCGTCGACAGGCTGTATCATCTCGACCGTGGTTACGAGGGGTTGGCGGGCAAGCTTTCGCTCGCGGGAGCGGATGTACAGCGCTTTCGCGATTAGAATGGGTGCCGACGCGCTCGATGGAGCGCAATGCGTGGTCACAGTTCGGCCAAGGAGATGCTTATGTCTGGGGACTGCCTCTTTTGCCGCATCGCTAGCGGCGATCAACCCGCGAGCATCGTCTACGAGAACGATGACGTGGTCGCCTTCGAGGACATCAGCCCACAAGCGCCCACTCATCTGCTCATCATCCCGCGCGATCATCTGGAGTCCATCAACGATCTGAGCGAGGACCACACGGAGTTGGCCGGCAGGATCATCACTGCCTGTAAGGAAATCGCCGAATCGATGGGCTTCGCCGCCGACGGCTATCGCGTGGTGATCAACTGTGGATCCGACGGTGGGCAGGTGGTGCCGCACCTTCATGCGCATCTGCTTGCCGGCAGGGGACTGAGCTGGCCTCCAGGCTAGATAGGCCTCCGGCTGGCGTCGGCCTCCATGCTGGGCCGGCCGATGCGGAGGAACTCGACGACGAAGACCCGGAGGAGGATCGATGTCAGAAGGCCTCGCAGTTGAGCAACGCGATGGCGTCACCCTTCTGAGAATGCAGTTCGGACGGGCCAATGCGCTCGGGCCTGAGGTGGTGGACGTGCTGAGCACGGCGATTTCCGAGCTCGCCGGCGCGCCCGCGGTGCTCACAGGCTCCGGCCGCACTTTCTCTGCCGGGTTGGATCTGGTGAGCCTGCACGCGCTTGGCCGCCCTGAGTTCGAGGCCTTCGTTGAACGCTTCACCGTCCTCCTGGTGCAGGTACTCGCGGCCCGCGGCCCGATGATCGCGGCGATCAACGGTCATGCTGTCGCGGGGGGATGCATCATGGCCCTGGCCTGTGACAACCGTATCGGGACAGCCGGAGACTTCAAGATCGGCATGAACGAGCTCGCCATTGGCGTGACGTTGCCGGCCGCCGGCCTCGAGATCCCCCGCGGCGCTCTCACCCCTGCAGCGCTGCGCCGCGTCACACTCAACGCCGAGCTGATGGACCCGGAAACCGCCTTGGATATTGGTGTGCTCGATGAGCTGGCGCCCGATGGCGAGGCCGCCGTCGAGCGTGCATGTGAGTTGGCCCGCGCGTTGGGCCGCTATGGGGATCTCTTCACGGCCGTGAAGGGGGGCATCGTGGCGCCGGTCGCCCACCGCATCAAGGAGCACCGTGCGGCGTTCGACCACCGCTTCGTCGAGAGCTGGTTCTCCGAAACTGCCAGAAACGCACGTGAAGAAGCTCTAGCCAAGCTCAAGAAGTAGGGCCCGCAGGCGGGCCGAAGCGGAACATGATCGCAAAATCGATGAGCCCGAAGAAGAACAGCCGCGTACTCCTCGTTCATTGGAATGCCGAAGAGGCGGCAGAACGCATCGAGCGTCTGCGCAAAGCGGGCTACGAGACCGATTTCCATGCCGACCAGGACGGTGCCGGCTTTCGCGCTATTCGCGATGCCCCGCCCAACGCGTTCGTGATCGACCTCAGCCGTGTGCCTTCACACGGACGTGACCTGGGTGTCTGGCTGCGCCAGCAGAAACCAACTCGCGCCGTCCCGCTGGTTTTCGTGGGCGGCGATCCCGATAAGGTCGCACGCGTCAAGAAGTTGCTGCCCGATGCCACGTACACGGAATGGTCGGCGCATACGGAGTGCCCTTCAGAGCGCCCTCCGAAATCCCCCTGGTGATCTCGTCGTGCCCAACACCATGCAGGGGTACTCGGGAACGCCGTTGCCCAAGAAGCTGAGGATCAAAGAGGGCTCCCGCGTCGCCCTGCTCGGTGCGCCAGCGGACTTCGAGACGACCCTGGGGGATCTTCCCGCCGACGTCAGCATTCGCTGGCAGGCTCGGGGCAAGAACGACATCGTCATCCTGTTCGCCGAATCCCAAGCCGAGATGGCGCGCCGCTTCGCGGCAGCGGAAAGAGTCATGGCGGAGGGCGGCGGTATGTGGATCGCCTGGCAGAAGAAGAGCTCCGGCGTCGTCACCGACCTGACACCGAACATCGTCCGACGCTGCGGCCTCGATTCCGGCCTCGTCGACTACAAGATCTGCGCCATCGATGAGACCTGGTCGGGCCTGCTGTTCGCGCGCCGAAAGTGATCCGAGACGCTCGCCATCGCGCTCGCGTAGTAGCCACCCGTTGAAAAGTCCGAGTTAAGGCCCACGAGGAAGACGAATGAACGAGCTGGATCTGGTTGTCTTCGACCTGGTCGGCACCACCATTCAGGACCGTGGTGAGGTACCGAATGCGCTTCAGGACGCATTCCTGGCGCACGGGCTGCAGATTGGTCTCGCCGACGTGAGGCGCTTCAGGGGACTGTCGAAGCGTGAGCTGATTCAGCATCTTCTGGCTGAGCAAACTGCCACTGTGGCGAGGGACTTAGAGGCAAAGGCCGATGCCGTCTACCAGGACTTCGAGAACAGGCTCTTGAGAGTGTTCGGCGAAGACGGCGTGCACCCCGTGGAGGGGGCGACAGCGACGTTCGCTTGGTTGAAGAGCAAGGGCGTGAAGGTGGTCCTGAGCACGGGCCTGAACCGCAAGATCACCGATCGGGTGCTGGATCAGCCAGATTGGGGTTCCGGCCTCATCGACGCGAGCGTCTGTCTCGATGATGTCTCACAGGGGCGCCCTGCCCCGTATCTGATCTTCAGGGCGATGCAGAAGGTGGGTGCTACCTCCGTGCATCGTGTGGCGGCCGTAGGCGACACACGATCGGATCTGCAGGCCGCATACAACGCAGGTGTGTCGGTTGCCATCGGCGTGCTCTCGGGTGGCCACTCCAGAGAAGAGCTCTCGGCCGAGCCCCACACCGCCTTGGTCGACAGTGTGGCCACCCTGCCCACACTCTGGAGCAGTGACCTCAGCTAGGGCCTAGGTCCCTGCCTCTTCGAGCGCAGTCTCGGAAGCTGCGATCAGGTCGATCCACCTCCGGAGCCACCGCCCCTGCGCGGTGGATAGCGGAAGGACTTGTCCGGGTGTGGCGGCGGATCGGGCACGGGCCGGGGATCTTTGCGGATCTCCTCCAGCAGGTAGTCGATGGCGGAGTCGAGTTGTTCATCCTCGCCGTTGAAGGTGGCGTGCGGCATGTTGACGATTTCGATATCCGGCACCACGCCGACCTGCTCGATGAGCCAGTCGCCATCGGCACTGTAGACACCGGTCATCGGGGCGCGCGCCAGGCCACCGTCGCTCAAGCGATTCGATGAGCTCAGCCAGATCTCGCCGCCCCAGGTACGCGCGCCGATCACAGGCCCGAGCCCGAGACGCCGGAAGCCGTCGGCGAAAGCCTCGCCATCGGACGCCGTTTCCTCGTCGACCAGGACCACCATGTGGCCGCGGAAGGCGTAGTGCATGTTCCAGGTCGGCCGGCCAACACGGTCCTTCCAGTAGAACCACGCCTGGCGAATGAGCTTCTCGAGGATGAAGGCATCGATGTTGCCACCACCGTTGCTGCGCACGTCGACGATCAAACCCTGCCGGTCGTGCACAGGATAGAACTGCCGGTACCAGGCCGTGATGTCATTGCCTCCCATGGCCCGCAGGTGAACGTAGCCGATACTGCTGGCGCTCTTTTCCTCCACCGTCAGACGACGCGTATATTCCCAGTCGCTGTAGCGTAGTCCCCACTCGTTGCCGATCGGCACGACGATGAGATCGCGCGCCTCGCCGCCCGCGCCAGGCCGCACGCTCAGCAGCACCTGGCGTCCGCCCTGGCCACGCAGCAGAGCACCGATGTGGGGTACCGATAAGGTCTCGACACCATTAACCGCCGCAATCACGTCTCCCGCGGAGATCTCGAGAGCAGGATCAGCCAGTGGTGACATCTCGGCCGGGTAGTCGGGATCTGACTGGTAGACGTAGTCGATGCGGTAGCCGCCGGCATCGGGGTCGCGAACAAGACGCGCGCCAAGGCTCGCGAGTTGCACATCATCCGGCCCGCTGCGCAGGTCACCGCCACGCACACTGGTGTGCAGTGCCGACAGTTCCCCAACCACGCGGCCGATGAGATCGGAAAGCTCGGCGCGTGTCGTGACACGATCGACGAGCGGAAGGTACTTATCGCGCACACCCTCCCAATCCACGCCGTGCATGTTCGGGTCGTAGAAGTAGTCGCGCTCGAGCCGCCAGGCATCGATAAAGATCTGTCGCCAGTCCTCACGCACGTCGATCGAGAAGGCCCAACCGGACAGGTCGACGCGGTTGTCGCTCAGGTCGGTGGCGGGCTGAGGGCGGGCGTCGATAACGAAAAGGTCGTTGCCGCGTCGCACCAGAATCCTCTTGTCGTTTTGCGAGAGCTCGAAGGAGCGGGCATTCTCGACGACTCGCTTGGCCTCGGGATCATCGTTGTCGATCGCCAGGCCCATCACATGGGATCTAGCACCCGGGCCGGAGTCGCGTTCGAGGAAGAAGAGGGCCCCGTCGCCGGCGGTCAGCCAGCTATAGTTGCCGGCGGGAATCGGCACCTGCGTAACGCGGCGCTCGATGCCATCGAGATCCACCTGGATGGGCTCGACCTCTTCGGTCTGTCCGCCCTCACCGGCGCTTTCATCCGCCTGTCCTCGATCCTCTCCTGAGGCACCGTGATCCCCGCCCGCGTGCCCCTCGTTCTCGCTCCGCACTGCATCTTTACCCCTCGACAGCTCGTCGTCCGGCCTGAACGGCGATCGCAATCCCCGGCGCACGGCGACCTCGAAGAGCTGCATCGACTTGTCGAAATAGGGATCGGGTGCGCGGGCGCCCCATGGACTTCTCACCAGCGATTGCAGATTGCGGTCCGACAAGAAATAAATGAAGTCGCCCTTCGCGTCCCATTCCGGGCTGAAGCTGTTGGTCCGGTCAGAGGTAAGAAGCGTCGTTGTCTCGCTGTCGACGTTGTACAGCCAGATCTGGCTGAAGCTGTTCATCGCGGTCATCGTGTAGGTCAGCCAGCGACTGTCGGGTGACCACGACATGTCGCGTATCCCCTCACGATTGCCCGAGATGACGCGCTGCTCGCCGGTTTCCAGATCAAGCAGGGTCAGGTCTTGGTTGTTGTCGTCGAAGGCAATCCACTGGCCATCGGGCGAGGGATAGCCGGTGAAGCGTAAGATCGTACCGTTGTCAGTGAGGGTGTCTCCGCTGCCGACACCATTCGCTGGTAGGGTGACGAACTCGAGCTCGCCGGTGGCGTCCGTGAGCGCCAGTAGAGTCTCGCCGTCCGGCATGAAGACGACGTCGCGATAGCGAACGCCGGGAGCACGTGAGGCACGCACCAGGCGACCCGATCCGGCCGGTGCCACGAAGGCCCGCCCGCGAGCAGTCAGAACGACACTCTCGCCCTCGGGGTGAAGGTGCGCCGAGGTGAGGTATTGCATCGGATTCTGAACCCATCGCTCGCGTAGCTGGTCGAGGTCGGATGCCAGGCTGATCGGAATGAGCGCCGTCTGCCCGCTGCCGATATCGAAGAGCCACAGATCGGCCGCCAGCTGGTAGACGATGCGGCCTTCGTGCACCGCCGGGTTCTTGATGTCCCAGCCGCTGTGCTCAGTGTGCTGTTGTACGTCGCCGCCGTTCTCGTCCATCGACCAGATGTTCATCGTGCCGTCGCGGTCGGTGACGAAATACACGCGCCCGCCCCACCACATCGGAGAGTGGCTTTCACCGACGTAGTCGGGTGTCAGGTTCACCGCCTCCGCAGCACCTTCCACGAACTTCCAGACCCGCCGCGCCGTGCCTCCCGTGTAGCGCCGCGTCACGTTGTTGTGGAAAGCAGGCCTGACGAAGAAGAGCGTCGTGCCCGTGTCGTCGAATGCTGCTTCTGTGGCGGTTTCCAGCGGGATGCGTGCTCGCGTGTCACGAGCCACATCGATCGCCACGAGCTGTCGCTGGGGCAGAGTCGAGTAGTGCGTAGTCGTGTAGACGAGCTCTCCGGCGGGTGTCCAGGTGGTAGCGACCGAGCTGTCCGCTTCGTAGGTGAGCCGGGTTGGCAGGCCACCCATCATGGGCATGGTGTAGAGCTCGGCAGGCCCCTCGTAACGAGCCGTAAAGGCCAGCGTTTCGCCGTCCGGTGAAATCACGGGGTCCGTTTCTTCGGCGGGATGGGTCGTGAGTCGCTGGGCAACGCCCCCTTGCACGGATACCTTCCAGAGGTCACCCTCGGCGGCGAAGACAATCGTGTCGCCGTGCAGGGTCGGGAAGCGATAGAAGCCCAGCGCGCCGGGCGGCTGGGAAGCCTGGGCAACAACGGGCGACTCCGGGTTAGGGCGCGGCGGGGAGGCTGCGTGGAGCTGCGCTCCAGCCGGCAAGACGAGAAGTGTCAGCACGACAGAGATGACGAAACGACGCATGGCGGAAATCCCTCCGGTGTGTAGGAACCCTCTGATGCGGAAGTACTCGATCAAAAGCGACTCAAGCCTAGACTGCCATCACGACCGGGACAACGGAACGGGCCGACAACTGGGCGAGCTTCAGTCGGGGGCATCCTCATGAGCGCCCGGGGGATGTCAACGGCCGACAGCCAGTCGTCCGAGTTCCTCCGGACGCTGGCGACTGCGAGGGTCATCCTCACCGAGGGCTCGATGTATGAACGGCTGCGGAGACTTCCGGGAGCTCGGTTCGATGCGGCCGTGGCGCAAGCCGCCATGGTCTTCGACCCGCCATCGCGGCAGGCCCTCGAGCAGGCGCATCGTGAGTACCTCGATATCGGTCGCGCCCATGGCTTGCCGATGGTGGCGCTCACTGACACCTGGCGGGCCAATCGAGAGCGGATCGAACGGTCGCGCTTCGCCGGCGAGGATGTCAACGGCGCCTGCGCGCGCATGCTGTGCGAGCTCCGTGACGAGATCGCATCAACTGCGGCGCCGGTGTTCGTTGGCGGCATGCTCGGACCCAAGGGCGACGCCTATACTCCCGGCGAGGCGCCGCCCACTGACGAGGCCGAGAGCTTCCATTCCTATCAGGTGGAGAAGCTCGCAGGAACTGAGGTCGACTTTCTGAAGGCATCGACGTTGCCGTCGGTTGCCGAGGCCATCGGTCTTGCGCAGGCAATGTCTCGGGCCCCGCTCCCCTACTTTCTCAGTTTCGTGATCCGCTCCGACGGCACCGTTCTCGATGGCACGCCGCTGGGCCAGGCCTTCGACCGCATCGACCAAACTGTTGCAGCGCCTCCGGCGGGCTATTACGTCAACTGCGTTCATCCCTCGATCCTGCTCACCGCTCTCGAAGCGTTTCGTGCGAATTCCGAGCACTCCGACCTTCTGGATCGCCTCGTGGGCTTTCACGCCAACACCTCCGCGCGAAGCCCCGAGGAGCTCGCTGCCCTGGTAGATATCGAATCAGAAGATCCGCGACGGTATGCCACCATGATGCGGGAGATTCATGAGCGCCACGGTCTGAAGATCCTCGGAGGCTGCTGTGGCAGCGGGCCCGAGCACATCGAATATCTGGCGAGAGAGCTCTGGGAAAGCATCAGCAAGTTCTGAGAGGCAGATGTCACAATGGCAGACTTACCGAAGTTGAACCGCCGCTATTTTCTCGAGCTGTCAGGTACTGCGGCGCTGGGATGGGCGTCTGGTTGCGCACGCACTCCCATGCAGGCTCCCCAGTCATCCGGCCTGGATGAATTCATCCGCACACGCTTGGAGAGAGAGAACGCGCCCGGCTTTTCTGCGTGCGTCGTCCATGGTGAAAGACTCGTGTGGTCGGCGGGATACGGGTTGGCGAATATCGATTCGGGGATCCCCATGACCGCCGAAACACTGCAGAACATCGGCTCGATCTCGAAGACCGTGACCGCAACCGCTGTCATGCAGCTTTGGGAGGAGGGTAGCTTCAACCTCGACGACGACGTGAGTGAATATCTGCCCTTCGCGGTGAGGAACCCACGCTTCGGCGAGACACCCATCACCTTCCGGCAGCTATTGACGCACCGCTCCTCCATCACTGACGGTCCGGCCTATGGTGCCAGCTACGCGTGCGGAGATCCGGCGGTCTCTCTGGGGGACTGGATCCGCGGGTACTTCGTGCCCGAAGGCCCTTACTACAGCGCCGAAGAGAATTTCCAGGAGTGGGAGCCTGGCACGGTTGATCCGCCTCCCCGGCCGCGCGCGTACTCCAACGTCGGCTACGGCTTGCTCGGCTATCTCGTCGAGGTCATCTCGGGCACGCCCTTCTCCACCTATTGCCACGACAAGATCTTCCAGCCTCTCGGAATGAACGAAACCGCCTGGCACCTCGTCGACCTGGACACCTCGAAGCACGCGATACCATACTCCTCCGTGCCGGATGATTTTCAGATTCCGGGCGACACGCAATTCGACTCGATGCTGCCGGCACCTGGACTGACGCCTGCAGACCTGCGTCCCGGAGGGCACGCTCCTCACTGCCTGTACAGCTTCTTCAACTACCCCGATGGCTTGGTCCGCACCAGCGTCGCGGAGCTCTCCCGGTTCCTGCGCGCCTATATCCTCGGCGGCACCTTCGAGGGCACGCGCATCCTACAGCAGGAGACGATCGCAATGATGTTCTCGAACGAGCACTACGGCCGAGCTCTGTGCTGGTACCCGCGCGAGAGAGACAACGGCGATCCTCTTTGGGGCCACGGCGGTGGAGATCCGGGCATCTCCACCTACATGGGGTTTCGCCCCGATGACGGCGTCGGGGTCATCGTCTTCTACAACTTCGGATCACCGGGCCAGGGCGGCGACGAGATCTTCGAGCGTCTGCTACAAGAGGTCCAATAGAGCCATAACTGGGGGCCGACAATGAAATTCACATACGCGAGGATCTACGCCGACGATGCCGGTGAGTCCCATCTCGAAGATCTCGAGGTCGCACTCGAGCCGACAGATTTCGCCCCGCCGGCTCCGCCGCTCCACTTATCTCATCTCGAACCCGCGGCTCGGGTCGGCTATCTGCACGCTCCACCCGGCTGGTGCGGCGATTGGCACCCTGCGCCCTGCCGCCAGTATGTGATCTATCTGGCGGGCGTGATGGAGGGTGAGGTAAGTGACGGTACGGTGCGCCGCTTCGGACCCGGAAGCGTTGCGCTGCTGGAGGATACGACCGGCAGGGGCCATCGCAGCCGCGTGGTCAGCGACGAGGGCGTGATGACGGTTGTGGTACAGCTCGATTGAGGAGACAAAGGTGAAAGTAGCCGAGAAATTGCCGCGCAGTCCCCGTGCCGGGGCTGCCGGATGTTGCCTGATATTTCTTTATCTTCTGTCCGCCTGCCAGGGGCCGGGATCCACAGCGACAGATTCAATCGATCAGCGCTCCTACCGGCTCGGCGGAATCGGTGCATTCGCGGAGATGGTTGGTGCGGGGGTGAAGAAGCTGGCGCTCAGCGCCGCGATGCCCGAGGCGGAGATGGACGCGCTAATCGATGAGGCAAAGGCCATCGCAGAGCGCAACGGCGCCGAGATCTATCTCGAGACGGACTTCCTTGTGACCGATCTCTTTCCCACGGAGATTACCGAGGGAATGCAGGTGTTGCTCATCTACAGAGGCCGAACCCTGCAGGATTACACGAACCTGAAGGAGAGGAAGCGGCTTCTCGTGGAGCAAGGACTCTACGAGGGGGGCGTACGGGAGGAAGTTGCCCGAGACATGGGCAAGCTCCTCAGCTATCCGGAGGATAAAATCACTTCATTGTTGTCGCGTCCGCAAGAGGTAGCTGATGGAAGTTGACGTTCTTTGTGTTGGCCACGCCGCCTTCGATTTGGTTTTCCTGGTGCCCGAACATCCACAGGCCGACGAGAAAACTTCGGCCACCGGGTTTCTGGAGTGTGGAGGCGGGCCCGCGGCCAATGCCGCCGTCGCTGTGGCGCGTTTCGGCCAGCGTGCCGCCTTCGTCGGCTACCTGGGTGATGACCGCTTCGGCGACGAGCATCTCCTCGAGCTCGAGAGGGCGGGCGTAGCGGCGGATTTCGTAGTGCGTGGGCCCGTGCCCACACCCCTCTCCGTGATACTCGTCAAGCCCGACGGGCAGCGTTCCCTGGTCAACTACCGGGAAGAGACAGAGCCTCTCCCCGAAGGAAGCGTGGATCTTTCATCCATCTCGGCCAGCGTCATTCTCTTCGACGGCCACGAGCCGGAGATTTCCGTGCCGCTCGCCCTCGCTGCGGCGGAACGTGGCGCGGTGACGGTGCTCGACGCAGGCTCCGTGCACGCGGGAACCCAAGCGCTCATCGACAAGGTCGACTATCTGGTCTGCTCGGAGGTCTTCGCCCGGCAGTTCACGGACAGGGACAGCCTTGATGCGGCCCTCGGGGAGCTCTATCGCCACGCCCCGAATGTCGTCATTACCCTCGGGAGTAAGGGTCTGGTTTGGATGACCCGGGAGGGCAGTGGCCTCCTTCCTGCCTTCCCCGTGACCACCTTCGACACGACGGGCGCCGGCGATGCCTTCCACGGGGCGTTCGCCGCGTGCATCGCACAACAGCTCGATTGGGACGAGACCCTGCGCACTGCCAGCGCCGCCGCCGCGCTCTGCTGCGCCCGCCTTGGGGCACGGCCGGGGATTCCCCGGAGTACCGAAGTGAAGGACTTCCTCTCCCACGAGGGTGCGAGCGGTTAGCCCATTCGGGAGCCCGCTCAGGAGCCAGGAGGCTGCGCCCAGGCGGCCGCGTAGAACCGTATCTCACGGGCGCCGGCCATCTTCAAAGCTGTGGCCGCGGAGGCCGCCGTGGCGCCCGTCGTGACGACGTCGTCAACCAGCAGAACTCGCGCTCCGTGCACCCTCGAGGCCGCTCGCTGCCTCACGGCGAACGCACCGCGGACATTCGCCAGGCGGCTTCCACGCCCAAGGCCTACCTGGGCACGGGTGGCCCGCACTCGGCTGAGGGCAGGGCAGGCCTTTCCCCAATGGCCATTTCTGACCATGCCACGGACCAGGGTCATCGCCTGGTTGTGGCCACGTGCCCAGCGGCGTCGCCAGTGCAGTGGCAGGGGGACGATGAGCTCCGAGCGCTGCAACCACGCGCCGACCCCTGACGCAGTCGCCATGCGCGCCCCGAATGCCCCTCCAGCTTGCAGCAATCCCTTGTATTTGAGGGCAACGAGCAGGTCCTTCGCCGGCCCCTCGAAACGGCTCAGCGCATGCCCACCGGCGAGCGGTCCCGGCACCGAGACCACGCTATCCCAAAAAGGAAAGCTGTCAGCACAATCGCAACAGAGGAGAGGCGCCCACTGGCCTTCATCCGCAACTTGGTTGCAGGAGTGGCAATATGCCGGGAACACGACGCTTCCGACATCGCCGAGCACGCCTCGCACAGCCCGTTTCAGCTTCATACCTGGCTGAGACGGTCACGGGTGCCGACGATGCGGACAGTTCTCTCTGAAATCGGCGGTCGGCCCCGTTCTCAAGCATTCGCTGCGATGCCCCCCATGGCACCCTGTACCGACAGTTCGCCGTGCGTTTGCTGGCGCGATCACCCCCCTTCTCCCTGTACCAACCGCGCCCTCAAGCCTCGGCCAGGGCAAAGACCCAGTGCCTCCCGGAAACATCCTCGTCCCAGCGAGCGATGGCCGTGTGACTCGCTGGACCGGCTTCCTCCGATGTCACTGGAGAACAAAGCTGGATGATCGCCGTAGCGGTCGCAGGGCGAACTGTTGGCACAGGGAGGTCCGGGGTGATCGCCGTAGCGGACGGTTCTGCAGGCAACGGGAGGGAGGCGCGGGGTGATCGCCGTAGCGGACACTTGAGCGCGGAGGCTTGCAGATACGAGGTCCTCAGAAACCGACCCCGCGTGAACTGTCCGCCTAGGTGATTACCCCGTGGCTCCCGCCAACTGAGCGCATCTACTGTCCGCCTAGGTGATTACCCCGGACCGACCGGCGTCAGCTACGGCCTGGGGGCGCGGAGGCCGTGTTCCTCGACCACGCGGACATCGCGCGAGATGTCCTGGACGATGGTCCCCCAGCGACCGCATTCCAAGCAGCGAACCAAGTAGTCGTCGTAGGTGGTGCCACAATGCCGGCAGCGGAATGCGGGCTGCAGGATCCCCGACTGCCGGATGATCTCCTCGAACATCTCCGCAGCGGCAGGATCGTCGCCTAGGCGCTTCCGCAAGTGAGCCAGGTAGAACTGCAGGGCCGGGGAATACTCACTGCGATCGGCGAGAGCTTCGAACTCGGCCTGCGCCTCGTCGAGCATCTCCAGCCGCGCATATAGCAGTCCGAGACCAAGTCGCGCGGCCGCTGAGTCGCCGCCCTCGATGGTGTCGGCCGCTTTGCGGTAGGCCTGAATGGCGCTCTCCGGCTCGCCGGAGCTCAGGTAGTGCTGAATCAGATGGTCGAGCAGGGGAAGGGAATGGGTAGCATCGACGCCTTCCTCCCAAGCCCTCACCGCCCCCTCGGCGTCACCAGCCGCCAGGCGCGCATCACCCAGGAACAAGTAGCCAGGGACGAACTGGGCGTCCGCTTTGACAAGTCCCGCAAAGATCTTCACCGCCTCTTTGCGATTATCCTCCTCGCCGCTCGCCAGCAAGGCCTGGCCGCGCTCGAATCGCAGCCCCCTGAGAATGGTTTCCTCATCGGCACGTAGGGTGCCATCCTTCAGGAGTTTGAGACGCTTGTCTTGCGCCTGCTCTGCCTCGTCCCACCTGCCCGCCCGCGCGAGCAGGTCCCTGAGCCACGCATATAGTCTCGGGTCAGACTTGGCCGTCGAAGCGATGAGCTGCTCCACATGGTTCACCGCCCGACCGTACTCGCCAAGAGCTTCGAGGTCGGCCGCCAGAGCTTCCTGCACGCGCGGGTCATCAGGGTTCAGTGCCCGCGCCCTCATATGCATGTCCACGGCTTTGTCGACGTTCCCCAGGTGACGAGACGTATGTCCTGCCTCCAGCCAAGCTTCAATGTTCTCAGGGTCCTCTGCGAGGATCTTCTCGAACTGATCCAGCGCTTCCCTCCTCTCGCCGCGCAAGCCGGACCTGAGGCCATCGATGAGAAGACGATTATGGACCGAAGACTGGTGCTCAGTCCGCCGCGAGCGCCAGCGCGCGAGGGCTTCCCTCGATGACAGTACGACCGTGTAGAGCAGGGCGACGAAGACCCCCACCAGGAGGGAAAGGAAGGAAACCACCCAGAGCCGGGTCTCGAACTCGAACGGCGTGCGTCCCGGCAGGCGGAAGGTGACTGTATCTGGATTTAGCCAGGCGACCCAGAGGCCGAGAGAGACGACCACGAAGATCATGATCAGTGTCAGCAAGCTTCGCAGCGACATACCAGTACTCTCCAGTCGACCCTCATCCTGGACTCTAGGCTTGGTCCAGCAGCTTCACAAGCGGCTCGCTCCAAGAGCCTTCGACTCTAGCGTCCTAGCTCTTTCGGACCGCCTCCTCTTTCTCCTGACAGTCGATGCATTGGTGCGCCCACGGGATTGCTTTCAGCCTCTGTAAACCGATCTTCTCACCGCAGGACTGGCATTCCTCGTAGGTACCCTCGTCCATTCGGTTCAAGGCCGCGTCCAACAGCCTCAGGAGGTCACGCTCGTTGTCAGTCAGGCTGTAGAGGAACTCTTTGCGATACGACTCCGTGGCTCGATCTGCCAGATCGAGCAGCCCTTCCTCCCCCGACTCGCGGTTGGTTGCCTGAGTTCGCCGGTACGACTCGAAAACGTCGCGGCGCTTCTGCTCGAGCTCGCCGCGCAGCCTCTTTTGTTCAACAGCTCTCATCAGTGGGCATCCTCATTTGTGGCCCAACTCATCCTGAGTCCGGCCCATCAACTCTCTGCCGACCTTCGTCCTAACGATCGTATGGCAAACCTCGAATGATCGTGAATCCCCGGTACAGCTGCTCGACGAGGAGCAGGCGCGCCATATCGTGGGGCAAGGTCATTCGAGAAAGCCCCAGCAACATGTCCGCTTGGTCCTTGACGATCGGTGCGACTCCATCCGGCCCCCCTACGACGAACGTGAGTGTGCGCGCACTATCGTAGCATTGACGCTTCAATAAGCGAGCAAATCCCGACGAGCTCAGATGCTTGCCTGCCGGATCGACGACCACCAGGTATGTCGCTTCCAGCGTTGCCAGGCGCTTGAGGATCGACTTGCCTTCGCGCTCGATTCTGTGCGCCTGGGAGTACTTCTTTCCAACCGGCTCTTCCGGCACTACGAGGCACTCGCAGGTCCGGAAGCGTCTGATCCGCCCGATATATTCGGTAACTCCGATGCGAGCGTACTCGGCCGCGGTTCGACCGGGCCAGCAAAGCACCAGATGTGGTGCTCCCCCACTCATATGAGCCTAGCAGGAGCACTCTCACGATTGCCCACGACAACCGGGGCATCACGCCAGACGCGATCAAGCTGGTAGAAATCGCGTGTTTCACGAGTGAATACGTTGACAAGAAAGTCGACGTAGTCGACGAGGACCCAGCTGGCCTGTTCGTAGCCCTCGATGTGGAGGGCTTTGACTCCTTGTTCACGGAGCTGCTCGACGACCGCATCGACGATGGCTTGAACGTGGCGCTCGCTTCCCCCGCTACACATGATGATGTAGTCGGTGAAGCTGGCGATCTCGCGTAGATCCAAGACCAATGGGTCCTCGCCCTTGCGATCTTCAATCGCCGCCACCGCCGCAGTGAGATCGGCAGGGAGATCCTCGGAGCTCTCCGACCCGCCACCCGGTTGCAGTGAATCGTTGCTCAAGAGACCGTCTCCGCGGGTTGTGCGACCTCTCGATACAGACCGTTTGCTTGGATGTATCGCTCGACCTCAGCCGGCACTCGATACCTGACGCTGCGCCCGGCGTTGATTCGCTCCCGGATCTTGGTCGAGGAAATGTCGACAAAGACCCGATCCGAGAGGAACACACGGCGTGGTGCCCCGGGGTCCACGTCACCGAGGAATGAACAGGGGTCGGCTTCCCCGCTGCGCAGGTCGACGATGCGATCGACGATCCAGGCCGGCAATCGTGCCGGGATGTCGTCGAAGCCGTGGCCCGGCCTGCTGACAACGATGAAATGGCACAGGTTCAGCAACTCCTCGTACCCTTCCCAAGTCTCGATATCCAGGAACGAGTCGAGGCCAACCACGAAGAGTAGCTCTGTTTCCTCGCCGAGCTCTTCGCTGAGCACACGCACGGTGTCGATGCTGTAGCTCATGCCCGGCCGGTTGACCTCGATCGGAGAGGCAACGAAAGCCGGATTCTGGAGGATAGCTGCCACGACCATGGCGAAGCGGTCCTTCGCCTCGGTCAGCGCGGGTCGGTCCTTGTGTGGCGGCTCGTTGCAGGGCATGAAGTGGACCTCATCGAGACAGAACTCCTCACGGATCTCCTCCCCCAGCATGAGGTGGCCCGTGTGCGGCGGGTCAAATGTTCCGCCGAAGATCCCGATTCGCTTGCCGTTCATGCGATCTGCCTCCCTAAACTCAACCTCGTAAGCCGCCGAGGAGCTCCGGTGTGAAGGTACTCGTCTCGCTATCCCTCAGTTTCTTATCCAGCCCCGTTCGTGCTCTGAGCAGGCGGTATGGCTACCTGATCGCGCACCCATCCGACGAAGCTCTCCAGCCCCTCATCTGCGATGGCTGAGAGCTCACAGTAGGCTACATTATCTTCCTCCGCCGCGGAGCGCAGCGCCGCCAGCGTATCTGGATCGGGATCGAGATCGGTCTTCGTGGCAACCAATACCCGGGGGCGTTTCAACAACCCCGGATTGTAGTGTTCCAGCTCCTTGCAGAGGGAACGATAATACTCAACGACCTCCTCACGCGTGGCCGAAGAATCCACGAGAACTGCCAAGGCCCGCGTGCGCTCGATGTGGCGCAGGAAGTTGAGTCCCAGCCCCTCGCCGCGATGGGCGCCCTCGATGAGTCCGGGTACGTCCGCCAGAACGGCCCGAGCGTAGTCCCCTAAACCGAGGATACCGAGGTTCGGCTCCAGCGTCGTGAAGGGGTAGGCCGCGACCTTCCCTTTGGAGGCCGTGAGGCGGCGAAGTAGGGTAGTTTTACCGGCATTCGGACGACCAACAAGACCAACGTCAGCGATGAGCTTGAGCTCGAGCAACAGACGGCGGCCCTCGCCGGGCTTGCCGTCCTCGGCGATGCGAGGAGCACGGCGCGTGGACGTGGCGAAGCGGGCATTGCCGCGACCCCCACGTCCGCCGGCAGCAATCAGAATACGATCGCCTGGGGAGGCGAGATCGGCGAGCAGGTCGGACGACTCCGCTTCGTACACCTCGGTGCCGGCAGGCACCGGGATCTCGATGGATTCGCCGGCCCTGCCGTGGCGATTACTGCCTTGCCCGTGCGCCCCGCGCTTGGCGCGAAAGACTTGGCCCTCACGGAGGTGTCCCAGGTGGGAAGAGTTGGGATCGACGACCAACACAACGTCGCCGCCGGCACCACCGTCGCCGCCACTCGGCCCGCCGCGCGGAACGTACTTCTCGCGCCGGAAGGCCACACAGCCACGCCCCCCGTCTCCGGCCTCAACGCGCACTTCTACTTTGTCGCGGAACATAGCCTGGAGGGACGCCTTACCGCGGCGGGATGAATGAATAGGAAGCGGGGCGAAGGATTCGGGCTAGCGGGGCTGTATGGAGATGAACTTGCCGCGGCCGCCCTTGTCCTGGAAGGTAACCACGCCATCGATCTTCGCGAACAACGTGTCGTCACGACCGATACCGACGTTGACGCCGGGCTTGAATCGCGTGCCGCGCTGCCGCACGAGGATCGAGCCACCGGTGACGAACTGACCCCCGAAGCGCTTGACTCCCAAGCGCTGGGCGTTGCTATCGCGACCGTTACGGCTGCTCCCCTGGCCTTTCTTGTGTGCCATTGTCTCGTCTCTTCTGAAGTCCGGTGAGCGATCTACTTGGCTCCGGGCGCAATGATCTCTTCGATTTGCAGGGCCGTGTAATCCTGGCGATGGCCGATCTTGCGGCGATAACCTTTACGCCGCTTCTTCTTGAAGGACACCACCTTGCGACCGCGACCTTCCTCAACTACGGTGGCCCGGACCTCGGCACCCTCGACGTTGGGGTGGCCGACGAAAACGGTCTTGCCGTCCGCGATCAAATGCACAGCATCGATAGCCACCTGCTCCCCGACGTTTTCCTCGAGGCGCTCGACACGAACTACGTCGCCTTGGCTGACGCGATACTGCTTTCCACCTGTTTCAATGACTGCGTACATCAGATTTTACCGTGGGTTTGGGCTGCAGGAATGTAACTGCCACATTCTACGGGCGGCCTACCCCCTGCCGCAAGCCAACTGCGAAGCCTGGCGCAGGGTTTCAGCGGCGACCACTTCGGTTGTCGGAGGCGCGAGTTGCGCCGATTTTCAAAATCCAGGCTTTGGATCCACCTGTGGGGCGCCGGCCTTTCGCCCCTCGCCGAGAGCCATGCGTTCCAGCGCATTTTCCCTCTCGGCAAGCATGTCGAGCCGCCGCGTCACCTCATTGATGCGATCCTTGACCCTGCCGAGCTCCAGATTAAGGTTGGTGAGCTCGTAAACCAGGTTGTGGAGCAAGTGGAGGTCTCTCTCGTGCCAGCGATCGAGCTGGCCGGTCACCTCCGAGAGCCATGCCCCCTGCTCATTGGTCGCATCGATCATCGAGGACAAGACCGGCTCGAGATTCAGGGTGGCGCGGTAGAAGGGCCGCATGAGACGCCGCAGGAAACGGAGCACTCGACCACGCGCGCCGGCGCTACCCGAAGCATAGAGGGAAACCGTAGGAGACTCATCTACCCCGGGAGGTGGCGAGATCTTCGGGAGATGGCTGCGCGCCTCCGGCATCTGCTCCAGCCAGCCCCTCGGCAAGTCCGCGCGGCGTGGCCGCGGCTCCACCTGCATGGCGCGCAGCTCTTCCAACTCCTCGTCAGTGAAGCGCACTCCTCGCTTGGCCTCTATGGCCTCGCGGATGCGCTCCTCGAGGGCCTCGAGGTCGATTGATGGATCATCGATCTCGAACTTGGTCGTCATCCTAAAAGGTGGGGCCAATGAAGAAGTCGAACTTCAGGCCGTCGACGAAGCGGTTGAAGTCGGTCTTCTGCGACAGGTAGAAGTTCAGTGGCAGGCCGAAGAAGCCGAAGTAGACACCACCGCCGAAGGAAGCCACGGCGTCCTTGAGACCGCCATCCTCAAAGAACGTAAAACTGTCCTGAATGTTGAACCAGGATGCCCCGACGTCGAGGAAGAACAGGCCGCGGATGTTCGAGATCGCCATGTCGCCGCCACGCACCTCATCAATGAGTGGGAAGCGGAACTCGAAGTTCGTGAACCAGGCCTTGTTGCCGGCGAACTCGAGCCAATAGTAGCCACGGAGCTGGTTCAACCCGCCCATGAAGAACACGCTCGGGTCCTCTCCCCAGCTACTGGCGGCCCAAAACCGGACGGCGAAGATGTTGCGCTCGGTGATCTGGATGTACTCGCGGTAATCGACCTGCAGATCGTTGAACTGTAGGTGCTCACCGAACCCCGGCGAGGCCCTGTAGGCGATACGAACGCGGCGACCGGCGAAGGGTCCGAATTCACGGAACCTGGCCTTGTCGAGAACCAAAGCGACTCCGAGGGGGACGAAGGTTCCGCTGGGGAAGAAGACACCGAAGACGGCCTGCCCTCCGGTGGTTTGGAACACACCGCCGCCCTGGTAGAACTGGTCGTAGAAGCCCGCCGAAAGCTCGAACCTGACATCCTGGCTGAGCGGATAGGAGGCGAAGATCTCACCGCCGTCGAGCGAGAAATAGACGTCGGACTCGATTTGGGTCCCTGGATCGAGGGGGTTACCGATGAAGGTGAAGTAGAAGAGCCTCTGGCTCGTCCCCGAGACGCCCCAGTTCAACCGGTGCCTCATGTTGTGGTAGGCGCCCCCGAGGTTGCGCTGGCTCCGGTATGAGCCGAAGTAGCCCATGATGCGGTGGTTACCGAGAAGGTCGGAAACTTCGATTCCTATATTCGCCAGAACGCTGTTGCCGGGCCCCGAGGCATAGCCACCTGCGAGAGCGATGTTGGAGATGTGCCACCCCTTTGACGGCGACTGGCTTACATTGCTCTGATCGAGCTCGACCGTCATGGCGTCCAGCATCTCTTGCTCGATCTCGGTTACTCGCTCGTCGCTCAGGGCGTCGTCGGTGGCAAGGAACGTCTCCTCGATGGACTCGTTCAGGTCCATGGTGTAGAGCTCGTAGCTCCCATCACCGTAGCCACTGAACATGAGCTGGTTCCCGGGTATCTGCAGCGGGAAAAAGGCTCCGTGCAACATGTCCGTGTAGCGGTGGACCTCGCCGTTCTGCAAGTTCATCGCGTAGATGTTGAAGACACCGCCACGGTCGGACGCATAGAAAAGAGTCGATCCGTCAGCCGAGAACGACGGCTGCTTTTCGTCGTACTGCCCGTAGGTGAGCTGGATGCGATCCTGTGGCCGCGTCAGGTCGACCATGAAGAGCTTCTTGTGCCCGAGAATGTGGGAGACGAAGACAATGCTGCGACCGTCCGGCGACCAAACGGGAGCGTAGTCGTAGACCTCGTCCTGGGTGACGTTCAGAAGGCTGTCGTCGTCCGGGTCCCAAATGTAGATGTCGCGGACGCCGTCCTGGTGCGCTGCGAAAACCAGCCTGCCATCCGGACCGATGTCCGGAGACATGCCCTGGTCGAGGATCTCGAGCTTCTTCTTGTAGACCACGTCCCCGCTGGTAGCGTCGAGAACGAAGAGGGTGCGCGTCGGCCCGGTTCTGCCGAAGAAGGCAACATGCCTGCCATCCGGAGACCAGGTCAGGTCTCTCCCCGACTTGGTGCCGACGGTCAGCCCCTGGCCGATGATGTACTCGTATCCCTTGCCGCCCCCGGTCAGGTTCTTGATCAACTCACCCGTTTCGACATCGAAGGTCATGATGTCGAGCGTCCGCTTCTTGCGATCAACCGAAATGGCCGCGATCTTGGTGTTGTCGGGTGAGAGAGCCGGTGAGAAGGCGAGCGGTCGATCGACCTCTTCGAACCTGGCGAAGACGTTGAGGCCGAAATCATCGGCTTCGTCACGCTGGAGGACGTTCGGGAGGTAGCGATCACGCAGCCAGTCTCGGAACTGCTCGTCGAATTCCGACGGCGTCAGGTTGAAGGCGCGTTCGATATCACGATCGATGTCCTGGCCGAGGTCACGACGGATCTCTCCGAAGAATATGCGGACCCCCTCGATACCGAACTGGTCGGCGATGAACTGCCACACGACCTGTCCGAGGACGTAGTCGACGAAGAAGCCGCGGTTGTACGACATCTGCACCAGCGTTGGAATGCTGTCGGCGAGGACGATATCGCGCAGCATCATCTCGTCGAGCGTCGTGAGGTCATCGGCCATGAACTCGGCGAGGCCCTCCATGACCCATCCCGGCGGCGACATACGCATGGCCCGGCCCACCTGGCCGCCATACAGATAGTCGTACTCGAAGATGTGGGTGATCTCGTGGGTGAGCAGCTTGAGCAGCTCATCCGGAGGATCGTCGACGGGGAGCACCAGGCGATTGACCGTCGGCTCGGCGAACGCGGCCACGCCCTCGGGCAGGTACTGCGGGATGATGTGCTGCTGCTGAAACTCGGAGTGAGTCTGGTAGAAGATGATCGGCGTGCGCTTCGACAGATCGTGGCCGATGATGCTGGAAATTTTCTCGTAGGCCGCCTCGGAAAAGGCTACGACCTCGTCGAGCTGGGCCTCTTCTTCGGGATAGTAGTAGACGTCGAAGTGCGGGCCCTTGTAGACCCAGAAATCGAAGTTCTCGTAGGTGACCTTGTTCTGACCGAAGACCGTCCCGTACGGCGTGTTGCGGATTTGTGCTTCCTTGTCGGTACTGAACTTCGTCTCGGGCTTTTCCGTCGGTGGCAGGAAGCCCTGTGCGGTTCCCCTACGCTGCTCCGATTTAATTTGTTTGCCGTCACCCTCCTGGGCGAACGCCGGCATACTCGACGCCAGCGAAAGAGCCACGACGAGCGCAAAGACAACTCCGAAGCTCACGACTCGAGCGCAGGTCGAGCGTCCTCGCCGCTGACCTCTCTTCCTCATCAGATGACTCCACTCCATGCTCGATAGGCTGCTCATCTCATCCCGCCTTCCTTAATAGACCAGGAGCCGCGTCTGTTCACGCCGGGCCGGGGTCACTGCGTCGACGACCTGTGGCAGCAGCTCTTCGAGCGTCTCAACCACTGCATCGCCCACACTGACACCCTCATCGGCGGCGAACTCCCGCTCCCCCTCGAGGCCGGTCACGTCGATCAGGATCGCGCCGTCCTCCCCGTTCAGCAAGAAAAAATCCATGGACAGGTGATAACCAGTCATCTCGCGGAAGCGTGCCACCTCGGTGACCTCGCCGGAGGGAGTTTTGATTCTCTCCGTGACAAGACGGGACTCATCGCTGGTCGTCACGCCGATGCGACCGGTGAAGATCACATCGGCCTCGGCGGCCGCCGCGCGTGCTACCCACATATCGGCATTGTAGATGGGGTCACGATCCTGCGGATTGAAGGGCTCCTCCAGCAGATCCACGGTCTGGTAGAAAGTCCGCTGCACGATCCGGCGGCGAAAGTAGCGGACCGCCAGATCGTTCAGGTCCAAACCCGTGTCGTTGGCACTGATGATGAAGTTGCCAACGAGAACGCGCTCGAAATCCGCTAGGTAGCGCCCCTCGGCCAACGGCACAGAGACCGTGATCTCGTAGGTTTGCACCGTCGGCCCGATGGGTGGAATCTCACCGGAGAACTCCCCGGCTTCTTCCGCCTCTCCGAGCTCGCGATCTGCGAGTTGTCCGCCGAGGAATTTGTCCCAGTTCGTCAAGACGACGGAACGCATATCCCCTTCAGCATGTTCTAGGGCTCTACGATAGGCTTCTCCGGCCTCATCGAATTCGCCCTCATGCTCATGTCGAACCGCCAGATTGTTCAACCCACAGGCGCTGTTGTGATCGATGGCGACTGCCTTCAACCAGCGGAACTCGGCCTCTTCCCACCGGCCCGCGTCTGCTGCATCCACACCGTCCTCGCACTCTTCCCGCGCCTTCCTGATGCGCTCCTCGCTGGATTGCATCGAATTGGCGTCGTGCGCGGCGGCTGAAGCAATCCCGCAAACAAGAACCAGGCAGAGGGTGCCCGCTGCGAGCGGCAGATAGACCGAGCGGGCGGGGCGCCGTTGTGGGCGTCGCCAGTGGCTGCGGCCGAGCAGATGGTTCAGCAACATGAATCCACGGTCCTTAGTGAACGCGGCGAGTTAACTGGGCGGGGACCCATAGCCGGGGATAAAAGGAGAGACTCTTCGATTCTACTGACGCGTTGCAGGCCGCCGCAAGCGTGGCAGACGGCCTCTGTAGCTCTCGTGACATGCGTGAAACGGCGATGTGGTGTCCGTCTAACCGGTAAAGAGGGCATTCCGTTCCCAGAAAACCGTGTCGAGCGAGAAGCAGTGAAAGCACCCGAGCCCGGGCAGGAAGCGCAGCAAGTAGCGCCGGATTCAGTGGCGCGCCGGCCGCAGGGGCCCCTGCGGGCCGACGAGGCATGGCAAATGCTCGCTCTGGTCTCTTCCTTGTCGCCGAGCGCTCGGCGTGAGCTCCTCGGAACGCGCAAGGACCCCGTGGTTGCCGTCCATGCGCTCGCACGCGGCAAGGTGCAATCCTGCGCGCCGCCCTGGGAGCTAGGGGAATGGCGCCGCCGGGCGGCTACGGCAGCGGCCCAGGTGCACAAGGTAGGCGGCAGGATCATTCCTCACGGGTCACCCGAGTATTCGACGGACCTGGCCGAAATTGCCGACCCTCCCCCGGTCCTGTACGTGCGCGGCGAGGTTCCCTCTGCGCCCGGCATAGCAATCGTCGGCTCGCGCGATTGCACCAGCTACGGCCGTAGAATCGCTTTTCGGATCGCCACCGAGCTGGCCCACGCCGGACTTGCCGTGATCTCGGGCCTGGCACGTGGTATCGATGCCGCGGCTCACCGGGGCGCCCTCGAGGGTGGCGGCCCGACGGTTGCCGTCCTGCCGTGCGGAATCGAGCGCGTCTACCCTGCCCGACACTACGCCCTCGCTCGTCGCATCGCATCGCAGGGTGCTCTGCTCACCGAGTTTCCCCTGCGCACCGAAGTCGCCCCTTGGAACTTCCCTCAGCGCAACCGTCTGATCGCGGGCTTGGCTCGGGTCACCGTGGTGGTGGAGGCGGCGGCACGGAGCGGCGCCAGAATCACCGCCGAGCTCGCACAGCAGTCCGGCCGTGAGGTGGTGGCCGTACCCGGCCCCATCACTTCCCCCACGAGTGAGGGTGCAAATGCGCTTCTGGGAGCGGGGGCATATGTCTGCGCCTCGTGGCGGGATGTGATCAGACATCTCCACCCCGAGCTCGAGGCTGCGGCTCGCGCGCGACACGCGGCGACAGTCGCGCAGCAACGAGAGCCGCAAGATCTTCCGGCCCCTGAGCGCGCCTGCTTGGCAGCAATCCCGGCGTCGACCGCCTGCGGCAGTGAAGAGCTCGCGGCCCGCTCAGGGCTCGCGGTACCGGCCTTGCTGGCTGCTCTCACGAGTCTCGAGGTACGAGGCCTGGTTCGCTCGATCGGGGGCCAGCGCTACGAGCGAGCGGCGCAGGAGGATCTACAGGCCTGCCCGCACGCTCGCGACGAGCCGCGATGAGAATCGCAGGCCAACCCGCCTCGGCCTTGAAATCAGCCGCACTCGTAGTGCAGGGTGCTATGGCTGAGGGCATGAAGGGTGTAGCCTACAGCCGCCTCTGCGAGAAGCGGGTGGCACTGATATCTCGTACGGGCTTCTCCACGAGCATTCTCCACGTCGGAACCACTACTGTGTTAAGAAGCGTAAGCAAGTGTCCTGGCGCAGGGCACTAGAACAACGTGCATAGCGAAAATCATGAGTAAATCCCTCGTCATCGTCGAGTCGCCTGCGAAGGCGCGCACCATCAACCGGTACTTGGGCGACGACTACACCGTCATCGCTTCCATGGGACACGTGCGCGACTTGCCGAAGAAGGATCTCGCGGTCGATATTGAGAACGGCTTTACCCCGACCTACAAGACCATCGACGACAAGAAGAAGATCGTCAGCGAGATCAAGAAGGCGGCGAAGAAAGCCGACACCATCTACATCGCCACTGACCCCGATCGCGAGGGTGAGGCGATTGGATGGCATCTGCTCGAGCTCTTGGAAGGTGGGGACAAGCCTGTCTTCCGGGTCTCTCTGGAAGAAATCACCAAGCAGGGAATCGAGCGCGCTTTCGAATCCCCGACCCAGGTGGACATGCACAAGGTGGATGCCCAGCAGGCAAGGCGCGTCCTCGATCGCCTCGTGGGGTACAAGCTCTCGCCGTTGCTGTGGGACAAGGTGCGGCGGGGGATCTCCGCCGGGCGTGTACAGTCCGTGGCTTTGCGATTGGTCGTCGACCGCGAGCGCGAAATCCAGGCCTTCAAGTCGCAGGAGTACTGGTCCATCGTCGCTCAGCTCGAGGCCGACGAGCCGCCGCAATTCGAGGCAGAGTTGCGCCGCAAGGAGGGTAAGAAGGTCGAGATCGGCGATGGCCCGGCCGCTATGGCCATTCTCTCCGACCTTGGCGTCGAAGATCCTAAAGAAGAGTCGATCGGCCAGCTCTGCGTCGCAACGGGCGGTCCCGCTGGCGGCATGGTGGTCGGCAAGGTCGATGCCAAGGAACGACGGCGCAAGCCACAGCCACCCTTCACCACGTCGACGTTGCAGCAGGGCGCCTATCGTCGCCTGCGGTCTTCCGTGCGGCGCACGATGGCCCTCGCCCAGCAGCTCTACGAAGGCGTCGAGATCGGCGACGAGGGCTCGGTCGGCCTCATTACCTATATGCGCACCGACTCGACGCGCGTCTCCACCGTGGCTCAGAAAGAGGCCCAGGAGGTCATCAGCAGTAGCTTCGGGAGCGAGTACGCCCTCCCTAAGCCACGCGTGTTCAAGTCGAGCAAGGGAGCTCAGGAGGCCCACGAGGCGGTCCGACCGACCTCGGTGGCCCGCACGCCCGAACAGATGCGCCGCTATCTCGATGACGACCAGTACAAGCTCTACGATTTGATCTGGCGCCGCTTCGTGGCTTCCCAGATGCAGGATGCAATCTACGACACGACTTCGGCGGCTATCGAGGCCGGCGCGTACCTCTTCAGGGCGAAAGGCTCGGTGTTGAAGTTCCCCGGCTTCCTGGCCGCCTACGAGGATCCCAAGCGCAAGAGCGATCAGGACAACGCGGAGGCCACCCGCAAGGGCGAAGCCGACGATTCGTTGCTGCCGCCGTTGAAGGAAGGCCAGAGGTTGAGTTGCCTTGGATTGATCCCGAGGCAGCATTTCACCCAGCCGCCGCCGCGCTTCACCGAGGGCACGCTCGTGCGCGAGCTCGAGCGCAACGGCATCGGTCGACCTTCGACCTACGCAGCCATTCTCTCGACGCTTCGCAATCGTGACTATGTCACGGTCGAGAAACGTCGATTCACGCCCACAGAGCTCGGCACCGTGGTCGTCGACCTGCTGGTCGAGAGCTTCGACCGCATCATGGACATCCAATACACGGCCAAGGTCGAGGACCGGCTGGACCTGATCGAGTCGGGCGAGCAGGACTGGGTGGAGGCGCTCGAGGGCTTCTGGAAACGATTCTCGGGTGAGCTCGAGAAGGCGCAGGCCGAAATGCGCGACGTCAAACGGGAGGAGGTCCCGACCGAGGAGGTCTGCGAGAAGTGCGGCAAGCCCATGGTCATCAAGTGGGGTCGCTTCGGCCGCTTTATCGCCTGCACCGGGTACCCGGAGTGCAAGAATACCAAGCAGATCAAGGCGAACGGTGACGGCGACAAATTGGAGATCGACGAGCCTGAGCCCACGGGAGAGAAGTGCCCGAAGTGTGGCTCTGACCTGGTCCGTAAGAAGGGCCGCTACGGGATCTTCGTCGGCTGCAGCAACTACCCCGAGTGCCGCTACATCCAGCCCAATACCACGGGGGTCAAGTGCCCCGAGTGCAGCGGCGGCGAGTTGGTGGAGAAGCGCTCGAAAAAAGGTCGTATCTTCTTCGCCTGCGACCAGTACCCGGACTGCAAATTCGCCATTTGGAAGCGGCCCGTTCCTATCCAGTGCCCCTCCTGCAAACATCCATACCTCGAGACCCACAAGCGCAAGGGCCAGCCTGAGACCTTGGTTTGTCCCAACGAGGATTGTGACTTCGTCACCGAGCCGGAATCGGCTGAGACCAACGCCTAGCCGGCGGTGATGGACATCCGGCGGGTCACGTGGACAGGACCCACGGGCGCGGCTGAGGAACGTCGATGGGAGTCATGAAAATCACCGTCATTGGCGTGCCATCTGCTTGGGGAGCACCGGAGCCCGGTGTGATCGACACACCTGCCCGGCTGCGCGCCGCCGGCCTGCTCGATTGGCTCGCCGGGGCGGGCGTCGAGGTTCGTGACCACGGCGACGTGCCGGTGCCAGCGGGATGGCAGCCGCCCGCGCCGCTCGAAGAACCCGTCGCTGACGGCGGGCCGCTACCGCACCTAAGTGAGCTTCTGGCAGTCCAGCGCGAGGTGCGGAAGGCAGCGGCTGGCGCTATGGAGGCCGGCGAGCTCCCCCTGCTGATCGGCGGGGAGTGCGGCATCGCGCCGGGAGCCATGGCCGCCGTCGCCGCCGCGACCCCCGGTGGCCCGTTGGGCGACAAGCCCGCTCGACCCCTCATCGTCTGGCTCGACGCACACGGGGACCTGAACACTCCCGAGACAAGCCCGTCCGGTCTGCTCTGCGGCATGCCGCTGTCTGTCGCTCTGGGCCGCGGGCACCCTGCGGCGCTCGCCGTGGGCGCCGATGCGCCGACGACTCGTCCCGAGGACACCTGGCTGATCGGGACTCGTGATCTCGACGCCGGCGAGCTCGCCACCCTGGCAGAGCTGCCGATCCACCATGTGACCGTTGACGAGCTGCGCGGCCTCGGGGCTGAGCAGCTCATTGAGCGGATTCTGCCGGGTACGACGATTCTGCCACCTGAAGCACGTGTTCTCTCGCCTCAGATCTCAGAGGATGAAACGCCGGGTCCGACCGAGGCTGCTGTCTATCTGCACATCGATGTCGATTGCGTCGACCCGCGCGAGGCTCCTGGGGTGACGTTTCCGGTGGCCGGCGGCCTGGGCACCGCCGAGGTCGCGGATCTGGCCGGCTATTTGTGCGCTAGTGGCCGTCTGGCTGCGATTACGATCGCCTCGGCGAATCTGGCGGCGGACGAAGACAACCTTACGCTGAACAGCTTGCGAATGCTGCTGACCTCGATCTCCGACGCTCTGTCGCTGGCTACTCCGTCTTCCGGCTAGTGGTGAGATATGCAGGCTAGCCCGCATTTCTCATCACGCTTCGTCGCGAGGGTGCGTAGAGGCCCGCGCAGGCAAGGCGCGCGCAGGTTCGAGCGCGGAGGCGTACTCGTGCAGCACGTCGAGCACTCGAATCAAGCGCAACGAAGTATGCGCGGGCCTATCCGCGGCGGCAGCAGGAGCGTGATGAGAAATGCGGGCTAAACCCGTAGTGACGATCATCGGCGGCGGCATGGCCGGCTCCGAGGCGGCCTGGCAACTCGCCAGGCGTGGCCTCGGTGTGCGTCTGTACGAAATGCGCCCCGAGGTCACGACGCCGGTGCACAAGAGCGACTTGCTGGCTGAAATGGTCTGCAGCAACTCACTGCGATCCGACGCGTTGGACAACGCGGTCGGCTTGCTGCATGAAGAGATGCGGCGGCTCGGCTCGCTGTTCATGGCCGCTGCCGACGATAACCGCGTGCCCGCGGGAAAGGCTCTCGCGGTGGACCGCCAGCGTTTCGCGCAGCAGATCACTGACAGGCTGGCCGCCGCGGACGAAGTAGAGATCATCAGGGAGGAAGTGGCGTCGCTGCCCGACGGGCCCTGCATTATCGCCACGGGCCCACTCACCTCTGCAGCTCTCAGCGAAGATATTCGTGCCCTCACCGGCACCAATTCCCTCTATTTCTACGATGCCATCAGCCCGATCCTTCTGGCCGAGAGCATCGATGAAAGCAAGACCTTTGTCGCCAGTCGCTATGACAAAGGGGGTGCTGACTACATCAACTGTCCCCTCGATGAGGCCCAGTTTCGGATCTTCTATGACGCGCTGATGGCGGCGGAGGTCCTGGAGATCCCCGACTTCGAACAGGGCCTGTTCTTCGAGGGATGCCTGCCGGTCGAGGAGATCGGTCGCCGGGGTCGGGAGACGCTGCTATTCGGCCCGATGAAGCCGGTTGGCTTGAGCGACCCGCGTACGGGTGCGCGTCCGCACGCTGTCGTGCAGCTTCGACAGGACGACCTGGCGGCGGAGAACTACTCGCTCGTCGGCTTCCAGACCCGGTTGAAGTGGGGAGAGCAGGAGCGCGTGCTGCGATTGATTCCCGGCCTCGAGCGCGCCGAATTCGTGCGCTTCGGCGTCATGCACCGCAATACCTACATCAATGCGCCCAGGGTGCTGACCGAGACCTTTCAGACGCGACTGCGAGGTGATCTGTTCTTCGCCGGGCAGATCGCCGGGACGGAAGGCTACGTGGAATCAGCCGCTGGCGGCCTCCTGGCAGGGATCTACTGCGCCATGATGCTGCAGGAAGGGCCGATAAGCACTGTTCCTCGTACTACAGCTCTCGGGTCATTGGCCTTCTACATCAGCCACGCGCGTGCGATAGACTATCAACCTACGAACGTTACCTTTGGCATCATCCCCGAGCTCAAGAAGCAGATTCGAGGCAAGAAACAGCGCCGTGAGGCCATCTCCCAGCGAGCGCTCGAGCACCTGGAGGCTTGGATCCTCGAAACCGGCGGCAAGCACGCCTCGGGACCCGCGGCACAGTGAGCCTCGGGCTGAAAGAAACTGAGAGCTATCAATGAAATTCATCCGCTACGGCCTGCTGGCAGTTGCTATCGTCGGGCTCGGTATGTCCCTCGGGTACATCGTCTTCCAACCTGGGGACACTCACGACCACGACGCCTCCGCAATTGACGCCGACGACACCCCCCTCGTCCTCGACAAGCCGAACGGCGGGACGCTGGCGTTCGCCGACCTGGAGGGCGAGATCCTCATTCTCGACTTCTGGGCCACCTGGTGTGCCCCTTGCATCAGCGAGATTCCCCACTACAACGAGCTCCACGCCGAGTACGACGGCAAGGGAGTCCACTTGATCGGCGTCACGCTCCAATCCGGTAGCGCCGAGGATGTCGTCGCTTTCGCTCAGGATCCGGCTCACATGATCCACTACCCACTGGTGATGGGGAACGACCAGGTTGTCGACACCTACGGACCTGTGTGGGGGTTCCCAACCACGGTCCTCGTCGGCCCCGACGGCAAGGTCGTCAAGACGTGGCTCGGCCCGGGTGCGGGCAAGCAGGAACAGATCCGCGAGTTGGTTGACGAGCTGCTGGTAGGCAGCGCCGAGGTCAACTAGCCTGGATTTCTCAACGGGTCGCGGCTGCCTGGTCAGACCATCACACCAGGGGATGCTCCCCGACATTCGCCAGTGGTACCCTCATGGTGGGCGAATCAGGGTTGGCGGTCATATTCTGAAGGAGAGGCTCGGGTAGGCGTCGTGCGCCTAGGAGTTGTCCCTTGAGCGAACTGCGGGTCAGCCTCGATGGTCTGGATTCTTTTTTGCAGGCGCTGGTGGCCGAGGATAACGCCTCGCCCCACACACTCAAGGCCTACCGCACGGATCTGACGCAGTTCGCCTGCTTCATGAACGCCTGGCTCAGCGGCAGCGAGACCGACTACCGCGGCCGGGCACCGCGCCCGCGTCGTGGGTCTTCTGGCAGAAGAGAGGGCGACTCGGGCGGCACCGCCGGAAGGCCCGGCGAGCCGCAAGCGGAGAATGTCCTCGTCGACCCTGCCGAAATCGACTCCGGCTCCGTGCGGGGCTGGGTAGCGCGCATGCACGCGGCCGGCCTGTCGCCCGTGACGATGGGACGTAAGCTCGCGGCCGTCCGGTCGTTCTGTGCCTACCTATGCAGAATCGGTGTGCTCGAGGGAAACCCTGCCAGACCTATCCGCAACCCCAAGACACCGCAAACCCTGCCCCGCTTCTTGATGGAATCCGAGGTCGAACGACTGCTGGACGCCCCCGATGGTTCACCGGAGGGGATTCGCGACCGCGCCGTGCTCGAGGTGCTTTACGCCACCGGCCTGCGCGCCAGCGAGCTCACCGGCATCGAGGTCGACGACATTGACCTCGATGGTCGCACCTTGCGGGTCCTCGGCAAGGGTCGTCGAGAGCGCATCGTGCCCTTCGGCGTGCATGCCCAACGAGCCCTGCAGGAATATGTGCCCGTGCGCGAACGCTGGATCGAAGCGCGATCATCTGAGCCTGCTTTCTTCGTCACGCCGCGCGGCAAAGCCCTGACGACGCCCGGCCTGCGCCGCCTCCTGGCGCGCAGGCTCGAGCATGCATCTGTCGCCAAGCAAGTTACGCCGCATTCACTGCGGCACTCGTTCGCCACTCACCTGCTCAACGCCGGTGCGGACCTGCGCGCAATCCAGGAGCTTCTGGGCCACGCCTCCCTGGGAACCACGCAGCGCTATACACATCTGTCGACCACGCAGATGAAGGCAGTCTACGACCGTGCCCACCCTCGAGCCCGAAGAGCCGGGACTGAATAGGACGGTTGGCAGGCAAGCGACGTCTAGCCCGCATTTCTCATCGCCCTCCTGCCGCGGCCGCGTAGAGGCCCGCGGCTGCGCGAACGCGATGGCTCGCTCGCGTCACGAACCGTTGAGCCGTCCGGGCCACGGAGAGTCCTGCTACAATCCGGTCATGAGCTCCCGATGGCAGCATACGACGGTCTGTTGCGTGCGCCACAATAGTGTCGTGGCAATGGCCGCCGATGGCCAGGTGAGCCTCGAACACACCATCCAGAAGGCCAGCGCGCGCAAGGTGCGGCGACTGTATGACGGCCAGGTGTTAGCCGGCTTCGCCGGCTCGTCCGCCGACGGGCTGGCCCTGTTCGGACGCTTCGATGGGAAGCTCCAGGAGTACCACGGCAACCTCCGCCGGGCAGCGGTCGAGTTGGCCAAGGACTGGCGCATGGACCGCAGCCTGCGACATCTGCAGGCGTTGCTCATCGTCGCAGACGCCGAGGCCTCGGTTTTACTCTCGGGTACGGGCGACGTGATCGAGCCCGACGACGGCATCCTCACGATCGGCTCGGGGGGCCCCATCGCCCTCGCCGCCGCGCGAGTTCTGATGCGGCACACTAAGCTCGACGCCGGGGGCATCGCCCGAGAAGCCCTCTTTATCGCCTCCGAGATCGACATCTACACGAATGACCAGATCACCGTCGAAGTGCTGGCCGCCGAGGCCGGGGATGGCTAGGGGAGCAATGCAGGCTGAACCATGGTGATCCGTCTCCCGGGAAGCCTCGACGACAAGGACTCAGGCGGGCAGGCTGACCCCCCGGCCCAGCTCGCTGGAACGTCTGCTGACCTCGAGGACCTGACGCCTAGGCAGATCGTCGCCGAGCTCGACAAATACATCGTCGGGCAAGGGGCAGCGAAGCGCGCGGTGGCCATCGCCATTCGCAATCGCCAGCGGCGCCTGCGGCTGCCGCCGGATCTGGCAGACGAAGTCGCGCCCAAGAACATCATCATGATTGGGCCCACGGGCGTGGGAAAGACGGAGATTTCGCGCCGTCTGTCTCGCCTGACCCGGTCACCCTTCCTGAAGGTCGAAGCAACGAAATTCACCGAGGTCGGTTATGTTGGTCGTGACGTCGAGTCGATGGTTCGCGACCTCGTAGAGATTGCCCTCGGCATGGTGCGCCAAGAGCACGTCGCGTTGGTCGAATCACGTGCTCGCGATCACGCGGAGGAGATGCTTCTCGACCTGCTGTTGCCGCCGATCCGCCATACGCCCCCAGTAACCGGCGTCGAGCACGAGGCGGAGGCTCGTGTCGACCGGAGAGACACGAGGGAAAAGTTGCGTGCGCAGCTCCGCGATGGATTCCTCGACGATCGCAGCGTCGAGGTCGAGGTGAGTGAGAGTCAGTTCCCGACTTTCCAGATCTTCTCCGGCCAGGGGGCGGAGCAGATGGACATCAGCATGAAGAATATGCTGCCTAACATCTTCGGCGGCCAGAAGACGCGTCGCCGGATGCGCGTGCCCGAGGCGCTGGAGCATCTCGAGCGCGAGGCCGCTGAAGGTCTGATCAACGAGCAGGAAGTGACGCGAGAGGCCATCGACAGAGTCGAAACTTCGGGGATCATCTTTCTCGACGAGATCGACAAGATCGCCGGCCGACAGAGTGGCCACGGACCAGACGTCTCACGCGAGGGAGTGCAGCGCGACATTCTCCCGATCGTCGAAGGCACGGTCGTGAACACACGCTATGGCATGGTGCGCTCTCACCACATTCTCTTCTTGTCAGCCGGGGCCTTCCACGCGACCAAACCGAGTGACCTCATCCCCGAGTTGCAGGGCCGCTTCCCCATTCGAGTGGAGCTCGACGCCCTCAGCAAAGAGGACCTGGTGCGTATTCTCACCGAGCCTGAAAATGCGCTGGTGCGCCAGTACACGGCCCTGCTATTCACCGAGGGCGTGCAGGTGGATTTCTCGGAGGGCGCGGTTGCCGCAATCGCGGAGTATGCTGCACTGGTCAACGAGCGCACCGAAAACATCGGCGCCCGGCGGCTGCACACGATCATGGAGAGGGTGGTGGAGGAATTGTCCTTTACCGCATCGGAGCGCTCCGGCGAGAAGGTCACCATCGACGACGACTATGTCCGCGCCGCCTTGAAGGATGTCGTTGCGGACGAAGATCTATCCAAGTACATCCTGTGAAATCAGCCCGAGCATTTCGCCCGCGTCCGGTCATCATCAGTGCCGTCTCGGCCCTGTGCCTGGTCGCCATCGCCTGCGGTCACCGCGGTGATCCGAGACCGCCAGTTTATCCAGTCCCACCGCCTATCACGCAGCTTACGGTTTCCCAGGTAGGAACAGACGCGGCTCTTCGCTTTTCCCTCCCTCCCGCGACCTTCGATGCCGGCAACGACTCGATCGAGGTGTCCACGATCGAAGTGCTCGTATTTGCGGAGCGCTACCCGATCCTGGACCTCGAGTTGCTGGCTACGGCGCTGGAGCGGCATCGAGACCTGATTATCGAGGACGCCATCGCCGCCGCGGAAATTGCTGCCGAGGCCGAGCGCCTCGAGGCCATCCGGGAGCAGTATGAAGATCCCGAGGAGGGGGCCGCGGCGGTGGCAGCCGCGCAGGCCGAGGCTGCTGAGGCGGCCGAGGCGAGCGCGGAGGAAGAGGAAGAGGACGGCCGGCGAGCGCGTGATCCCGAACAGAGACTCATCTACCACGTGTCGCCCTCCGTTCGTGACGTCTGGCGCGATGAAGGCGTGACAGCCGACGTCATCCTCGACACAGCTCGCCGCCTCGAGGCGGCGGCAAACACCGTGTGGACACGGCTCGGCTTGCCGACTACGGTTCTCGATCCGAGTATGCCCATGTCGCTGCCCGACTCTCTCGAGTTGGCTGAGCTCGCCGAGGTCCTGCTGGCCGAGATTGACTACGAACGTCAGATCCCAGTGGAAACCTTCGTGACTCGCGCCGGCGCGCCGCAGCGGCTGTCCTTCGAGGAGGCCGCGGATCGCCTCGTCGAGGGGCTCGTTCAGCTGGTTCTTCCCATCGGCATTCCCTCGCCGGACAAGATCAAAACACGCTATTTCTTCTCGGCTCGGACACGCTCGGCGCGTAACGCGGAGGGCCAGGTGAGGACAATCAGGTCACTGGCTCCATCCCCGGTGCCTCTGTCGCCAACCAGTGTCACCACCGAGCTCGGCTTTGCACCTCGGCCCATTCCCATCCCCCTCGTGCTGCCGGTACTGATTCCGGGTGTGGACGAGAGTCGGCCCCCCGGGGTCAATGTGAGTTGGGACCATCCCCCTGGCGATGTTTGGGGCAGGCTACTCCTGACACCCTCGTTGGTGTACAACGTCTATCGCATCATGATCAGTGAGGACGCTGGCGAGGACACTACCCAGGAAGAGCCCGCTGAGCCCGTCCAGGAAGGGCTGCTCGCAGCGACGCGGGATGAGGTCTCCTCGGAATCCCGGGAGGAGCTCTCTGCAACGCCACTCAATACGACACCTCTCACCGAAACTGCGTTCATCGATCGCACAATGGACTGGGGAGAAGTCTACGTCTACGAAGTCCGTGCCATGGTTGAGCCACCGCTCGGCTCGGGCCGCCGCGAGAGCGTTGGGGCGCGGAGCACGCCGATCGAGGCCATCGACACTTTCCCACCCGGGGCGCCGTCGGATCTGCAAGTGGTGCGCGCCGGAAGTCAGGTACGACTGCAGTGGATAGCCACGGCAGACATAGACCTCCTCGGCTATCGCATCTATCGACACCCCCTGCCCACGCCACCGACAATTGACGATACGTGGGATGTGCTCACGCCCGCGCCGGTCGGGTCTACACGCTTCCTTGACTCCACCACCGAGAGCGGCGTCCGCTATGTCTACGCCGTGGTGTCGGAGGACAAGATGGGAAACACCAGCGAGCCGTTGATCGCCGAGGAACCCGGAGCATTCTAAGAGTGGCACGAGATCGAGATTGGCCCCTTCCCTTCGCCAAGTACTCTGGCGCCGGAAACGACTTCATCATCATCGACGGGCGCACCATCGTGCTCCAGGGTGATCCTTCGGCTTTGGCCAAAGGCCTGTGCCGGCGAGGCCGGTCCGTGGGCGCCGATGGCCTCATTCTTCTCGAGTGCCCGGGTGCGGACGACCCACCGAGCTCAGCCATTCGCATGCGGCTGTGGAATGCGGACGGTTCGGTCGCCGAAATTTCAGGCAACGGGGCGCGATGCGTGGCCCGCTATCTCGTGGACGAGGGCGCCTCGGGCGACGACCTGTGGCTGGCCACTGACGTCGGCCCGGTTCAGGCCTGGGTGGAGGGCGAGATCAGCCGGATACGGCTACCCATGCCGGCACGTGTTCATCCGAGCCGGCGCATGCGGGTCGAGGGGCGTAATCTCACGGGCACCTACGTCGAGGTCGGCGTGCCTTTCTTCGTCTGCTTTCATGATGACCCGGACGATCTTCCGGTACGCTTCCTTGGGCGGGCGATTCGTAATCATCCCGACCTTGCTCCGCGTGGTGCCAATGTGGATTTTGTCCGCGTCATCAACGAGCAACAGCTCTACTTCCGGGTCTACGAACGCGGCGTCGAAGACGAGACGCTCTCATCGGGTACCGGAAGCCTGAGCGCAGCTCTCGCCGCCGCAGCCGCCAACAGGGTCGAGTCCCCCGTCGCCTGCGAAACGCGCGGCGCCGTGCTCACGGTGAGATTTCGGCCCCGCCCAGCAGAGGAGCCGGCACCCGACTCACCCCCTGAAATACCGACGGCCTCCGAGTCCGCAGCCCCGCTCGAGTCTGCGGTCGCGAGTCCCGATGACGATGACGCCTCTGTCCCGTTGATTATCGGCGACGAGGAAGCTATCGAGTTCGTTGACCTCGAGATCGAGGGTGATGTTCACCTGATCTGCCGCGGCGAAGCGGACCTCGAGGCCGTCAGCTAGACACACAGTAAACACTCGTCTACTGCGGTCGGCACGGGGTAATCACCTAGGCGGACAGTTCACGCGGAGTAATCTTTCCAGCGGATCGGAACACTGTGCCACCGCGCTCAAGCGTCCGCTACGGCGATCACCCCGCGCCTCCCTCGGGCCCCGCGTGAACTGTCCGCCGCTGCAATCACCTGGGTTCTCATCGCTGGACAGTCCCCTCACGGTTGCTGCGCTCAAACGCCTCGAGCGTCAATCTCCAGACGCCCTCAATGCCGTTCGGCCACGTCTATCTCGAGCAGAAGTCCCGCTCGGCCCTAGCCTGGATTTCTCAACGGGTCGTGAAGCGAGCGGGTGCCAGGGCCACGAGGACAAGGCGCGCGCAGGTTCGAGCGCGGAGGCGTGCTCGTGCAGTACGTCGAGCACTCGAATCAAGCGTAACGCGGTCATCGTGCGCCATGGCGCACGCGCAGCCACGACCCGTTGAGAAATCCAGGCTAGAAGGACCCACACGCAGAACCGGTGACTGTGCCATGAATGATGGTTTCAGCTGATTCCACGACGTCGGCGAATCTCTTGAATTCTGGCCAGCTGCCACGACGGTAAGAGATAAGTGTTGCGAGTCGATGCATGGTGGTGGTTCTGCGCCCGCTGCAGCCGCAGCCAGGGCCTCTGCCGTCCTCTGCTCTGTGCGAGCGGCGAGGTTCTCCCGACTCTCAGGCAGAAAGGCCCTATCCAAATGACCCTTGGCATCCACGAGTCCG
>SDBT01000547.1_pt1 | contig 59739 bp, 39 predicted proteins | sample 2277101 | NCBI WGS metagenome assembly SDBT01 (sample SAMN10404973, study PRJNA504765) | marine sediment metagenome | isolation source: marine sediment core GS10_PC15, 103 cmbsf | place: Arctic Ocean: Southern Knipovich Ridge | collected 2010 | reverse complement strand
AAAAAATACAAAATAAGGGGGAACTGGGGTCAGGGGAAGTTGGGGTCGGGAAGTTGGGGGAAGTTGGGGGAAGTTGGGGTCAGGGGGAAACGGGGTCAGGAGCCGTTTTTTTTCGGGTTACTTTTGGAGGCCTGCTCTGGCCTTCTCCGCCTCGGGCGATTCGGGGTATGCTTCGACTACGAGCCTCAGATAGGCCAAGGCGATCTTTCGTCGTCTGATGGTGGCCTCCCACTGCCACTTGTCTTCGTCTTCATCTTCGTCATCGTCAGTGAACCACACCGTTCGGCGTGAGGAGGGGCTAAGGCCGCGATTGAGCCACAGACCAGCCAGGGCCTTGCGGATTGCCGATGACCGGGGGGTCTTGTCGGCCCGCTGGAGTTCCGCAAGCACGGCATCGCGGTGTTTCTCGTTCCGCCACATCCAGAAGAGCGCGGTAGCCGGCCCCTTCACGTCGTAGGCCTCGTTCCCAGCCGCGTCCACCAACAGCGGCAGGGCCGGGGGGCCGATCAGAGCCAAGGCATTCCAGGCTTCATCCCTCGTCTTGCTGTTCTCGAGCGCCTCCTTTATCCGGCTTGTGTCAGCCCTGAAGATGGCGCCGAGGATCGCAGTAATCGCCGCCTGCTCCACGGTATCCTTGTAGTCATATTTGGTCTCGTTGGCCTCCCGCTCGCTCAGTTGGTCTGGCGGAGGCTTGTCGTAGGCGACAGTGCACGACGTAACGCCGCCCTTCCGCACCACGACTTGGCAGCCGACGCGGACGCTGTACCCCGTGTCCATACTCCTGCCCCAGTACTCGTTCGTGCCACGGTACTTCTGCGAGCGGAGGTGGCCGAAGACGTCCAGCAAGAGCAGGGCATCAAGCGTCTCATCTATTTCATCGTGGGAGATGAACACGGGCTCAAAGCCGAGCAATTCGAGAACATACTCGGCTTCGTTGCGCACCACCTTCTCGAGCGGATGCTCATCGTCGTCCTTGCTTCGCCTCTCATTGGACTGCACGACCACTTGTAGTTCACCGAGTCGGGCGATAGCGCGGTGGACCCGCGGTTCGGCCAGTGGTGCCATGAGAGGGTGGGGCGGTCGGCCCGACGAAAGCATCACGACGACCACGGCGAGAACCACCACTGCAGCGGCCCCGCCGCATATCCCCAGTATGAGAGGCATTCGCCCCTTGATCTTGGGCACGGCGCAGACATGTCCACAAGCGGGGCATTTCTCTTCCTGCCCCGCCAGGGATTCGGGCGAATTCATCTCGCCCCCGCACTCCAAGCACTTGTAGCTGATCATTTCCCGTCTCCTGCAGCCAGGACTACCGCCTACCCTGAGCTCCAACGGCTGCCGACACGATAGCACAGTAGCCTTGCTTCGGCAATTCTGGACAGGGTACGCTGGTAGTGGCTCAGGGCGAAGCCGGAGCGTTCACCTCGTCCCGATCAACGAGCAGTTCCGTCCGCAGACGTTCGCCGAAACTGACCTGGAGTGGGCCCTGCGCGTTCTGGACCGCCCGGTCAGCATTCTCTAGAATGATGCCCCATGGCCGAGACAAGCGACTTCGAGATACATGACGACACCTCGGGCCCACCGCCCCTGTCGCGACGGTTCCTGCCGGAGATCACTGTCAAGGCCGTTATCCTGGGCGTGCTGCTTTCTATGGTGCTGGCCGCGGCCAACGCGTATCTCGGCCTGCGGGCGGGAATGACCGTTTCGGCGTCGATACCGGCGGCGGTGATATCGATGGCCGTGCTGCGGATGTTCCGGCGGTCGAACATCCTGGAGAACAACATTGTCCAAACGGCGGCTTCGGCGGGCGAGTCGCTGGCCGCGGGGGTGGTCTTCACCTTTCCGGCGATGGTCCTGCTGGGGGCGTGGACGAAGTTTCACTACTGGCAGACGACGCTAATCGCGGCCCTGGGCGGCATTCTCGGCGTGCTGTTCACCGTACCGCTGCGGCGGGCGCTGATCATCGAGGCAAAGCTGAAGTACCCCGAAGGCGTCGCGACGGCCGAGGTGCTCGAGGTCGGGCAGAAAGGCTCCGGCGGCATCGGATGCATCCTTGCCGGGGCGGGACTCGGCGCGCTGTACAAGCTGGGTGCGTCGGGGCTGAAACTGTGGCACGGCACGATCGAAATGGCCCGGTCGGTAGGTGGATCGATCGCCTACTTCGGCATGGAACTGGGGCCGGCCCTGGTGGCCGTGGGGTACATCGTCGGCATCAATATCGCCGTGCTGGTGTTCATCGGAGGGGCGCTGAACTGGTACGTGGCCATTCCCATCATGTCGGCGGGGCACTCGTCGTTCGTGATCGAGGGCGAGGTCGTCTCAGCGGCGAAGTTCGCGTGGCACCTCTGGGACACCCAGACGCGATACATCGGTGTGGGTGCAATGATAGTCGGCGGGCTGTGGGCGGTTGTGCGGCTGTTGCCCAGCCTCATTCGCGGCGTGCGGTCGGGGTTGGAGGCGCATCGGACGACCCTGGCCGAGAGTGCCGGCCCCGTGGACCGCGCCGAGCGCGACGTGCCCATGCGGTGGATCGGCATCGCGCTGATCCTCAGCGTTGTGCCGCTATTCTTCCTCTTCCACCATGTGACCGGCAGCGTCGCCGTTGCGGCGGTGATGGCCGCCGTAATGCTGGTAGGGGGATTCCTGTTCTCGGCAGTGGCGTCCTATATGGCCGGGGTGGTCGGCTCGTCGAACAACCCGATTTCCGGCGTGACGATTGCGACGATTCTCAGTGCCGCCCTGCTGCTGTCTGCCATGCTGGGCTCCGGCAGCGCGATCGGCCCGGCCGCGGCTATCCTCATCGGTGCGGTCGTCTGCTGCGCGGCCGCCATCGGCGGGGACAACATGCAGGACCTCAAGACGGGGCAACTCGTAGGCGCCACGCCATGGAAGCAGCAGGTGATGCAGGCGGTCGGCGTGGTCGCCGCGGCGGTCGTAATGGCGCCGGTCTTGTCGGCGCTGCTCACGGCCTACGGCATCGGCCCGAAGACACTCGCCAATCCCGACTCGCTCAAAGCCCCGCAAGCAACCCTCATGAAGTCCATTGCCGAGGGCGTGTTCAAGGGCGGCCTGCCGTGGACGATGATCTGGATCGGAATGGGCGTCGCGGTTGTTGTGATCGTCCTGGATCTCATCCTGGCCAGGCGAGGCAGCAAGTTCCGCACGCCCGTGCTGGCCGTCGCCGTCGGCATCTACCTGCCGATGGAACTGAGCATTTCGATCCTGGCAGGCGGCCTGGTGTCGCTGGCGGTGGCCCGGGCACGCAGGCCTGTCCCTAGGGGGAAGAGCAGCCCAACCGACACACCGTCGGCCGGCGGGAAGGGCCGTGGCGTGCTCTTCGCCGCCGGTCTGATCACCGGAGAGGCCCTGCTCGGCATCATGCTTGCCTTCCCCATTGCCCTCAGCGGCAACAAGCGCATCCTGGCCCTTCCGCTGCCGGGCGGACCGCTCCCCTGGGTCGGCGCGATCTTCACCGTCGCCGCGCTGGTCGGCCTGTACTGGGTCTCCGTGCGGCGCAAGTCAGCCTGAGTCCGCCCACGCCTGCCCGCCGTGGCGGGGCCCCGGCCTGTTGAAAAAGTCGATAGCCGCGAACCACACGAACAGCGCGAACAGGAAAACTATCGAAAAAGCCAATAAGAGAGTGAAAAACGAGCCGTCCTGTTGGCGTTGTTAGCGAAGTTCGCGGCCATTCTTCAGAGAAACGGGGTCAGGAGCCGTTTTTTTTTAATACATAACTTTTTATCCGGGGCGAAGAGGCCCGTAGCCGGGAGCCAGGCCCCAGGCCCTGGGCCCCGTGGGGGGGCCTATCGTTCGCAGGGGCATGTTCCCGCCCGCCACTGGCGGCCGCAGTTGCGGCAGATCATTCGCAGACCGACGTCGCGCCTGTCATAGTTTCGGCGCGTCAGACACGAGGGGCACATGTCGTGTCGGGCTTTGGGCAATACGATCACCGTCACGACCGTGACCGCCATCCACACCATGGCTGAGACGAAAAACACGCCGATGTCGAGTACCCCCATTGCCGATGCACAGGCGACGACCAGCAACACCGCGATGATTCCGGGCGTGAACAGCTTTACGAACAGGGCCCCCGTGATGCCCGGCCGCGCCTCCCGCAGATCATTCAGTTCTCCGGGCAGCGGTGGCGGGAGACGCTTGGCCGCCTTGATCGCCGCTTGCCGCCGCCGCTTGCTTCTCATGACGATGACGATGCCCCCAACGACCCCCACGACGGCAGCGACAACCACCGCGAAGCGGCCAAAAGCGTCGATCGTATCCATGCGTCCCATCATGCGTGTCTGGCCTTGCCAAACGCCTGTATTTACAGGCCCGAACGACAACTGATTACATAAGAATCGCTTCGCTACGAAGCACGAATTGAAAACCGGCGGCCCGCAATATTCTGTATCTTAGGGGCTGACCCCCAATCCCCCCTTCCGTTTCAGCCAGAAATCGAAAGAACGCCCGGGGACGAAAATGTCAATACCCACCGCCGGTTCGGTCAGAGGGTTGGCTACGATATGCGATTCGTCACCCGGTATGAACGCGGCATCGTTCTGGGAGAGTTCCTGTTCGTCGTCATCTGTCGTAATGACCAGTTTGCCCTTCAGTACGATAAGAACCTGTGCACTTGGGTGTTCGTGTCGAGGCGATGCGTGCCCAGGAGGTTTGACGAAGTGCTCTATGGAGATATCCTTCTGGCTGCATAGACTCACCCGTTTCCAATCCTTCTGGGGTTCGTAACTTTCGGCACTGCTGAAACGAATCACTTCCATTTGATGTTTGTCCTTCTGGGAGCCCAACGTTAAAGCTCAGCGGCGCGGCTTGTCCGCGCCCGTTGGAGCGACTGGTTAGGCTGCTCACTTCCCTTCGCTACGGGGTCTGGAAAGACCTCTGAGGAATTCTATCACCAGTAGAGCAAAAGATAGTCCGGCAATTCATTGTGTTGTTCTTTTCTGAACCGGTGATTCGCGTGTTACATACAGAAAATAAGCTCCGTACTTCTTGCCATTGTCCCCAACGAATTGTGCGAGAATGTCGCAATTGCCTTTCTTCAGGGGCACCGTGAACGTGGCCTGAACCATGTCATCCGTCACAGCAATGGTCTTGTCGAAGTCGGCGACCTTGAGTCGGGCTTTGACGATGGGGAGTGCTCGTCCCCGCCTCTTCTTCGTCTTCCCAGAGAGCCCGTCGGGAACCGTCACTTCAGCGGAGGCGCGAATGGGCTTATCCACTTCTTCAGGCCAGCGTCTCAAGCAGAAACGGTATGTAGCCGGCATCTCGACTTCTGCAAGAATCGGAGCCGTTCCCGGAGTTCCCGCGTGAATCCCGCGCTGCCAGAATCCCACCTTCCTTTCGGACCACTGTTCCGGGGTGAACTCGGTGGGGTTCTGCCTGTCCGATCCAATAACAAATCTCTGCTGCCTGGCATCGTTCTTCGCCTCCACGGCTCGCAACGCCGCGCTCAAGCGGGATACTGCTTTGGGATGTGCTGCGGCTATATCCTTCTTCTGGCCCGGATCCCTCTGGATATCGTAGAGTTTGCCGCCGACAAGTCGCCAGCGTTTCGTCATGACAACGCTCCTGAATGATTCCACCAGAACGCGGTCGCCAAGGTCTTTCACAGTACCCTCAAGTACCGGCTTCAGACTCATGCCGTCAGTTTGGTAGTTCTTGGGGGGCTTCAATTGACAGAAATCCACCAGGGTGGGCAAGATGTCCAGGTGCGCACTGAGTTGATCGACATCGCGGCCGCCCGTCAGCTTGCCGGCAGGCCAGTGAATAAAGCAGGGAACGCGGTGGCCGCCGTCATACGGGCTTCCTTTGGAACCTCGCATTCCGGCATTGAAGATACGCGACGCATAGGAGCTGCCGTTATCCGTGCAATAGATAAAGATGGTGTTTTCCGCCAGGCCATTCTTCTGCAGCATGATGCGCAGCTGGCCCACGCGATCGTCAAAATGCATCAATGCCGCGAACAAGGCAGGATTCGGCCTGCCTTTACACATGGTGACATACTTTTTGGGCGCATAGAACGGACCGTGGCAGATGTTGGTCGGGATATAGCAGAAGAACGGTTTGCCGGATGCCTTGGACTGCTTGATGAACCGGGTCGCTTCGTTGAACCAGACGTCCGTGCAGAATCCCTTATACTGGGTCTTCTTGCCATTATGCCAATACCGGTCGTCGAAGTAATCGTTACCCCACACATCGGCGACCGTTGTCACCGCGCCGTCGCCATGAACGACAGCCTCATGAAACCCCCTGTCGATGGGGCGGTAAGGATAGAGATCGCCCAGATGCCATTTTCCGAAGATGCCTGTGCGATATCCGGTGGCGGCAAATACGTTCGCAGCGGTGGGAATCTCCCGCGATATTAGGTTGGTGCCGTTGTTCGTGCCGCTGACACCAACGTGCCGGCAATGTCGTCCTGTCATCAGAGCCGCCCGCGTGGGTGAGCAGAGGGGGGAGACGTGATAGTCCGTGAGCCTGATACATTCAGCATGCAGTTTGTCCAGGTGTGGGGTTTTGAGCCAGGGGTGCCCATGACACCCCAGATCTCCATATCCCTGATCATCCGTCATAATCAGAATGACGTTAGGCTTCTTTGATGAGCCTTCCTCTGCGGATAAATGTCCCGTTATAGCTGTTGTCAATCCGGCCATAGCGGCTGTTTTGATAAATTGTCGTCTGTTCATTGTCTCCATCCTCTATTTCTTCCCTACGAAACAGCGCAGCTGCCCGTCGGTGGTGCACAGCAGCAGTTTGCCTTCCACCACGGCCATGCTGTCCCAGACGGGCGGGGCATCGAGTTTGTATTCGGCCAGTTTAGTGCCGTTCTCGGCGGACACCGCCCACATCACCCCGCCCATTCGGCCGTCGTATGCCTTTGACAGGTCGCCTTTGGGAAAGGCTACGGGCGTTCCCGCCACGAACAGGACATCGCCGGCCAACGCCATTGCTTTCCCGGTGAGCGGGATATCCACTTTCCATCGTTCCTTCACCCTCTGATGCACGCCGGCAGGTGGGGCCTTTCTCCTGCGCAGGCCGGGGGCTGCCTTCCTGGCAGGGGCTGCTTCTGAAGCAATTGCACCCGCAAAAAGTGTGTATCCTGCTGTACGCGGATCAAAGTAGTCGTGGCGGCTGGGCTGATATCCACGGACTTCGTAGAAGCGGTTGCCGTCTTTGACCAGGATATCCCCGTAGCTCGGCCCTCTGCCTGTGGGGATGTCGTAGAGCAACTTTGTGTTCAACGTCCAGAAGCTGCGGTGATGCGGCACAGACTGAACGAAACCGGGAGTTGCAATCAGGTGGGGCTTCTTGAGTTTGTTTTGTGGTACGGGTGTCAGGTCCGGCGTGAATGCATCGTGACGCAGGTAGACGTACTGATCATCAGCAAGCAGGATATCGCCCTTGTTGCCTTTGATTCCGAAGGGGTGGCCGTATTCTTCTCTGGTCATGAAGACTTGAGAGCCATCTTTGTTGTATGGTCCGTACAGATGTCGGCGGTGACGCACTTGGCCTGTTTGGGGGTCGAGCCCGAATAGCACCATGCCGCCGTCGACAAAGCTGTTTCGGCCAGCGCAGAAATAAGCGATATCGTTCCTGATCAGGATGCTGCCGCTCACCGGCCAGGCGGATTCCACTTGGGCGTAGGCGCAGATCGACCGATCCGGCAGCCCTTTGAACCGCCAAGCCAGCTTGCCATCCTTTGCCCGGAGACAATAGACCCAGCCGTCGTGCGAGCCGAAGAGCAGCTGGCCCTTATGCCATGTCGGCGGCGAGTCCACCCGCCCGCCGGCGGTGTAGGTCCACAACAACTTTCCGCTTTCGGCATCCACTGCGCGAACGGTGTGGGCATCCACATTGGCTACGAACACCTTGCCTTCGGCGATCGTGGGGGCGCTGAGCTTGGAGCCCAGTTTCGCCTGCCATTTGAGCTCGAGCTTCGCGGAGACGGCGGCCTTCGTGCAGCCGCCTCGGCTGATGTCATTGCGATAGGTCGGCCACGAATCAGTCCCGTCCGATTGCTTTGCGACGACGGGCTTCGAGAAGGCGGGGCCCTTGCCGACGCGCGGTCTGATCTTCAGGGGGATCGGCTGAGCCGAGGACTTGAGGCCCGGCTCGGCCGACAGTGCGTTGAACGCCGTCAGCGTGACCGTGTTGTAGCAGGAGCAGGCGTGAGGCCCCAGATACAGCAGGCCGTTGCATGGCAGGTACCCCACGCCGCACGTACTGCGCGCCCAATGGTTCGGGAACTCGCCCGAGCCGTCCAAAGCCAGGAAATCACTGCCGCCGGTCACCGAGTTGATGTACCAGCCGGCGCTGATGCGATTGCGGTAGCAGCGATCGTGGCTCATTGGCCCGATCACCTTCTGCGTCAGGGCCCTGACGAGTTTACCCGTGCGGGCATCATAGCCTCGCTTGTTCGCCGTCCACACCACGCCATTCACCAGGAAGAGGTCGGGGGATTTGAGGTGGTTGATATGGGTGAGTGCTTCCCACATCTGCGCGCCGTCCTTCAAGGAGAAGGCCCACAACGCGTTGCAGCCTGCCAGATACACGGCCTCATCGGAGAGCACGAGCGCAAGAGTCGTACCAGGTTTTTTGCCCGGTTGGTTGCGGTTACCCAGGATCTTCTTCTTGGCGTTCTGTGTGAACCACGGCCCCTTTTTCGCCGTCACTCGCCACCGCTGGCGCCCGGTCTTTCGGTCGACGCATACCAGCGCGTCCATGAGCGCATAGACCACGTTGGGCCCGCGAACCGCAAGCGTCGCGCCCTCGTAGTCTTTTGTCTCGTTGTCCTTCAGCTTCCAGATTTTCTGGCCGGATCGGGCGTTGATCGCCACAATCGTACTCGCAGGATTGGCGATTGATCGAATGAGCGGGCCATAGGCTTTCCTGCGGAACGCACTGGGACCGAAAGTCAGGGCGTGTCCCCGGCTCTTCGCGGCAGGGGTGCCGGATGAGGGCAGGAGTTTGGCACCTCCTGGCGCTCTCTCAGTTCCCAGGGTGTCATAAGGATCCCCCGTGACCACGTACACCACGCCGTCGGCGTAAACGAATTCCTGGGTCCGCTCCGTGCCTTCCAGTCGTCTCAGGATCTTTCCCGTCGCCGCATCGAACACGGTGATGGGCGCATTCAGACCCGGCGTGCAATAGATCTCGTCTCCGATGGCCGCCAACTGCCGCTGCAGTTGAGTCGGCGTATACTTGACGTACATGTATGTCGGCTGCCAGTTGGTAAACGGATGCCGCCAGAGTTCGATCCCGTTAAAGGCGTCGCGGCAGATGAGCGTATACTTGCCCGGCAAAGCCGGATGCTCCACGGATGCCCGGTCCTCGATGCTGTACAGCCGGCCCTTCGCCGAGACCAGACTCTGCATCGAAGGCAGCCCCAGGTGCGATCGTTGCCACTGGGGTTCTGCGATCCATCGGAAATACCGTGGGGGACCGACGACACTGTCGAACGCCACCGCGTTATTGTCGGGCGTGTTGTAGTGCTGCGGCCACTGGGCCATCTCTTTGGGCCAGGGCTTGACGGTCAGCTTGCCGTCGATGACGGCCACGCCGCCCGGACAGACCACGCGCATCAGTTCGTCCCGGGGAATCGACTGGGCGTCAGTGACCACCAGCGCGCGCACCAGGTTGTCCACGTATGGCAGGCCTTTGCCGCGGAGATGGTCAACGCTGACCGGTCCATAGAGGCCTTTCGACTGAATGTGTCTTCGTGCCTTATGAACGTTTGGCGGGTTGCGGTCCAGCCCGTGCACGGTAAACGCGTCGCTGATCCGCAGCGCAGCGGTCGTTTCTCCGCCGCCACAACCGAGATGCACCACCAGGCCACCAGTGATGCCGGCTTCCTTCAACGCTGTTGCAGGTTCCTTCGCCGTTACGGCACCCGTTGTCACGACGACAACCAGAACAATTATCGATAACCTCTTCATTCAGTATTTGCTCCTCTTTGTCTGAGATTTCCTGTATGGATTTCTGCCCACGACCATCGCGTGCCTTTCCCATGCCGACACCATAGCACAGTAGCCTTGCTTCGGCAACTTGTCACGGCGGAGCGCCGAGCCGCAGCCGGATCCTGGACAGGGAAGGATAGTGGCGATCTGCTGATCCACCTGCGGACCATAGCACAGCCGGGGGAATTGATCTTGCGGGCGGCATCTTTCACATTAGAATCCTTCTTGCCCGGCCGGCTGGTGTGGGGCCAACGAAAAGGTTATCGGTTTCTCGGAGATACTCACATGTCATCAAACGCAATCGGCAGGATTCTGGTAGTGCTTGGTGTGGTGTTCCCCCTGGGCTGCGCGTCAGTGCATGACGCCCACATGGCCACGGGTGACAAGACGGGCCGATCACCACTCGACGAGCTTCCCCCCTACATCAGGCAGGTCACGCATTTCGGACAGCGGGCCGACTGGTCGCACGACGGGAAGCGGATACTGTTCCTGGAAAGGACGTTCGGCGACGTCTTCGAGGTGGCGGTCGATACCGGCGCGATTCATCCGATGACGCACCACTACCATCATGAGGGCTACACTCGGGCACTCTATCTGGCCAATGGTGACATTCTGCTTTCCGGTGCCAGGGAGTTTGACGCCAAGAACCCCTGGGCCAGCCGCAGCGAGAAGAACGCCGAACTGTGGGTCCTGAAGAAGGACCTTTCCGGCCCGCCGGTGCCGCTGGGTGAGAAGTGCATGGAAGGTCCGGCCGTCTCCCGCAAGAACATGCGGATCGCCTGGACACAGAAGAAGCAGTTCTACCTGGCGGACGTCGTGTATGTTGACGGCGTTGCACAACTGGCCAACAAGAAGCAGATCAAACGCCTGACGCCCTTCAAGACCGGTTACGAGTCGCAGAACCTCCGGCCACCGGACGAGAAGGAGCTGATCTTCTCGGCCTACGGATACCAGGGCACGGAAGTCGCCGGGGTGGACCTCGAGACCGGCAAGGTGGTCAACTATTCCAACGCCCCGGGCCAGTATGACGAGCCGGAAGGCATATTCCCCGACGGCAAGCACACGCTTGTGGAGGGCAACAGGCACCTGCCCAAGGCCGAGCGGCGCGGATCAGGCAGGATCGACATCTACAAGCTGGCCCTGGACGGCTCGGGCAAGCTCGAGCGGATAACACATTTCGCCAGCTACCCGGACTACAAGAGTTCCAATCCCGTGGTCAGCGACGACGGGAAGTACATGGCCTTCCAGTGTGCCCGCAGAGGCGCCAAGGCCGGCGTGGGCATCGGGATATTGGTGTTCGACCTGAAGATGTACGAGCGGATGAAGAAGGCCCGCAGCAATTAGCCCCCGCTCCAATCCGGCCCAGGAGTTTTGGGATCCGTTTTCAACCGGCCGCGCTGACGTCCTTCTGGACCTTGCCGCCGCGTTTCAGGTCTACGTCGTCGCCCCGCAGGGCGTCCTGCAGTTGGGTGACTTTCAGTTCTCTCGGGATGATGCCCTTCTTGACCGACATTGCCGCCGCCAGCCCAGCCGCGTGTCCGGTGGCTACGCAGTTGCCCATGCTCTTTCCCGCCGAGGCCGCCACATGTGTCGCAGAGATGCACCGCCCGGCCATCAGCAGACCGTCGAGCTTCTCCGGCAAAATGGCGCGGTAGGGCACGTCGTGGACCTTCATCTTCTGGAAACGCACGAAGCCGATGTCCAGATACCCACTGCGCCAGGCGATCACGTCGTCGAAGGTTTGCCCTTCCACGGCATCTTTCTCGGTCAGGATATAGAGGCCCTTAACGCGTCGGGTCTCGCGGACGCCCATCTGCGTCCCCGCGCCGGTCAGTTCGATGTCCTTGAGGGCCTCGCCGCCGAACTCCCGCATGGCCCGGGCCATCTGCAGGATCTGTCGCCTGCTGGTACATTCGGCCTTGCTGCGCTGGAAGGGGTCGGTCGCATCGAACTGACCGATGTCCCTGGTGCCGGCGTGATTTATGTAGAAGCTGGTGGAGTTGGCCTGTCTTCGCAGGCCCCAGCCCTTGGGGATGAGCGGGTATTTCTTGCGAGCCTTGACGGCGATCTGCCTGATGTTGGCCTTGCGAAGCTGCTCGCTCGTAACGTTGGTCAGGCTCAGGCACAGCGTCATCGGCGAGAGCGACCCGAGTTCCTTCATCGTCTCGGCGCCGGCGAAGAAGGCCACGTCCGCGTCGCCTGTACAGTCGACCACGGCGCCTGCGTTGATCGTGGCCAGTCCCTGCTTGGTCGCCACGACGACACCGGTCACGCGATTGTCCTTGACGACGGCATCCACGGCCTGCGTATGGACGAGATACTTGCCCCCGACCTTGTCCAGTGCGTTGAGCACGGCGACTTTGAGGTACTCGACATTGCACCAGAGCTGGTGCTGGCCGATCCTGACGGCCTGGTCACCCAGGGCAAGAAGCTCGGCGATGACAAGTTCGTGGACTTTCGAGCGCGGCTTGCTCGCCGGGCGCATCTGGTTGATCGGCATGCCCAGGCACCAGGCGGCTACGCCGCCGAAGAACGCGTGGTTCTCGATCAGCATGGTCTTTGCGCCGGCCTTGGCCGCTCCCAGAGCGGCCCCGATCCCCGCCGGCCCGCCGCCTACAACAAGGACGTCGAACTTCATGCCGTGCAATCTGGGTGTCTTGGCCCGTGCACCTTTCGGTCGGTCGGGCGCGGCCGCCCAGCCGGCCGATGCGGCGCCCAATGCTGACGTGGCTGCGGCGCCCAGGGCTGCAGCTTTCAGAACGTCACGACGATTCGCATTTCCTTGTGACATAGTCGATGGCTCCTCATGTCAGGCCCGGGCGCCGGTCGGTTGTCGTCATGCACGATTGACCGTGGCCTGGCCTGGTTCATGTCTCACTTGGCAGTCTTCCCGGCGGTGGGCTCTACCACAACGCGGAATCCCACATTATATACTTTCTGCCATGCGGGATAGCTCAGGCGGAACGCGCTGCGGCAGCGTTTGGGCCTGTCGCGCCATGATCCTCCGCGGACGACCTTTCGTGCGGTGGCGTCGGTGGCGCTGCGGCCGTCGGTGCGGCGATATGGGTAGGGGCGATACGTCGATCGCGTCCACTCAGACACATTGCCGTGCATGTCGTGCAGACCCCAGGCGTTGGGCTTGTACTTGCCGACCGGCGCTGTCACGAGCATGCCATCGTTGAAACGGGCATCCCGCGGGATCAGGTCGGGCACGTCATGTCGGCCCCAGTGGGCCAGCTTGCTTATCGACACGTCCCCTCGGTCCTCTTGGGTGCCGCCTGGCTCGCTGACGACCCGGCCAGGAGGAATGCTGCGATCAAACCCAACACTAGAGATTTCACGGTCCACCTGCCCATAGTTGCCTCACTGTTCAACTGACATTCCCATATGGTCGCGGGCCTCGGACCATCCAGAGCCGCCAAATCGGATTATCCGCTCTTGGTCGTGTTGCGACAAGGGTTTCCTGTCCCTTGAGCCGAGAACAGCATTGTGCCGGGCCACGACAACTCTTTCCTGGGCGGCCGGCGGTCTGGGCGCAGTTGCGCAGCGGCGTTAACACGGTCTCCATCGTCAAGGGGGGAAACGATTGGGGGCGCCGGGCGCCTGTACGCTTGACTTTTCGACGCGGGCAAATAGACTCACGGTTGTGCCCGATGGGCAAACTGCTCAGCGAGTGCTCAGACCCAAACCGCTTCCGTCAAAGCTCCGAAGGAGACAGACAGATGAAGACCCAAGGCTTACTCTCGATCGCGTGCCTGCTCTGCTTGTATCCGGCAGACTTCGCGCGCTGCGAAGACCGGCCGGATTGGTGGTTGAAGCCGCATCGCATGTTGCAGACCAATTTGCGCGAGATCGACGCGACGATGGATGTCGACCAGTATATCCGGGAACTGAAGGAGTGGAAAGTCAACGTGGTGAAGTTCAACGTGGGCGGAATTGTGGCGAATTATCCCACCAAGGTGAAGTATCACTACCGCAACACGTTCATGAAAGGCGACTTGACCGACACCGTACTGCGGCGCCTCCATGCCGAAGGAATCCGCATGATGGCCCGATTCGACGTGAGCAAGATCAATGAGAAGTTCGCCGCGAAAAATCCCGACTGGCTCTACGTCAGCGAAGCCGGAAAGCGCGTGAATTACAACGGCCAGGTGCATACGTGCCTCAGCGGCGGGTATCAGCAGGAGTACATGTACAAGTTTCTGGGAGAAGCGATCGACCGCTATCCGGTCGACGGCGTCTTCTTCAACATGAGCGGATACCAACGCAGAGACTACAGCCGCAACTACCACGGCATCTGTCAATGCGACAACTGCCGCCGCCTGTTCAAGAAGTTCAGCGGCTTGGACTTACCGCCCAAGCAGAACAACAGCCCCGCCTACAGGAAGTACGTCGCGTTCACTCGGATGATGGTGGCCAAGCAGACCGATAAGGTCAAGACGTTCTTCAAATCCAAACGACGCGGCCTGGCGCTCTACACCATAGACGTCATCCGCAGCGAATCCGGTTCTCCCGTGGGCAGGGGCACCTACTACGATACCGACAAGGTCAAATCGGCCATGTTGACCATGGGCCGAAAACAATACAACAACACGGCGAACCATTTTTTTGAAATGCCCTACCGGCACGCGGGCGCCGCTCCGGCCCTTCAGGCACGGCGAGTCTGGGAGCAGGCGGTAAACGGGGCGTGGCTGGGCTTCTACTGCATGGGGCCTCTGCATCGCCTGGAAGACCGCGCCGCGCTGAAAGTGCTGAAGAACATCTATCGATTTCACGGAGCCAATGAATCGTGGTTTCTCGATACCATACCGGCCGGCGACGTCGGAGTGGTTCGTCAAGGCGGAGACGAGTACCAGGGAATTCTCCAAATCCTCTGTGAAGGCCAGGTCGGTTTTGATCTGACGGGCATCGATCCGCAGCAGCTCGGGCGGTTCCCGTTGATCATCGTACCGGCCGCGGGCGAGTTGGATCAGGCCCAGGTCGCGATCCTGGACGCCTATGTGAAGAAGGGCGGGAAACTGCTGCTCACGCAAGAAGTCCCGAAAACGCTGAAGAGCCTGGGGAAGATCAAACTCATCAAATCTCGCGGGTCGGAAATGGGCGCCTACGTTCGCATTCGGCCGGAGGACAAAACCGCGTTGGGTAAGGCCGCGTTCGACGACCTGGACCTCGTCTTCTTGGCGGGCCGGTTCCAGGTGTACCAGACGGATAATGACGTGAAGAAAATGCTGCGACTGATTCCGGGCGACATGTTCGGCCCGCCGGAGAAATGCTACTATCGCCACGTGTCTGATCATCCGGCCCTGATCGTCCGCAAACACGGCAAAGGGGCGGCCGCCTGCTTCACCTTCGGCATCGGCACGCACTACGCCCGGTGGGCCCATCAGGGACACGCCGCTTTGCTGTTGGGTGCTATCGATAATATGTTGGCCTTGGAACGCCGCGCGCTCGTGACGGCGCCGCCGCTGGTTCAGATCAATCAGCGAGCCGATCGAGCCGGCCGGTTCGAATGGATCAGCCTGTACAACCACACCGGTCAGCGCGGCAAGGCGTTGCACATGCCGATTCCGATTGCCGGCATTCGCATCGATTTCATGCCAAGAAAGCCCCTGAAAGCCGTCCGTCTCCTGCACGGCGATAAGAAGTTGACCTTTACAAAGCGAGATGACGGCCGCATCATGGTCGTTCTGCCACCGTTGGATCACTATGAGATTGTGGTCTTCGAATACTAGGCGGCCGAAAGGCTTTCGTCTCGTTCCGCCGAGAATCTCCCATTCATCGTCGGCCCGGATCAGAAAGGCAAGATCATAGAGTCAAGTATCAAGACACTGGGCGAAATCGGAAAGCTGCTGGATCGATAGCGAGCTGACGGATTACAGCGAACGCCTGATCGTCAAACTCAGAAGGAGCCAGAATGAACAACAGAACCAAGACCGTGTTTGCCATCACCGCCCTGGTGTTGGCAGGACTCGTCCTCAATGCCTCGGCGAAGGACATCCCCGCCCAACTGGCCGATCCGGACGGCAAACCGGGCGACGCCACCAAGCCGGTCAAGGTCTACATACTGGCCGGGCAATCCAACATGGTGGGGATGGGCAATCTAAGCGGCGCCAGATGCCTCTATACGGGCATCTACCTGACGGCCGACCCGGCGGCGCCCAAGGGGCCCCTGCAAATCTGGCGAGTGGGCACCTACAAGATCGCTCCGCTGACACTCTACGGGCCGGACGGCACGCCGACGCAGAAGCCGGTCGCACAGGGCCAACTCGAAGTGCCCCAGAAGGGCATCTATCAAGTGCACTGCGGTTTCGGCGAGAGCTCGTACAACGTGATGGAACTGGATGGGAAGCAGGTCTACCGCAGGGCGGCGGGCGGCGGGCCGGTCAAGCAGGACGTGACCCTCGAGCCCGGCAAACGCTACGCGTTCAAGATCTCCGGCTTCAAGGGCGACCCGCCGAGGTTCTGGATGCAGAAGACGGACCTGCTGGGAAAGGGCGATCTGGAAATCGTGACCAAACGGGACAAGAAGTTCCCGAACCTGATCGACGACAAGGGCAAGTGGACCGTACGCAATGACGTCTATTTCCAGGAGGCACGCCTGGCAAAAGATGGCAGAGGATGTCCCCTCAGCGCGACCTCGAACGGCAAGACGATCGGCCCGGAGCTGGGCTTCGGCCACGTCATGGGGACCTACCACGACGAGCAGGTCCTGCTGATCAAGACCGCCCAGGGAAATCGCTCGCTGGGCTTTGACTTCCGCCCGCCCTCCAGCGGCCGGACCGACCCCGACAACAAGTGGGAGTCGCTGGAGTACAAGCTGATGGTCGAAGGTGTCCGCAAGACGTTAAAGGACATAGCCAAGATTGTTCCCGGTTACAAGGGCCAGGGCTACGAGATCGCCGGTTTTGCCTGGTGGCAGGGGCACAAGGACGGCGGCGTAACACAGGCGGAATACGAGAAACACCTTGTGAACTTGATCAACGATGTGCGGAAGGAATTCAAGGCACCCAGGATGCCGGCCGTCATCGCCACGGTCGGTTTCGGTGGTCACAAGATGGCAGACAAGTATGTGAAGATCCTGCAGGCGCAGATGGCGGTCGGCGATCCGAAGAAGCATCCGGAATTCGCCGGCACCGTGGCCTCCGTGGACACCCGCGACTTCTGGCGCGAGGTGGATGAGTCGCCGGCGAACCAGGACTATCACTACAACCGCAATGCCGAGACCTACATGCTGGTGGGCGACGCCCTCGGCCGTGCGATGGTCAGGCTCCTCGGCGGGAAGGCGGAAGCGCTTCCGCAAGCCCCCAGGCCGAAACCTGCTGCAAAGCAGGCCACTGCCGAACCGACGGAGCAGGAAAAGGCCGCCGCGCAAGCGGCGCTGGCCCCGATTATTGTGGATGGTATAGCGGCGGCCTATATCGCCAACCTCAGGTATAACAAGGCCCTGTTGAGTGAGGCAAAGGGCCAAAAACCGACGCGGGCGAACCAGTTCCTGCGCGGCGCGATGTATGGACTGGTCAACTGCTATCGAGCGGCCGGCGTGAACGACTATGACTGGCACACGTTCGGGCCGGACCTTAGGGACCTGAAGTGGGACTACTTCAGCTTTGACCCCAAGGAAGCCCTGCCCAAGGACAAGGGCGGCCGCTATCGCAAGGTGACTTACCCCGAGGGAATGGCCAACTGGTTCGCGTCCGACTTCGACGCCAAGAAGGCGGGTTGGAAGAAGGGCCTGCCGCCATTCGGCCAGCTCGACGGCAAGCTGGCGCCACTCCGCGAATGCCCGAGAGGAAGCCACTGCGGCTGCGGCGAGAAACCGAAGACGCTGTGGGAGAAGGAAGTTCTCTTGATGCGCGGCACGTTCGAAATACCCCCGCTCAAAGAGGGCCACCGCTACCGGATCGTTGTCGGCGGCAGCGCCCACGTCAATGCCGGCGAGGGTTATGCGATCTACGTCAACGGCAAGCTGCTGGCCGAGTCGAAAGCCGGCGTCGGCATGCGGCAGGGCGGACAGCCCCGCGGCGGGCATGTCTACACGGAGTTTCGAGACGAGTTCAAAGGCGGCAAGGTGACCATCGCGGCGACCAGCTTCCTGAGATACAACCACCCGCGCAAGAAGCCCTATCCCCCCCGCGGACACATCACGGTGTGGATGGAAGAGGCGAAGATCCCGCCGGTGGGTCGTTAGGTGATGGAGCAAACAACGCTTAACCGCAACCTGAAGTGATGTTTCTTCAATAACGTGTAAAGGAGATGGCTATGAAGAGTAAGAAAGTACTAGCTGTATTGTGCCTGATGGCAGCAATGTTAATCGCAGTCGCCGGCGTATCGGCCGCCGAGAAGGCCAAGACGCTGCCCGACCCCGACGGCAAGTCGGCCGACATGAGCAAACCCGTACAGGTTTACATCCTGCTGGGCCAGTCCAACATGATCGGCGCCGGCAGGATCGCCGGCGACAAAGAAGGGACGCTGGAGCACGCGGTCAAGGCTAAGAAGAAATACCCCTACCTTGTGGATGACGCAGGCGCTTGGACCGTGCGCAAGGATGTCCGCAATGTACGCGTCATGGGCAGCGGCACGGGGAAGATGCGGCGGGGCAACAATGAATGGATGACCATCAAGGGCGGGAACATCGGCCCGGAGATCGGCATCGGGCATCAGGTCGGGCACGCCGTCGATGCGCCCGTAATGATCCTCAAGAGCTGCACCGGCAACCGCAGCCTCGGCTGGGACCTGCTGCCCCCCGGCAGCGAGCGCTACGAGGTCGAAGAGAAGGGCAAGACCATGGTCTACGCGGGTTATAAGGATTCGCCGGACAGATGGGAAAAAGGCACCGAGCCGAAGAAGATCGGCTGGTACGCCGGCATGCAGTACGACGGCGACATCGCCAACGCCAAGACGGTGCTCGCCGAACTCGAGAAGCACTACCCCGGGGCGAAGAAGTACGAGATCGCGGGGTTCTTCTTCTGGCAGGGCGACAAGGATCGCTACAACGCCGCGCATGCGAGTCGCTACGAACAGAACCTCGTGCACTTCATCAAGACGCTGCGCAAGGACTTCAAAGCCCCGAAGGCAAAGTTCGTCGTTGCCACCCTTGGCCAGACCAAGAAGGGCGCCACGGGCAATGAGGGAAAGATCCTTGAGGCCCAGCTCGCGGTTGACGGCAAGAACGGCAAGTACCCGGAGTTCAAGGGCAATGTGGCCACCGTTTACACCAACCCTCTTTCCAAAGGCGGCGCGTCCAACGGCCACTACGGCGGAAATGCAGAGACCTACATGAATGTTGGCGAAGCCATGGGCCGGGCAATGGCGGAACTATTAAAGAAAAAGAAATAGAAGAACGACCGATCGGAGAATCGTCTCGGCGACTTGTCACGGCGAAGCCTTGGCGAAGCCGGAAGTCCGAAGGACGAAGCGGGAAGCCTTGTCGCCATGACTACTACTTTCCGCCGGTTGCAGGACTCTTGCGGGGGTACCACAGGGACCTCCAGTACTTGCGGTCCAGTTCGTAAGGGTCGACGGGATCCTTTTCGATGTCGAAGTCCTTGGGCAGGATGCCGTAGACCTTCATCTCGCGGAGGTAGTGGACGTTCGGGCGGAAACCCGGCATGTCGAAGCGTTGGATCTTGTCGAGTCTCGCCTTGTCGCGGCTGATACCGGCAAGGATGGCCTGGTAGCCGGGGTCTTTGGTGTCTTTGAAGATCACGATTCGCTCGTCGACCGTCTTTCCGTTCTTCTTGACCTTGCGGACCATACCGTTGCCCCCGGCCGCCGGCGACAGGGGCATGGTCAGGACCAGCGACCTGGCCGGATCGGACAGATTCATCGCGGTGTTCACGTTGAACTTGCCGCCTTTGTGGCACTTACCGCACTTGGCGGCGAAGACCTTCCGCATACCACCGTCACCGCCCACGCCCCCAACCATCCCGGTCCCCAAGCCCGCATACGTGCCCGGATAAGTCGCCGCCGACTCGATCCACAGACGGATCATCGTCTTTTCGCGCGGCGATACCTTGGCCTTGTAGTGCGATCCGTCGATCAGTTTCATAAGCTTGCTGGCCGACGATCCGATCGTCCGCGGGGCGCGGTTTCCATCTCTGTTTCGCCCGTCGGAGACGAGGCCCCTGGTGGATATCGTCCAGTAGCTGTGCGAGTACATCGGCCCCCGCCCGCCATCGAGAAGCACCTTGCCCGCATACGGTCCGCCTTTGGCGGTCTTGGAAGGTCCGTGGCAGCCCGCGCAGTGCTTGTCGAGGATGGGCTGGATGTCGCGCGGGAAGTCGTAGATGTCCGGAACGCCGGCGGGCGGTTTGATCTTGCTGGGGCCGCGGAGCATGGCTTTGGACCGCCGCCCTGGAGGCGCGGTGCTGCTGCGCTGCTCGTGGCAACCGACGCAACCAAGGTTTTCGCCCGGTTGGACGGTCATGAAACTCTGCATCCGCTTGACCGACAGATCGTTCTCGTCGATCGCCACGAAGAATATGCTCCGCAGTGCGGGCAGTTCGAAGTACGCCGAACCGTCTTCTTCGACCGGTACGGTCCCGAGCACGCGTTCCATCGTGAACGATCCGCCCATGGTCAGAGGCTCCATGCCGCCCGAGAAGTTCACCGGTTTGGGCAGGGCTTCGAGAATCAGCAGCTTCTTGATATCGCCGCGTTTGACGCCACGCATGTTCCGCCCGATGTAGACGTCCTGGAGCGTGACCGTACCGGTCAACGCAGCAAGGTTGACGCGAGGGGGTATTACGTGTTCGCGTTTTCTGGGGCGCAGCGGGCGGGGCTCGTGGACCTTCATCGCTCCGACGATCCAATCGCGGGGCAGGTTGTAGAGCATGTACGAATTACCCTTGGCGTCTATCACGCGGATATCGGTATCGCGGGCGACGAGGAAGCAGTCTTGCGAGACAGGGTAGGGGTCGCGCAGCGATCCGTCGCGATTGATTGATTTGGCCATCGAGCGGTTGTCCGGCCCGTTGCGCGGATCCACGATTGTCATCACACCGGCGTGTTCCTTGCGTCCGTGCCCCGGCGAAAACGATACGATCACCTTTTTTGTGTTGGGGATCGGCTTGGCGTCGATCATTACGGTTCCACCGTGCATGTTCCCGTAGAAGACCGTCTGGTTTGTCCCGTCGGGGTTCATCGTCCAGAGATGGTGGAAGCGAACCTGCGAGCGATCGATATACTCCCATCGCTGATAGAGTATGCGTCCGTCCGGAAGGAGCCACGGCGTGTTGTCCTGCTCGATATTGCACGACAGCTCGCGGATCTCGCTGCCGTCCGCCTTGCAGCGGTGGACGGTGGCCACTCGTACGAAATAGCATTGCACGAAGCGGTTGGCCCGCGACGAGCAGAAGACGATATCGCCGTCGGGCAGGTAGATCGGTTCGATATCGTCGTACTTTTCATTGGTGATCTGCCTCAGGCCGCTGCCGTCGATATTGATCTCGTAGAGGTGGTAGAAGGGCTGGCCGCCCTTGCGGTACGAAAACAGTATCTTCTTACCGTCGTAGTGCATCTGCGGGTCGCGCACACCGCCTTTGGGGTCATTGATCAGGGAGGTGACCTTGCCTGTCTTGACGTTCAGGCGGCAGAGGCGCCCGCCGTCGTGGTACATCTTGCGCTTGGGATTGTTGGACCAGTAGCTGAAGTTTGCGTACCAGTGACCGTCACCGTCAACTTGGCGGACGGCGAAAATAATCTCGTTGACGCCGTTCTTTTCGAGCAGCGCGACGGCCTGTTTGCGATCTGCTTCGATATCCTCAGGCGTCATGGGTTTCCGGATTCCCCGCTTACCGGGCCCGGCTGGCTTACGAATGGGGCGCCGGGAGCCTCGCGCCTTGTCGCTCTGCAGGATATTGTCAACGTTGATGTGTCCCCAGCCCTCGGTGGAATCGTCAACGATCTGTATTCGGACTGTCCTTCCTTTCAGGACGCGAACGTCCCAGTTCCCCCAGGTCAGCCTCTCGTTGTCTGCCCCTGTCGCTGTCCGCACGACTTTCTTGCCAACGATCAGATCCACGCACGTATTACCAACCTGCGACCCTCCGCCGATCAGAAAGTTGATGTAATTTCGCTCAATCTTGAACTCCCCAGAAGTCAACGTGCCCTTGGACAGGTCGGCTTTCAGGAACGTGTTGACCAGTCCCTTGCCCAGAAAGCCGCTGACGTGCTGCTGGTTGCCAATCGTCCCGCGGGCCGGCGCCTTGCCGAAAGCGTCGCCCGTAGCCTTCCACGAACCGTAATCCTTGCCCTCGAAGTCGGCGATCAGTATATCGCCCGCAGCTCGCGCCACAGCCGGAGCCGCCAGTAAACACAGTACCATCAGAAATGTTTGTCGCATCGAAATGTCCTCGTGGTGGTTGTAGGGTGAGTTTTCTGTCTGCAATATCTAACACAACGTTGTCGCCATGAGAGCTTGCGGGCGTATCGGCCGCTTTCCCATGCCAACATCATAGCATCGTAGCCTTGCTTCGGCAATCCTGGACAGGGCAGGCTCGCCGCGGCTGCTGGGTTGAAGAAGCCTCCTCTGTCACATACCATGGGCACAAAGATTGCCCCTCCCTACCCTGGCCCTGCCTGCCCAGTAGCTTGGCAATCTCTTACAAGAACCAACACGAGGAGACTGATCTCATGATGCTATTGGGATTCACATCGCGAAATGTACTGCTGGCCGTTGTGTTGGCCCTGGCGAACATGCAGGCTGTCGGAGCCGAGAAACCTGCCTCGCAAGGCGACTTCAAGCGCCCGCAAGCCAAACATCGAACCAGCCGGCCCGTGCCGACGCCCTGGCTTGGGTACGGGCATGACGATTCGCCGGAAATTCGCGGCGCGACCTATCTCAAGAAGCCCGATGAGATCCGCGCGATGGTCGACCGCTTGAAAGGGAAACCAAAAGGATCGCTCAGCTATCCCAAGGGCAGCGGACTGCGGATCGTCGCGACGGGACATAGTTGGATGTGGCCCGGCTATCGAACGCTTCCGAAAATCGCCAAGGCGGCTGGGCTCGAGCAGCAGCTGCGTGTCAACGGAAGGGGCGGCGAGCTGGGCGGTGCTCGCATGATGTGGGAACTCGAAAACGGAATCCTTTCATCCCGCAAGCCGATGCCAGTGTGCATGGCCGCCATTACAACCGGCAAGTGGGATGTCATGATGTGGGGCAGTTACACGAACGATCGCCCCGAGTATTACTTGGGCTGGATCGATTTCTGCTTGAAGTTCAACCCAAAGATGGAATTCTACGTCTTCAACGGCTGGCCGCAGTGGGCGGACGGATTTGGCGATGGCGACCGGAAACCACGGATCGAGAACTACCGTATCCGGGCTAAGATAACAGACAAGGCAATCACGAAGCAGATCGCCGGCATCGACAAACGCTATCCCAATAAAGTCCATGTCCTGCCGACCAACGAAGCGATGATGGCCGCGCTGGAACTCTACTTCAAAGGGAAGCTGCCGGGCGTGAAGGGGCTGAATCGCAAGGCCGACGGCAAGAGCCCCTCGATCTGGAGCGACGGCGGGCATCTCGGCGTCGGCATGGACCGGCTGGAAGGTTACGTCTTCTACGCGACGCTTTATCAGAAGTCGCCCGAGCTGATCAAAGCCAAGCTTCAGTTCCACAACGACGAGCTGGACGCAATCTTCCGAAAGATCGCGTGGCAGGCCGTCATCAATAATCCGCTTTCGGACGTGACGGACAAGAACGGAAATGGGATCGGGGACGAGATCGAGTAGGTCTTGTCGGCAGCGCTGTTCGGGATTTCCAATGTCCGAAACGAAACCCTACACATGAAAGCTGCGTAACGCCGGTTTAAACCCCCCGAACTCCCCGAAACTTGCCCGGTAATACTTGCAGCGCAGAGTTCTAGCCCCGATTAGTTGCTCGTACGCGCTGGCCGATCAGGCGGCCGATTCTCATTGCTTCTTCCCATACTTCTTTCTGATCCTCGACCCGTGAGTATGGGTAATCGGATGACTTGGCATCCGGTCCGTAACGTTTCTTTAATCCACTCATCTCACATTCATCTCCCTCGCCACAGGTCAGGCAGGGAATGTTGCCCATAATCTTCAGTTGCCCAATAAGCTCCATACGTTCCATGTCCCTTAACTGTGTGGCCAATGATTGGCTGACAATATCCGCCGCATCGGGACTCACGTAGGTTAGAACCGTTGCACACAGCTTGCCCCCAAGCAGGTTGGTCACATGTCTCAGCGACCAGAATCTCTCAAGAATCGCTTTTGTGAAACCGTCTATCTGTTTATAGGGAATATATGCGCCAATAATCAACGCCTTGGCTTTCTTGATTGTTTCTGCAAGTTCTGGAAAATCATCCTCAACTTTGCAGATGTTGTCCGGAACACACCGTTTACAGGCAAGGCAAGGTCTGACGTTGATTCGGCTCAGTTTCACAAATTCGGATTCCAGTTCGGTCGCATCCAACATGGCTTGAACGAGCCGGTCCGTGTTACTGTTTTCTATAGGACTCCCGGAAATTCCCAATACTTCAATACTCATTACGATGTTCCTGTCATTCTATTAAGCCTTATAACGCCGCGGATCAGTCGCGGCGACGTACCCCGAAGCCGGTTCGGGACTTCCGTCCCGACCTACGTCGGGACTCCAGCGTCGGGATCGGGATCGGAATCGCCTGCTTCCGGCTTGTTATGTCTTTCCGTTCTCTCTGCAACCCGGTCGATTGCCCATGCAATGTACTGGCCGAGCTTTCCCGTGTCGATGTCCTTGTAGTGCCGGAGAATGTCCATCGCCTCCTCCGTGCCGATATTGGCTAGTGCGATGACGGCATTTCTCTGCATCACAGGCGTGCGGTCATTGGCCAGCAAGGCCTTGAGGTCTGGGCATCTTGTCAGTCCGGCCAGTGTCCGGTGGCTGGCATGGCGGGACGGATCAAATCCTGAGCGGGGATCCGGCACCCGCGGCTTCAGTTTTTGGTTCACTGGGCAGACTTCCTGGCATATGTCGCAGCCGCACACCCAGTTGCCCATCCTCTCGCGCAATTGTTCCGGAATATCGTCCTCCTTGCGAGTCAATGGATTGACACATAGAGCCGGATTGAGTTTATAGGGCGCATAGAGAGCGCCTGTCGGGCATGCCTTCAGGCATCGTCCGCAATCTTCACACGGGGCAGGAGGAGCCTCAAATGCATCCGGTTCCAGTTCCATGTCCGTGATGACCGCACGCAGCGCAACGAATGAACCGAACTGGCTTGTAAGCAAGAGACCGTTCCATCCGTACGATCCAAGGCCAATGTCATTTGCGGCGTACTTCAGTGGAATATCCTGTCCCTGAACTGCCCGATGGCCGGCCTCCTCAATGAACTCCGCCACTTGTTCCGCAATCTGCCGAACAACCGGATAGTAGGCATAGTTTCTGGCGGTCTTCCCCTGCAGCTTCTGTCTTGTTGCTTTGTAATCACCTTCCGTGCCAAACGAATAGACGCCAAGAATGACAATCGACTTCGCCGAAGCAAGGGCGCGACGCGCATCTGACAGATTCCGGAAGAGCTCAATGGCCTCTCCGGAGATCATGTAGTCCTTTCCTGTGGCCCCCGTCTCCTGAAGTTGTGCAGAGGCTTCCTTAACGTAGTCGGCATAAACGCGCACACCGGCGACCGCTACCAGATCGGCCCCACAAGATGTGGCAAGTGAGATTATCTCTTTCTTCAGTGACATAACGACTCGGATCAGGCGAGGTTATTTGCCGCCGCCTGCATCCGTCTTCTTAGACGGCTTAACGGAAAACACAGGCTGCCACGAAGTGCGCATGGGGATCACCTTGAGGTCGGATATCAGCACACGCTGATCTGAGCCATCTGCATTCATAACCCAAATCTCAGGACGCTTTCGGCGGTTTGTATCGAAGAGAATCCTCTTGCCATCCGGTGACCACGTGGGGTTGTCACTCGATGCGGGTGCCGGTGCGGCGGTCAGTTGCTTCCGATCGGTCCCATCGGCCTTCATGGTCCAGACCTGGCCGTAACGGTGTTCTCTTCCAGCCCAGTAGGCAATTCGTTTGCTGTAAAGCCAGGCAGGGGCGTTCGCGCTGCTACCATCCGGAGTATACTCAGTCTTCTTGGAATGGGTGAGTTGTTTCGGATGTTTGCCGTCACTGTCCATGACCCAGACCTGGCCGGATCCGCGAGCATTTCCCGACCAGTAGGCAATCTTGTCGCCCTTAGGCGACCAGGCTGGGCAATGGTTATTGTCTTTTGACGTGAGCTGCTTCTCGCCTTTTCCATCAAAACCGATAGTCCATATCTGGCGTTGTCGCTTCTCATCGAATCTCGTGACTGCGAGTTTCTTCCCATCGGGTGACCAGGCAGGTAAGAAACCTGATGTGATCAACCGTTCGTTCTTTCCGCTGGAATCTATAATCCAGACTTCACGCTTGTGATTTCGTATGGAAACAAATGCCAATTGTTTTCCGCTTGGTGACCATGCAGGAAAGAAATTTCCCTTTTTCCCCGTCGTGAGCTGCTTTCTGTTCTTGCCATCCGGTGTGATCGTGTAGATTTGTGCGTATTGGCTTGCCCGCGGACCTGGCCTTTGGTCGGGTGCATCTGCGAAGGCGATCAGGCCGTTCGACGGCTTTGTGCTCTTCCTGACTGATTCGCCGGATATGCGTGCCACGAAGCTGACGCTGAGGATCACGAATGTCGCAGCCCACAGGACATACCTGACTTTGCTTGTCGGTTGGCGCGTGATTCCCATAGTCCATTCCTTCTGCAGTTCTTCTTCTCTAACAATGTTTATTGCGCGTTTTGTCTAACGTCGCAAATCAGCGGCGTGGTTTATCGCCTGCGCTGCATTTGTCTGGTTCGGCATTGTTATTGTAAAGCCAACTTGAGTATTCTGTGGTTGAGTCTTTCATGTCTTCGTACAGCCAGACCATCCGGTCGAGGAACCAGACTTTACCGGCATAAATCAGGACAGCCCCCAATACCGTTGGCCAGATTTCCAGCTGCCAAAGCCCCCAGATCAGGAACAGCATCCCGAGGCCGGAAATTCCGCTCAGCAGATTCGGAACAAGGCGGTGATGTTCGGGAACCGGAATCTGTTTCCGGTTGATCCACACGCGTTCTCCAAGCACCGCTTTGGAGGCCCAGTTATCCGTGGAGATCGGTTTTCGAAATATCCGGGGATTAAGCCATATCCAAAGGATGGCCGGCGCAGTCAGGCCCCACGCCCAAGGACCAATCCAAACTCGGCTCCAAATCGCCGCAACCAGCACGGGCAAAGCCGTAAACCGCGTCCAGACACTCCAGGGGTTGGCATGTCTTTCCCATGTCTCATCCGACATGGAAAGAAGCCTTGCGATTCTCGATTCAAGCGTCTGTTGCATGGATAGTCTGTCTTGGCCCGAACAACTAATAGACAGTGTACACCCCTGGGGCCCTGACGGCTTGGGCATCTTCGATTTTCCCCGCATATTCAACCGGGGGTTTGCGGAATTCTCGCCGGCAAGCCGCTATCACGAGTTCCAGGCCGGGCCAGCGCGGCGAGCGCAGTCACTGGGCTTGGCCGGGGTCCGTGGCTGCTGGGTTGATCCCGATATACATCGGGACTCTATTCACATACCATGGGCATGCGATTAGCGATTGCCTGCCCTGTAGCTCGGCAATGGCTTACAAGAACCAACACGAGGAGACTGATCTCATGACGTTATTGGGATTCGTATCGCGGGTATTACTCCCGGCCGTAGCGATCGTCGGGGTCCTTTCCCCGTCGCCGGCCCGGGCCGCGGACAAGAAGCCGGTCAAGGTCTTCATCCTCGCCGGCCAGTCCAACATGCAGGGCCACGGCCGCATCGCAATGGGTAAGGACGGTGATCTCGACTACGCGGCCAAACAGGCGCAGTTTGCGTACCTGAAGACCGGCGGCAAGTGGGTCGAGCGCGACGACGTGTGGTACTACCACAAGAGCGGCAAGGGTGAGGTGACGACGTCGAATCTCAAGCCCGGCCTGGGCGGCAACTCGAGCAGCGTCGGCCCGGAACTGGCGTTCGGGCATGTCCTGGGCAACCACTACGACGAGCAGGTGCTGCTGATCAAGTGCGCCTGGGGCGGCCAGGCGATCGGTATGACGTTTCGGCCACCCAGTTCGCCCTTGCCCGATGACCAGGTGCTTAAGGAGAAGTTAGAGAAGGCCAACGCGAACGCGAAGAAGAAGAAGAGGCCCGAGCTCACACTGGCTGAGTACAAGAAGATCTACGGTTCGCGCTATCGGCAAACGCTGTCGGAAGTGAAAGACGTGCTGGCGAATCTGAAGAAGCACTTCCCCGCTTACAAGGGGCAGGGCTACGAGATTGCGGGGTTCTTCTGGCACCAGGGGTGGAACGACGGGTGCAGCAGGGAGTTCTCGCAGGAATACGAGCAGAACATGACCCATTTCATCAAGGACATGCGCAAGGACCTGGGCAACACGAGCCTCCCGTTTGTCATTGCCACCAGCGGCATGGGCGGGCCGGACGCGACGGGGGTTGCCGGCGGCCTGGCCAAGAACATCGAACCCGCCCAGGTCAACGCCGCGGCGAAGTACGCCAACTGCACCGCGGTGAAGACCCGTCATTTCCAGAAGCACAAGCCCGGCCGCCAGAAGAGCCACTGGCATAACTCGGCTGAGAGCTATTGCCTGGTAGGTGACGCGTCAGCCAAGGCCATGATCGAGATCCTCAAGGCCGCCGGAAAGAAAACCCGCTAGACGGGCTGTATCTCAGGATAACCCCCGAAAGGGGGAGTGCCGGGGACATGCAGAAGCACATTTCCAGATCCTGCTGCAACTTTGGTGCGCCGCTGAGTCTAGTAAGCTCGGGCTTCGCCGCCGGGGACGACGAATGGCTTGCGGTATGTCCGGGTGAGCAGGGCGTTGGCCTTGTCGCTGTGGGCGCCGGTGAACCGTTCCTTGCGGACATCCATCGTCAGTGCCGGCCCCAGCGTGGCCTTGGTCTTCGACAGGTCGACTTGGTTGGCGGCGAGGTGCTTGGTCATTCGCTCGAACGCATCCGTCATGTCGCTGTCGCCCTTGATTTTGCCCTGGATTTCGCCGGGGGATGTTTCGGCCCCTATGCGATGGGAGATATTGCCCACGTGGCACAGTGCGCTTGAGATATGCCCTTCGAGGATATCGGCGTTCAGGTCCTCTCGCTTCCCACTGCGTACTGCCTTGATGAAGTTGGCCTGGTGGTCCCCGGCGCCGCGGCCGGCGAATTGCTTGATCCGCTTGCCTTTGTTGTCATAGAGCGCGCCGCCGCCAAACTCACCGCAGGCGAAGTATCCGCCCTCGCAATGGACCACGTTGCCACATCCTATCCCGCGGAAGTGCGGCCAGGAGCGTGTGCCGGCCTTGCTGGGCATTCCCGTAACTTCGAACAGGATCGGCACGGGGTCATAGTCGTAGAAGATGATTTGGGTGTTCGGCGATTGCCCGTCATCGTTCCAGGTGAATCGCCCGCCGACGCTGATTGTCCGTGGCGCCAGCGCATCGATCCCAGCGGCTCGGCGGCATACGTCCATCTGGTGAATGCCCTGGTTGCCCAGATCGCCATTGCCCGTATCCCACATCCAGTGCCAATCGCCATGCAGTCGCCTGCGCATCAGCGGCTTGTTCGGTGCGGGCCCGCACCAGAGGTCGTAGTTGACATTGGCGGGAATTGGGGTGGGCTTGTCCACTTTGCCGATGCTCGAACGGCGTTCGTGGCACAGCCCGTGAGACAGGCGGATCTTGCCGACGTGCCCTTCGTTTATGTAGGCGAAGGCTTCCGAGAGCCCAAGGTCCGATCGCAATTGGGTTCCCGACTGCACGACCTTGTTGTGCTTGCGGGCGAGTTCTATCATCCGGCGGCCTTCCCAGATGTTGTGGCAGACGGGCTTTTCGACATAGACGTGTTTGCCCGCCTGGACGCCCCAGACCGTCACCAACGCATGCCAGTGATTGGGCGTCGCGGTCGCTACCGCGTCGATACTCTTGTCTTCCAGGAGCTTGCGATAGTCCACGTATGCTTTGGGCTTTTCGGACGCCTTGAAGCCTTTCATCACGCCGCCGAGTCTGCCCCCGTCGATTTCGCAAACGGCAACTACCCGGACGCCCTTGAGCCGGTGGAAGATGTTGACGTGCTGGCGACCCTTGCCCCCAAGGCCCACAACCGCGACGCGAACGTCCCCGTTTGCTCCCGGCGCCCTGGCCCACGTCGAAGCCGGCAATGCCAACGCCGCACCGGCGGTCAGACCCTTGACGAAAGTCCTGCGACTGATTCTCTTCATGGCAAGTCCATCCCTCATTACGACAGCGTTACCTGACCAAGGCGACATTTCGCTTCGCGGGCCTTTGCGATAATCCTACCTTCTGGCCAGGCTGTGACAAGGCTTTTTCAACCCCGGCGGAGAAACCATTTGCCCGCCAAAGGCGCGGGATACAATCGGGCAGCAGATATTCCGCTTCGTCCCCCCTGGGACCCATAGGGCCTGAGGACTTCCGGCTTCGCAGAGACAAGTCGCCGCGACAGGTTGCAGATTGAACGGCGCGGCTGCTGGGTTGAAGAAGCCTCCTCTGTCCCATACCATGGGCATCTGCGCCAGCCTTCGTCCCCAGGGGACTTCCACGGGCAGGGAGGCTGCAAAGAACCCCGGGTGCCCACAGGGCAGGCAAACGAAAGGCCAAGAGATATAACTATGCCGTCCCCGGAACTCCGGCCCCCTCCGGCTTTGAGGAAAGGTCGAGCATGAGAAAGAGCCTGAGACGTCGTGATTTTCTGAGGGCTGTGGCTCTCGGCGGCGCGGCGATGGCGGCGGCTGAGGCCTCGCGGGCGGCAGAGGCCGGCCCCGCGCCTCGCGCGTCCAATTTCATCGTCATCCTCTGCGACAACCTGGGCTATGGCGACATCGGCTGCTTTGGCTCCAGGAAGAACCGGACGCCACATCTGGACAAGATGGCCGCCGAGGGGATGCGCTTCACAAGCTTCTACGTAACCAGCGGGGTGTGCACGCCGTCCCGGGCGAGCCTGATGACCGGCTGCTACCCGCGCCGCGTGAATATGCACGTGAACTCCCGCGGAGGCCTGGTGCTGTTTCCCGTCGCTAGCAAGGGGCTGAACCCGGATGAGATCACGCTGGCGGAAGTGCTCAAGAAGCGCGGCTACGCCACGGCGTGCATCGGCAAATGGCACCTGGGTGACCAGCGGCCTTTCCTGCCCACTCGCCAGGGCTTCGACTACTACTTCGGCATCCCCTACAGCGACGACATGGTGGCTCGGAAGGACAGCTCCTGGCCGCCGCTGCCGTTGATGCGGAATGAAACCGTTATCGAGGCGCCGCCCGACCGCAGCACGCTGACCGAACGCTACACCGAAGAGGCGATCAGGTTCATCACCGCCAACAAGGCGGGGGCGTTCTTTCTCTTCCTCTCGCACGCGATGCCCGGCAGCACCAGGACATCGTTCGCCGGCAAGGCGTTCCGAGGCAAGTCCGGCAACGGGACGTACGGTGATGCGGTTGAGGAGATCGATTGGTCCACCGGGCAGATCATTGCGTGTCTGAAGAAGCTCGGCCTCGACGATCGAACGCTGGTCGTCTGGACATCCGACAACGGTACGGTGAACCGGCGTTACGGCAGCAACGCCCCGCTTTCCGGCTGGGGCTATACGACGGCGGAGGGGGCGATGCGGGTTCCGTGCATCATGCGCTGGGCCGGAAGGATCCCTGCCGGTCGAACGTGCGACGAACTGTCGTCGACAATGGACCTGCTGCCGACGTTTGCCCGGCTGGCCGGTACGAAGGCGCCCTCGGACCGCACCATCGACGGGAAGGACATCTGGCCGCTCATGGCCGGGCGGAAGGGCGCGAAGTCACCTCACGAGGCGTTCTATTACTACTACATGGCCCAGTTGCAGGCCGTGCGGGCCGGCAAGTGGAAGCTGTACCTGCCCCCCAAGTCGAAGAAGAGAAACCAGGGCAAGTCCAAGGGCAAGACGTCCCTGAGGCTGTTCGACCTGAAGGCCGACATCCACGAGGACAAGGACGTCTCGGCCGACCATCCCGATGTGGTCAAGCGCTTGCTGGGGTTAGCGGAAAAGGCCCGGGAGGACCTGGGGGACATCGGGCGCACGGGCAGCGGCCAGCGCCCAGCCCTGCTGGTCAACGCCCCCAAGCCCCGACTAATGTCCCCGACAGGTGGACAGAAACCGTGAAGAAGCTTAAGCTCCGCGAAGATAAGGAATCTGCCATGAAAACGACACAGGTGTTGACGCTTGTACTGGTGATCTTCTCGATTGGCTGTCCGGCTCTTTTGGCGGCTGAGCCGGCCTCGGTCGTGAAAGCCCGGCCGTTCCCGTTGGATCGGGTGGCCCTGCTGGACGGCCCCTTCAAGAAGGCGATGGAGATCAACCGGGCGTACCTGCTGAAGCTCGATGCGGACCGGTTCCTCTGGCCCTTCCACGAACGGGCGGGCATGGCGCCCAAGGGCAAGCGCTACGGCGGCTGGGAGAAGTTGGACGTCGTCGGCCACACGTCGGGGCATTACCTCAGCGCGTGCTCGTTGACGTACGCGAGCACGGGCGACAAGGAGCTCAAGAGCCGCGTGGACTACATGGTGGCCGAGATAGCCAAGGTGCAGGCCAAGCACGGCAACGGCTACGCCGGATCGGTCAGGACCGAAGTCTGGACGGAGACGTTCTCCGGAAAGTTCAGGGTGCACAAGTGGGGGCTGGCAGGGGGGTACGTGTCCTGGTACGTCCTGCACAAGACGTACGCGGGGCTGATCGATGCGTATGTTCACACGGGCAACAAGCAGGCGCTCGAGGTGGCCCGCAAGTTTGCGGACTGGGCCAAGAAGGGCACGGACAACCTGAGCGACGAGCTGTTCCAGAAGATGCTTCTCTGCGAGTACGGCGGCATGAACGAGGCCATGGCCAACCTGTACGCCGTTACGGACAACCGGGACTACCTGTCTCTGGCGAAGCGCTTCGACCACAAGCAGATCTTCGGTCCGCTGGAGGCCGAGCGCGACGAGCTGACAGGCAAGCACGTCAACACGCAGCTTCCCAAGATCATCGGCGCCGCACGCCTCTACGAGCTGACCGGCGAGAAACGCTATGCGACGCTCGCCCGCTTCCTGTGGGACCGCGTCATCGACACGCGAATGTTCGCGCCGGGAGGCGTGGATTTCCACGAACACTTCCGCGCAGCCGGCGCGGAGGCCAAGTACCTGAACTGGGACAGCACCGAAACGTGCGCCGTGTACAACATGTTGAAGCTGACGCGCCACCTGTTTGGATGGCGGCCGGATGCCAAGTACATGGACTACTACGAGCGGGCCCTGTACAACCACATCCTGGGATCGCAGGATCCGGCCAGTGGCGGGGTGACGTATTTCTACTCGTTGCGGCCGGGGCACTTCAAGACGTACAGCAGGCCGTTCGACTCGATGTGGTGCTGCGTCGGCACGGGCATCGAGAACCACGCGAAGTACGGCGACACGATCTACCACCACAGCGACGACACGCTGTGGGTGAACCTGTTCATTCCCTCGCGGCTCGACTGGAAGGAAAAGGGCGTGACCGTCCGGCAGGAGACGAAATTCCCCCGGGCCGATACAACAACCATCACGGTGTCGGCGAAGAAGCAGCAGAAATTCTCCATCATGATCCGCGTTCCGTACTGGGCGACGAAGGGAGTGGAGGTACGGATAAACGGCCGCGAGGAGAAGGTCAAAGCAAAGCCGCAAAGCTACCTGACCCTTTCTCGCGAGTGGAAGGACGGCGACAAGATCGAGGTCCGCCTGCCCATGAGCCTGCACCTGTACCGCGCCCGCGACGACAAGAACCTGGGCGTGGTCATGTTCGGCCCGCTGGTCCTGGCCGGCGAGTTGGGACGTGAGGGCATGCCGAAGAACCTCTGCGTCGGCAACAACAAGCAGTACTCGGGCGACCCCGCGGGGGCCGTGCCGGTGCTCGTGGCCGAGTCGGGGGATCCGGCCTCGTGGATCAAGCGAACCGGCGACAAGGACCTGAAGTTCCGGACGCAGAAGGTCGGCAAGCCGAAGGATGTGTCCCTCATCCCACTTCACGAGATGCACGACCAGCGCTACACCGTGTACTGGAAGCTTCTGACGGAGGCTGAGTGGGGCAAGGAGAAGGCCGCCCGCGAAGCTGAGCAGCGCCGCCTCAAGGAGCTCGAAGCCAGGACCGTGGATCTGGTCACCCCGGTTGCGGAGCTCGAACGCGCCCACAATCAGCAGGGCAAGGGGTCCGGCTCGGGCGCGGCCTTCGGGCGCAGGTGGCGGGACGCGAGGGGGGGCGGATGGTTCAGCTACGACATGAAGGTGTTGGGCGACGGGCCGGTGACGCTGATCGTCACGTATTGGGGGGGCGACTCGGGCAACAGGGTGTTCGACATTCTCATCGACGGCAAAAAGATCGCCACGCAGAAGCTGAACAGGAACAAGCCGGGCGAGTTCATAGACGTTACGTACGCAGTTCCCGTCGATCTGACCAAGGGCAAAAAGAAGGTGACGGTCAAGTTCCAGGCCCACCCGGGCGGCACGGCCGGCGGCGCGTTCGGCTGCAGGATCGTGAAAGGCGAGAAGTGACCGGTAGGTTCAGGGGATCCGACCTGACTCGATGTGCATCGAAGCCGGCTTGCTGTCGGCCGCTTTGTCCCCGATGGCGGCGCTATCGATAATCCGCTCCGCACGCAGTTTTCGCCTCGCTGCCTCTGACGTTTCGCGCGCCTTGCGCTGCGCGTCGGCTTTCGGGGCGAGTAGATCTGTTTCCTTGAGGGTGAACCGCGTACTGACGACGGAATGGTTCTTCTTGCCGGACTGGTACTTGATGTAGGTGGTCGCGACGATCGTACCGTCGGCCAGCAGTTCCATGCCCGGGTAGCCGCAGTCGCCGCCGGCATAGCTGTGCAGAAGTTTGATCCGATATTGGCCGGGCCGGCTGCGGCGGATGTCGTCATACTTGCCGACCCAGGCGACGAAGTGGTTGTGGGTCGAGCTGCCGTGTGCCTTGTCCCGGAAGGCAATCACCAGTCGCTTGTCGGGCGCGTACACGCCCATGTGCCGGTCGCCCGTCAGTCCCCAGGGCGTGTCTTTCGGCGCGCTCCATGTCTTGCCCTCGTCCGTGCTGAACATCATCAGGCTGCGGCCTTTGTGCGTGTTCTCCCGCATCAGGCAGCAAAGCTCCTTCCCGTCGGGCGAGCGGAAGGCGAACGGCTCGCAGGGAACCTTGCCTTTGACCTCAGCGACCACGCGGGGTTCGGACCAGGTCAACCCGCCGTCGGTGGTTCGGGTTTGCATCACCTGAACCGCACCTGCGCGGCGGTGATACAGGCCGAGGTAGCTGCCGTCCTTCAGGCGAACCACCGAGCTGAACGTCATGACACACTTAAAGCCCAGCGGCTTGACCTCCTTCCAGGTCTTGCCGGCGTCTTCGCTGACAATGCTGGGCATGAGGGGCCGGGCCGAGAAGACCCACAGCCGCTCCTTGTCGCGGGAATCGACCATTCGATAGATGCTCGGGCAGTTCCCGTGCTTCTTGAAACCCGGGGGCAACTGATCGTCCAACCGCTTCCAGGTGAGTCCGGCGTCATTGCTGCGGGCCATCTGGCCGGCCGGTCCGCCATGCCCCCGCGACCAGACACAGAACATCGTCTTGCCATCCGGCATCAACAGCGTCGTGGGATGCCCCTGGTACACCTTCTCCGTGCCGGCGGCTACGATCACGTGTCGCCGGGTCTGTCTCGAGATGTCGACCACCGGCAGGTTTTCCGCCTCCGCCTTATTATCTGCGGCTGTAACCGTGATCGCAAAACTCGCGGCACAGAAGGCTGCGAGGAAAACCCAATAACTTCGTCCAAGCATATCCTTACTCCCTACTTCGCCGCTGCGGCGAGGCTGGTTCGTTGGGCGCGGACGCCTCTGACCCAGCAGACGCCGCAACTGCAGCCGCGCCGACCCGGCTCCGAGCCGCACGTGCCTGCGATGTCGGTGCGGGACAGGGGGGTGATGGCGGCCCCCACGAGCTTGACCATCTGGCGGTAGCTCGGATCGCTGGTGCTCGCCCAGCCGCCGCGGGTGATCTGGCCCCACCCGCCGGCCTTGACGGCCAGGGGGGACAGCAGAATGCGGCTCTCGCGGGGCAGGGCGACGTTGATTAGTGCCGCCAGCGGCTGCCGGGCCATCTCCGCGCCGAATCGCTGCTCGATGGCGGACCGAAGGGCCTTCTCGCCCCGGCCATCGATCGAGCGATGCTCGAGGCGGTTATGGGAGTAGTCGCCGAAGTACTGGCCGTTCAGGTCGAGCCAGTCGGCGATCCGCTGGAAGCTTTCGCGGTCGAGCTTGATGCGCCCCTTGCCCGCCTTGTCCGGATGCCCGGCCAGGAGAATGGCCGCCAGTTTGCCCCTGTGGGCGAAGTAGTCTTTGGGTTTGCTGATGTACGTTTCGCTGTTGCGGTGCGCCATGGCCACCAGACCCCCTCGAGCGAGGGAGTCGTAGGCGCGGTTGAAGTCGGTCCGTTCGCCGAGGAGGTTGACGCCCTTTTCAGTCTTGCCCAGGCCGTGACACTTGATGCAGTAGCGGTCGAGCACGGGCTGGACGGTGCGGGCGAAGCTCAGGCCCCCTTCGTACTTGGGCCCGGCGGCGGGGCGGATCTTCTGGAAGGTCATCCTGGGCCGCTGGGGGACGGCCACCGGCGCGGAGGAGCGGGGTTCATGGCAGCCGACGCAGCCGGCGATCTCGCCCGGCATGGCGTAGATCAGGCTCCGCATGGTCATCACGGCCATGCCATTGGCGTCGAGCAGTTGCAGTTGGAGCGGCGTCTCGGCCGGCGCCTCGAAGGCGACCGACCCGTCGTCGGCGACCGTGACGGTGCCCAGGACCTTCTTGATGATCTCGTTCTGGACCCGGCTGAGCTTGGGCTTGGTCCGCGTGGGTTGGGAGATGATCGCGTTGATCCGCATGGCCTTGATCGTGCCCCGCTCGATCGGCTGCCTGGACTGGTAGACGTCCTGCACGAAGAACTTGCCGGTGGTCTGCTTCTCGTGTCCGGCCACGTGGGAGGCCATCACCGGCGGGCGGACGACGGAGCGCACCGGAATCGGGGCGAAGCAATCCTTCTTGGGGTCGGCGTAGATCACCTCGCGCCCGCCAAGCGTGTCGACCAGCACGACAGCCATCTTCCCTCCGTGCGGATAGGCCACGAGGAACAGGTCCTCGGTCAGCGGGAAGGGCGTGGCGGCCCGGCCCCCACCGCCCCCGCCAAACGGGCGGGCGGCGTTGGTCGTGCCTTTCGGCGCCTTCCGCTCGGGGAAGCCGATCTCCGGCGTGACGCACAGCAGCGGCTCACCGCCGTCCTCGCCGGCCTTCGGGTCGATCACGATGATCGAGCCGGCCGTGTAGCCGTGATGGTCGGTCGCGGTGGCGACGACCTTGTGCGATCCGGGGATCGCCCTGGCCTCGGCAATCATGCACGGCCCGATGGAGTAGTTGCCGTAGAAGTGGCCCGTGCCCGTCCCGTCCGGGCGCGTGACCCACAGGCTCTGGAAGTTCGTGTCGTGCCGGTTGATGTAGTCCCAGCGCGTGTAGATGATCCGCCCGTCCCGCAGCACGCTCGGGTCCCATTCGTTGGCCTCGTTGAACGAGAGTCGCGTGATGTTCGTCCCGTCGGCGTCGGCGCAGTAGAGGATGTAGGCGGGCACGTACCGGCTGCCGTGGCAGCGGCCGAACTGCTGGCTCCGCGTGGAGGTGAACACGAACCGGCCGTCAGGCAGGTAGCAGGGGTCGAAGTCCTCGATCAGGACGGTCTGGCGGCCGTGCGCGCCGACGAGCTTGTCCCGGGCCGTGCCGGTCAGCTGGCGGATCTCCTCGCCGTCGATCGTAACCTCGTAGATGAGGAAGCCCCGCTGCTCGCGGCTGACCTTCTTGCTGTGGTCGGCGAAGCCGAAGAGGGCCTTCTTCCCGTCGAAGGACAGGTCCGGGTGCCGCACCGCCCCGTTGAGCTTGCCCGTCAGCAGGGGCCGATCCTTGGGCCCGTCGCGCCAGTTCTCGATCACCACCAGCCCCACGTCCGGTCCGCTATGCCGGCCTAAATACTGGTCACACATGTGGCCGGGGATCGATGCGGTGCGCTTGTTGACCAGCAGGTCCCTGAAGTCCAGCGAGGGGTGCGACAGGATGATCCGCCGCCGCAGCGCGAGGATGTCCGCGTGATAGCGGTTGTCGTCGGTGGGTTTGCGGGCAGCATTGGCCTTCTCGTAACGGTCTTCGAGGGCCTTCAGTTCAGCCGCCAGCTTGGGCAGCTTCCTGTCCCGCTCGACCAGCCGGAGCGTCTTGCGGGCGAAGTCGAGCGCCCCTTTCACGTCCGCGGCGTCCGCGGCCGACACACAACAAAGCCATGCCGCCAGGGCCGCTGCGATCAGTCGTCCACGCATCCAAGGTCTCCCTGGTGGTCTCCGCCCACGGTTATTCTACCACACAGTTCGGAAGAGGAACAAACGTCTTCCCGGCCGCAGGGCCTGTTGAAAAAGTACCGGGGCGTGAGATGTCCGAGCCCGAAGGGCTCAAATTCGAAAGCCCAGGGCATCGCCCTGGGTCACATAGCGCACCCAAAATCAGCCCTGAAGGGGCGCTACAAATCTTCCCGATTTCGTGTGGCGCCCCTTCAGGGCTTGAGGTTTCGCTGCACCCTTCACCCGGGGCTGCGCCCCGGGCTTTCGAATTTGAGCCCTTCGGGCTCCGAATCTTTGCGTTCTCCGCGGTGAATGCTCCTACTTAATCTTACAGCACCCGGGCGAGCCCTCCGCGAGGCCGCATTTTTCGCACTTGGTTGCGTCCGCCTTGCAGCAATCATCTGAGCCCTTGATCTGCCCGCACTTCACGCAAAGCGCAACGTCCTTCTTCGTGCCCTTGGGCAGCTTGCAGCATCCGGGCGAGCCCTTCACCAGGCCGCATTTCTCGCACTTGGTTGCGCCCGGCTTGCAGCAATCAGCCGTCCCCTTGATCTGCCCGCAGGACGCACAGATCTTTGGCGGGGCGGTGCCTGCCTTTGGGCCTGTCTTGGTGGCGGGCTGCTCTTCACAGCCGACGATGACAAACCCGCCCACCAGAACACTCGCCAGAAGCAACGGAATCAGAATCTTCATATCAGTTCTCCTTCTCATTTTGCCGGTTTTCTGCCAGTCTATCACATCCGCAACATTATATGCCCACTTGGCGTGGTCCTGCTGAAATTTCCCCATCTTCTTGACCGGTGGGTCGAAAGGCCGCAAAAAGCCGGAGGAGGCTCGCATTTCTGCCGATATTCACTAGTCCAGGTCGGGTTCGGGCGTGTTATAATTATCAGAGACGGCAAAGACCGGAACGGGACGAAAGATGCGATATCGAACACGACCGGAAAGAGCCGATGCCGTTATTCTCGCTGCTGTCGCGCTGGCCGCCGGACCGGGCCTTCTCGTCGCAGTGATGATCTGCGTTTCCATCATCCCCAGTGCCTTCATCTGCTCCCCCATGCCTGAAAACCACATCAAACCAGCCTTTCTAACTCCCAATTTGCCGCGAGCGGCTCTTGAGATGATTCCGCGCCGGCTTCAGATGTACACCGATCCCAGGTGACGGGTAGGCATCCCCAGGGAGGCTAATTCCGCATACCTCGTGTACTACGAGTTACTTGTACAAAAACCACGGAACAGACTTGGGCTTGATTATTACCTTAGAAGGAGAAAGAACCATGAACAAGAACGTACTAACAGCAGTTTGGGTCGTCATCCTTGTGGTAGTCTCGGCCGGCATTTGCCAAGCCGATACGGTTGTAACCACAGACGGCAGGATCCTCCAAGGGAGCATTGAGTCTCAGGAGCCGGATGGAACGGTCTACATGAAGCTCAAATACGGCAGCGTGGTTGTGCCCAGGGCACGCATCGCCTCCATGAAGCGAGGCCAGACGCTTGCGCCCGTCACCAGGCAGCGGCAGACCACCGCGTCGGCGGACGCCAAGGCGAAGTCGGAAGCGGCGGGCCCGGCCTATTACATGCTGCCCATCGTCGGCGAGATCGGCGTTGAGGTGAAGGCCGAGTACCTTGAGAAGGCCATGGCACTGGCCCGGAGCAGGTCACACATTCTCGTGCTGTACATTGACAGTCCGGGCGGATCGGTGGCCGAGACGGAGAAGATCGTATCGGTATTGTCGCGTGCAAAGGGCATCCGGACGATGGCTTATGTTCGCCGCGCGATGTCGGCGGCGGCCGTCATCGCGATGGCCTGCCAGGACATCTGCATGGATCCCGAGGCGACCATCGGCGGGGCGGTTCCGTACACGGTAGGCCCGGCGGGAACGCCCAAGGCCGTGAGTGAGAAGTTCAAATCGGCCATGCGGGCGCAGTGCCGGATAGCGGCAGAGCTCGGCGGGCACTCACCCCTGATCATGGAGGGCATGATAGATCCGGCGATTGCGCTGGTGGTCAAGACGGTAAACGGCACGCCGCAGGTGGCGGTGGGCAGTGGCGGCAAGGTTCTGAAGGCCAGCGGGAAGATTCTGACGCTGACGGCCAAGGAAGCTGTTGAGTGCGGTCTTGCCAAGGGGATCGTCGAGAACCCCGACGACGCATGCAGGATGCTTGGTCTGCAAACCTGGCGTCAGGCGAAGTGGGGCGGGTGGCTTCAGATGACCATTGCCGCAAAGACCACCAGGAGCCGGCTGACCGTGAAGACCAGACGCGATGAGTTCCAGAAGAAGGTCGGCCCGCAACTGGAGAAGATTGAAGATGCGATGGTCAAGATTCGGTCCGACATCAAGGTGACCATGGCGACGAAGGCTATGATCGATCGCAATTACGACATGCAGGTTGCCATGGTCAACGCCAGATACAAGGAGGCAATGAAGCGTGCCCACCGCAAGAGCGCCTACAGTGCCTACGAGAGCGCAGAGCTCAGAGATGGTGCCATCAGCGCGCGCACGAGCGGGCTGCACAGCAGGCTTTCGAGCCATCAGAGCCAGATGATGTCGCTCAAGACAAAGGTTAACACGCTGAAGGCCCAATACGGTCTGCTCTTGCGGCAGAAGAGGAAGCTTATGGCCGACGCGCCGGTGTAGATCCTGCCGTTCGATCGACGCTTAACGGGCGATCGCAATGTTTAGCGGGCGATCGTCAGATCGCCGCGTGCCGTTCGCGCGAGTCGTTGATCGCCGCGTGTCGTCTCGGCGCGCGCCGTTACTTTTTGGCGCGCCGATCCTTGGGCGGATGGGCGAGCTTTGTCTTAAGCTCGCGGACAAGCTCCTTCACGAGCGCACGTCCCCAGTGTGACAGTCCCGTGGTCAACGTTACGCTCTTGTCTCCCCCAATCGACCACATCACGTCACCCGTCCGCGTGTTCACGCACCGGCAGGTGAAAGAGGCCTGAACGTTCGCCACCGGCCCGCCGGCTATAACATTCGCCGTGGCAACCGTCCCCACCACCAGCGCGTCAACTCCGCTGAGCTTGCCGATGCGGCGATAGTCCCCTTTGGACACCAGGTCCGCAAGCTGCAGGTCATGCTCGGCCACAACCTTCCTGATCTCCGCACGCTCGCGGATGGAGTATCGGTTCAATCCCATCAGTTCGGACGTGACCCAGTCGGCGAACACGGTTCCGGCGTCCGTCAGGTGGGCCGTAGAGGCGCCCGGTGTAGCCTTCACTTCCGGCGGCGTCCAGTCGAACACCAACACGGCCAAGCTTTTGATCTGCTCCTGGTCTGCCTGCCAATTGACGTTCACCTGCCGCTCTGTCTGATCAATGCATCCGCCGATGAGCCCCAGGACGACGAGCAGCACGAAGGTGCGAAGATAAGATTCCATGATCAAGCCTCGAAAGTCGGACTCCCTGCCCGGCCGGGACCATGCAAGACCGCCGCCCGCTATGTGTCAAGCCGCTTGCAGATCGGCATCCATCTGTTATCATGTGCCCCGGACAGAACATCACTCCTTCACTACGGAAAGGCATAGCAATGAAGAACTCTATCGAGCGCAGGAAGTTTCTGGCCGGTTCCATCGCGGCAGCCGCTGCCGCTGCGGGGCTTGGGCGGTCGGCAAAGGCCCAGAAGGCCGGCAAGGCAAAGCAGGAATACTACGAGTTCCGAGAGTATCGCGTGAAGAACGCCGAGAAGCAGAAGATTGTCGGCAACTACCTGGCCAAGGCCCTGGTACCGGCCCTGAACCGGATGGGCATCGATCGCGTCGGCGTGTTCACCGTGCAGGATAAGCCGAAGGAGCTCACGACTTTCGTGCTGATCCCGTATCCCACGCTGCAGGCGCTGTCGGATCTGAACGGCAAGCTGGCGGCCGACGCGGCGTATCAGAAGGCGGCGGCCGAGATGTTCGCCCTGTCGAGGAAGGACCCGGCCTACACCCGCATCGTCAGCCGCCTGATGAAGGCGTTCACGGGGATACCCGTGTTGGAGCTGCCGGCCGAGACGAAGGCCAAGAAGCCGCGGATGTTCGAGCTTCGGGTTTACGAGGCCCACAACGGCCAGAAGGCCGCGCTGAAGGTTGACATGTTCAACAGCGGCGAGCTTCAGGCAATGCGCGACACGGAGCTGGGGCCGGTGTTCTTCGGCGAGATGCTGGTGGGCGACAATGTTCCGAACCTGACGTACATGCTGTCCGCGGCGGACATGGCAGCGCACAAGGCGCACTGGAAGAAGTTCGGCGGTCACCCGGTGTGGGTACGCATGCGCGGCATGGACAAGTACAAGGACACGGTCTCGAAGATCACGAACTGGTTCCTCGTGCCGACGGCGTATTCGCAGATATAGCGGGAGATACAACCGCGGAGAACGCGGAGATCGCAAAGGGGATAGGCAATAGCGGAAGGGTTGTTTGGCGGCTGTTGTTTAGCGGGCGATCGTTAGATCGCCGCGTGCCGTTCACGCGTGTCGTTACACCGCGCGTGTCGTGCTAAGTCGCCCTTACTTGTAAACTGATACTGGGGATCATGATGACTGACACCTGGTATTACAGCACCGACGGTACGAAGCAGGGGCCGGTGGATGCCGAAACACTTTGGCGGATGCGCTGGGCCGGACAGCTCCAGCCGCAGCACATGATCTGGAAAGCGGGGATGGCGGATTGGGCCCAGGTCGGCAGGATGCCGGAGCTGTTTGCCCAGCCTCAGCGGGCTGCGCCCATCCCCCTGGCACCTGCTGCGCCGCTCGGTAGGCTCGTGCCTGAGACCGCGCCTACCGGCTTGACGACATACGGCGATGAATACAGCCAGGGGCTCATCTGGCGTGACGGCAAGATCCTGGTGATGCGCAAGGGCGCAAGCCTGCCCTTCCGCTGCGTAAGAACAAACGAACCGGCAGAGAAGCTGGTGAAACGGAAACTGGTGTGGTACTCACCGTTGTGGCTGCTTTTGCTCCTGATCGGTCTTCTGCCATGCCTTATCGTTATCCTTTGCGTACAGAAGAAGGCGACGATCATGATAGGGCTCTCGAAGGAAACCATCAGGAGAAGGCGCATCAAGGCGGCCGTCGGATTGCTTGGGGTCTTGGCCTGCACAGCGCTTGTTGTTGCTGGGGTTGCCGCCGAGTCGGGGTGGATAGCCCTGTCGGGTGCGATGGTGTTTCTGGTGGCAGTGATTTACGCGGGCGTTGGGAACCGGAGAGTCTCACCATCCAGGATCGATGACTACTACGTGCACCTGAAGGGCTGCTGCCCGGCGTATCTGGACGCATTTCCGCCCCTGCCGGCCCCGGGGACGGGGTTGCTGTAAGTATGAACGAGTCAACGAGTCAACGGACCTTGCCGATGCAGTAAAGGTTCCTCACCGCCCGGATGAAGATCTGCCCGTCCGAGATCGCCGGCGACGCGCGGCAGTCCTCGCCAAGCTCGTTCTTCACGACGAGCTCGAACTTCCCCGAGGCCTTGATCACGAACATCACCCCCTTGTCGTCCAGGAAGTAAAGATTCCCGCCCGCAGAAACGGGGCTGGCGCTGTGATGGCGGCCGAGCTTCTCCTGCCACATGTACTTCCCGGTCTTGGCTTCCAGGCAGCTCGCCGTCCCCTTGTCCGAAACGAGGAAGAAGTGCTTGCCGGCCGCGATCGGCGAGGGCACGTAGCTGGGGTTCTTTCGCACGTGCCACAGTGTGTGAGTATCGCTGACGTTTCCCTTGCCGTCGGGGCGGATGCCGAGGATGTGCAGCGTTGGGTAGCCGCCGGTGATCATGAACACGCCGTCGGTGTAGACCATGCTGGCGGCGAACTGCTCGGTCGGCCCGTCGATGATCCAGTGCTGCTTGCCGTTTCGCGGGTCGTATGAGGCGACGGTTTCTGCCCCGCTGACGACCATCTGCGGCTTGCCCGCGGCCTGGAACACCACCGGCGGCGTGTACGATCGGATGCGGTTCGCCCGGTCGATGCGCCATCGCTCCTTGCCGGTGGCCTTGTCGAGCGCGACGATGTATGCCCTGTCCTTGCCGGTGGCGTCCTGGTCGGCGTTAAGGATGATCAGGTCGCCGTACAGCAGCAGCGAGCTGCAGAAACCGTGCATGGCGTAGAACTCGCCCGGCGAGCGCCGCCAGATCTCCTTGCCGGCGAAGTCGTAGCAGACCACGTGAATCTTGGGAGTGGCCAGGAACGTCACCCACACGTGCTTTCCGTCGGTGGCCGGCGTGCTGGAGGCGTAGGAGTTCAGCTTGTTCTTGCGTTCGAGCGGGGCCTTCAGGACCACCCGCTGCCAGAGGACCTTTCCGGTGGTCCGGTCTATCGCCAGGAGCATTCGCTGCCTGACCTTCCCCTGGCCCTGGCAGGTGGTCACGAAGATGCGGTCGCCCCAGACAACCGGCGAGGAATGCCCCTTGCCCGGGATGGGCGTCTTCCAGGTGATGTTCTCGGTCGCGCTCCAGCGGAGGGGGACGTTCTTCTCTTCGCTGGTGCCGTCGCCGCGGGGCCCGCGCCATGCCGGCCACTGCTCCGCCAACGCGGCGCCCGCAAGCACCACACCTGCCACACCGATAAGCAGAACTGCTCGCATCATGCAGATATCCGGACTAGCGCAAGGCCTTTTCGGCCGCCTCGCGGATGAAGCGTTCCGACTTATCCTTTCGCGTGTCGCGCAGGTACTTGTAGATCTTTGCGGCCTCCGCCTTGTTGCCCGCGGCATTGAGCTTCTCGGCAAGCAACAGGCAGGCATTGGCCGCCTGGATCCGCTCCCACGAGCCCAGCTTGGCGTCGGCGGCCTTTGTCAGGACGCTGGCGGCGCCGGCGTCGCCGATGTTTGCCAGGGCCCATACGGCCGCTATGCGAACGAAGGCGTCCTCCTCGACGGCGGCCTTCTTGAGCGCATCGACCGACTTGGCGTCGGCCACGGTGCCCAGGTTCTGCACGATTGACATGCGGATCTTGCCCTTGGCCTTGGGCAGTGCCTTTTGCAGCTGCTCTGCCGCGCCGTCTCCGATGGCGGCAAGGGCGGCCGCGACCGGCTCGTAGAGATCCTCATCGAGCAGATGCTTGCCGAGTGTGGGAACCGCTCGCCCGTCGCCGCAAACCTGGAGCTGTTGCACGAGGAAGCGTTGTACTGTTTTGGGCCGGTCGCCGCCGATCTGCGAGGCGATGGCGTCTATAACGGTGGCCCGCTGCTTTTCCTTGCCCGGCCGGCAGATGTACGCCGCTATGGCGTGCAGCACGTATCGGGCCTTGTAGTCCTTACCGTCGTCGATCTCGACGAGCATGTCGATAACGCCGATGATGTTGTCTCGCCCGCCTTTGAGGATCTGATCGTAGACCTTCTCGGCGTCTTCCCAGAGCGGGCCGGTGAGCTTGCCGGTAACGTGGCGCTTGTTCTTTTGCTTCACCTGGTCCAGTTCGGGCGTCTTGTTGACGAGATCTTTTAAATCTGCTGAAGGTGCCATGGTGATTGTCCTTTCGCAGGATGTTTTCGTTACAGGTGCCAGGGCGCTCGCATCGGCTGGTAGACGAGACGGTTTGCCTCTTTGTCGCCGATGATCTCTTCCTTGACCGGGTCGTACGCGAACCCCCGCCCGATGCGGAAGGCGATGTTGCTCAGGTGCATCAGGCATGCGGTGCGGTGAGCGGCCTCCGCGTGTCCGCCGGCCTGCTTGCGGGTCTTGACCGCCTCGCCGAAGCCGATCAGCGGCTTGGGATCCGGCATGGCCTTGAGCTTCTTCTTGTCTTCGTCGCTGAGGTCGTCGATGCTGACGCCCTTGGACTTCATGCCGCTGCCCTTGCCCCATTCGCCGCTCTCGAGCACGAAGGTGAAGCCGTCGGCGTATTTCAGCTTGGACCATCCCCACATGCCGGAGACCTCCGGGTGCGCCGGCGGCGCGAACCCCTCTACCTCCACGGGCGAGGTGTGGTCCCTTCCGAACAGCCAGTTGGGCCCGTCCAGGCGGTGCTGGCCCATGTCGCCGAGCCCGCCGCCATCGTAGTCCCAGTACCACCGGTGCGTCCCGCCGTGCCGCGTGGGAACGAACGGCTTCAGAGGGCTGGGCCCGCAGTAAAGGTTCCAGTCCAGGTTCTTAGGCACCGGCGCCGGCGGAACGTCAATGCGACCGCTCCACTGCTTGACCTTATAGCCGCCGCCTCGCACGAAGACGCCCGGGCTGTTGTTCACCAGGCCGCTGCTCATGAGCTTGTGGGTCTGGCGGCCGCTCGCGCTGTCCATGCCGAAGCGGCCGTACGTGCCGACCTGGAAGATCCGCCCGTAGCGTTTGGCCGCGTTGACCACGGCGCGCCCCTCGGCGATGAATCGCGTCATGGGCTTCTCGCAGAGGACGTCCTTGCCGGCCTGCATCGCCGCGATGCTGATCAGCGCGTGCCAGTGCGGCGGCGTGGCGATCGCGATGATGTCGATGTCCTTGCGTTCCATGACGCGGCGGAAATCCGTGAAGGTGGTCTTGTTGTCGGCCCTGCCCACGTACTTCACGTCGCACCGGGCCAGAGACCTGATGTTCAGCTTGTGCATGCTCGAGAGGCTACCGAACGTCCCTCCGCCGCGGCCGCCACAGCCGATCAGCGCCGCGCCGAACGAGTCGCTCGGGGCAACCTTGCCGGGGCCGCCCAGGACGTGCCGTGGCACAATCGTGAACGCAGCCGCCGCCGCGGAGCCCTTCAGAAGGCTGCGGCGAGTGATCTTAGCTTTGCGTTTCTTCATGGTGCATCTCCTCTGGGTTGTGACTCGGGGGTGCGTGGAATTCTACCAGAGCGGCGGGCAAGCGGGCAACATTCCGTTTGGCGGTCGCACAAGTTCACCGTCCGGTACACTCACTTCTGCACGATCTGAATGGGGACGGCCGGCAGGTAACCCATGGAGAAGCGGCGCTTCGGTCTGGGCTTGCCGTCTTTCCCTTTGGGCGCGAACTCCCTGAATGCCTCGACGATGAGGTTGTCGGCGAAACCGCTCTTTACAGCGTCCTTGTCGGCCTGGAGCCGGAATTGCAGCCCCTGGGCCACAACGGACACATCGTGAAGGCTCAATCCCTCGGGCGGGTTATTGAGCTCCAGCCGGAGCTGCTCGAGCATCTTGCTTTTCCGGGTCTTGATCACCACCCGCTTTGAGCCGCCGGCGGGGATCCTCACGGGCACGTCCCCGAGGATTTCCATGGGAGGCATCGGCCACTTTTGCTTCCTGAACGCGACCATCACCTCTTGGGCGGGCAGGAGATGGCGGTACAGGAACGCCTGCATCACGTTATCGCCGGCCTCGGCTGCGCGGGTGACCCTCCGCCCGCCGATCCGGGCGATGCCTTCCAGCTTCAGTGCGACCGGCTGGGCGGGCGCCTTTTTCGGGGCGGTCAGAGTCATGCGCATGCAGTTGTTCCCGGCGGGAATCCGTCCGCCTGTGAGATCGAAACCGGTGGGGGCCTGGACCTTCACCTCGATATCGCCCTCGAACCCGTCCTTCCGCATTGCGTAGACGCAGATCGGCATGATGCCCCCGGGGGGCGCATACAGGCTGGAGGGCGTTGTGCGGATCGCGAAGTCCGGCCGCGGCGGGCTGATGCGAAGGCGATAGGCGTAGGCATTGCCGCCGTGGTGCTGCGCATCGGATAGCTGCACGTAGTAGGTTCCCTTTTTCGGCAGCTCGGCCAGCAGGTATGAATCGGCGTGGTGCGTGAGCAGCCCCGCCTCGTTGAAGTGCAGGTGCTTATCCTTCAGCACGTGGTCGTCGTTCCAGGCCAGCACCTTGCCCGACGCGTCGGTCAGGCGCAGGAGCGAATCGAGCGGGGAATTGAGCCGGCGGGCGGATACTTCGGCCACGATCCTGTCGCCGGCATCGCCCTCGATCCGGAAGATGTCGACGTCGCCCGGCTTTGCGATACGCCCGTTGATTATCTTCGGCATGTCGATCCGCTGGGCGTCCTTTACGGTGTTGTTGGATTCGTTCTCGTCGCACTCGGCGAGGCTGTCCACGGCATACGGGATCGAATTGGAGACCAGCTTCCCCTGGCGGCCGGATACGTGACGGATCGGGCCGTAGCCCGGTTTGGTGTCGAGCGTCAGCCGCTTGTCCGTCAGGTTCCAGCCGTCGACTAAAGCAACGGTCTTGGCGCCTTGCCTTCCGCCCAGTGGGAATGTCTGCGTGATGAAGGGCTGTTCGCCCACGGAGATGCGATAGACAAAATCCTTTCGCCCGCGATAGACGGCGTCGCGGATCTCCAGATCGTATTCGCCGTCTTTGGGGATCTTGCAGTAGAGGACCGGATCGGGATTGAAGCGGTAATCATCCGCGAAGGCAACTTCCTGGCCGTCGGCGTCGTAGAGGGTCAGCGTGGCCTGGAACCAGCCGGGCACGGCATCGGCGAGGTACGGCACCAGTCGCCTGGCGCTGGCCTCTATCACGAGCTCCTGCCCTTCCTTGGCGCGGAAGCGGAAGCGGTCGACGTCTCCGGGCATGATCTGTCCGTTCAAGGTCGCGGGCAGCTTGACGGGCTTGGTCTTCAGGAGCTCTTTTACCTTGGGCAGTCTGGCCAGCAAAGGCGTCTTGGATAGATCGGGCCCGCCTGACCGGTCGTTCGGCTCCAGCTCGGTGACCTCCCGAAGCTGGCCCACCTGGAAGACCACGGGATTCGTCAACCCGGTCCTGGTGGCGAGCCGTAGCTCCCGGTCGCCCGGCGGGGCGTCGGCGTCGATGGTGACCTTGATCAGCACCGACTCGGCGAGCTGCCGGTTTTGCTGCTGCTTGGCCCTGGGAAAGAAGATGTAGTACCCTACATGCATCAGCTCCTTCAGGCTCTTGTTGTCCAGGTCGTCCAGCAACTGGTGGTCAGGCAGCTTCACGCCTTCGAGCTTAATCTTCTGCTTTTTCAGGTAGGCCCATCTCTTTTCCCCCTGTGCACTTAGCTTCTTGATGGCCTCGGGCGCTACCTTCGCCTCCTTCAGGCGTTTTTCCCTGACTTCCGCCATCCGTTTCATGAGCAGCAGCCGCTGCTCTTTCTGGATGTTAAAGAGGGGCCTGATGTACCGGTCGACCGAGGCGCTCACGCCCTTGCCGGAGACGTATATGTTGGTCGGGCCGGTAAGGAACTGGCCGCCGGCTATGATGTGAACGGTCGTGCCCTGCCGTCCGCCTGCCGGATAGAGGTAGCCGATATGGGGCTCTCTTCTTGTCGACTGGCCCCGCGCGGTCGCGACGCACAGGATCACCGCCGCAAACGCCAGTTTATGCATGGAAGACATCTTCACGCTCCTTTTACATAATCTCTCTGAGGCGGCCGTCGCCCTTGTCCGAATCCGGCATGACCTTCACGTCCATCCCGCGCGGATTGGGCAGCTGGGACTCCGGATCGATGCCCAGCAATTCGTACATGCTGCCGAGCAGGTTTTGCGGGGTCACCGGGCGGCTGGCCACTTCCGTACCGTATTTGTTCGACTTGCCCACGACGCGTCCGCCCTTGAAGCCCCCGCCGGCAAGCGCCACCGAGAAGCACCGCCCGTAGTGTGAACGCCCACCGTTCCAGGGCGGGGCCCATTGGATCTTCGGGCCCCGACCGAACTCGCCGCCCCACCACACGATGGTGCTGTCGAGCAGGCCGCGGTCGGACAGGTCCTGAAGCAGCGTGGCCATGCCGCGGTCCATCTCGGGCTGTCTGCGGCGGAGGATCTCAAAGTGCTGCTTGTGCGTATCCCAACCCTTGTAGTTGATCGTTATGTACGGCACGCCGGCTTCGACCAGTTTCCTCGCCATCAGGCACGACTGCCCGAACGTGTTGCGCCCGTAGGCCTCCCGGGTTTCGTCTTTTTCCGCCGTCAGATCGAACAGTTTTCTGGCGTCGCCGAACATCAGGTCGTAGGCCTTGTCGCTGTACTTGTCGAATTGCTTGAAGTTCGGGTTTTGCGGCATGGCCTTTCCGAGCGTATCGAGCGAGTTAAGCAGCTTGCGACGGTCCTTCTGACGCTGGTCGGTAATGCCCTTTGCCACGATCCCCTCCACGGCGAAGGGGTCCTTGTTGGGATCGCCGCCCGTGGCGAACGGTTTGTATTTCGGCCCGAGGAAGCCCGCCTCTGAAAAACGGCCCTGCCCCTGGGTCAACACGAAATACGGCGGGACCAGGCCCTTGTAGCCGTGATCGTACCCCTTAAGACGTGACACTACGGCCCCGATACAGGGAAAGACCTGGCGGCCGGGCTGGTGCCCGGTCTGGACCAGGTATGACCCCGTCTCGTGAGCGTTGCTGCCGTGGGTCATGCTGCGGATGATGGAAAACTTATCGGCCTGTTTGGCCAGCATCGGCAGCAGCTCGTTTATCATGATGCCGTCGACGTTGGTCTTGATTGGATTCTTCATCGGCCCGCAATAGTCGTTGCCGGCATCGGGCTTGGGATCGAACGTGTCCAGGTGGCACGGCCCGCCCCACATCCATATCTGGATGAGTGACTTTGCCTTTGCCTGCGGGGATTTTGCTTTCGCCGCCAGGCAGGGAGAACCGGCCAGCGCCACCCCGGCCGCGCCGTACAGGCCGCGTTTGAGCACCTCGCGTCGCGTCGTCACTATTATTTGCTGTTTGTTCATATCGCTTTCCTTGCTTTCATCCCCCTCGCGGTGTGGCTCAATGCCGGTACAGGAATTCCTTGGTGTTGATCAGGGCCCATGCCAGATCGACGGAGGCATTCGTGGCGTTCATGCCTTTGACATCATAGTACTTTCCCGCGGCGGTACGCTCGTCCTGTGTCGGCGGGCGAGACAGGATGGTCACGTAGACCATGTCGATCAGCTTGGTGCGATTCCTCCCGGCGAGCCTGAACAGCGCTCGCAGGCGGAAGCTGCGGTTGATCTTGTCTTGAATGCTGCTCGAATTGAGCAGGTGCAGCCGCTGGGCTTCGCTGGGCTTGTTGTTGCGCTCGGAGTGCATGCCCGTGTCGCGCGACGGGCGCCCGAACATCTCCAGAAACTGGCTGGTGATGCTCCCGTCCTCCAGCTCGATCGTCCGGTCCTCCTCCGGTATGAACGTGAACGGCTCGGGAATAACGCTCGAATAGCTCTCACGCGAGCCGGCTATCCAGTTCAGCGCGTCGATCAGCACCTCCGCGTCGAGCATTCGGACCGGATAACAGGCGAACATCGCCTCGGCCTTGGCGGCATCGCCGCGGGGGATCGGCGACTGCTGATAGGTGGCGGAATTGAGAATCAGCCGGAAGATATGGCGGAGGTCATACTTGGACTTCACCAGTTCCTTCTCGAGGAAGGCCAGGACCTGCGGATGGACGGGCGGGTTGTCCGGCCGTATGTCGTCCGGTTCGTGTATGATCCCGCGGCCGAGCAGCCACGCCCATACGCGATTCACAATGTTGCGGGTGAACCACTTGTTCTTCGGCGTGATAAGCCAGTCGGCGAAGACCGCGCGGGGGTCCTTGCCGGGGTCGATGCGCACCTTCCTGCCGTCGGGGAAGACGGCGTCGAGCGGGCCGGCCGGCGCCGGGTCCAGATGAACGATCTGCTCCTTCCACTCGGCGGTCCCCTTGCAGGCAACCCGGGAAAAGAAGGCCTCCATGCCGGCGCGGCGATTCTTGGGCCACTTGTCCACCCGGACACCCATGAAGGTCAGGCCTACGGCGGCGGTGATGGCGGGAGTCTTCTTGCCCTGGATCGCGCGGTAGAAGTTGACCTGCGGGACGCGGAAGTTGCTGCCGCTGGAGGTCAACAGCTCGCGCGCGAACCGGTCGTACGGCATGTTGTCGCGGACCGCGTCGTGGATCCAGCGGGAATACGCCTGCACCCCGTTCGGCCAAAGGTTGATCGGAAACTCCGCCTTCACCCGAAGAAGGTCGCCCCATCTCTGCGACCAGTAGTCGGCGAACTCATCCCGTTTCATGAGCTCGTCGATCAGCTTGCTGCGCTTGCCCGGACGCCGGTCCAGCAGGAACTCGCGAATTCTCTTCGGCTCCGGCAGCGTGCCGATCACATCCAGGTGAACCCGCCGGACAAAGACCGCGTCCGAGCACATGTTTGCCGGCTTGATCTTCTTTTCCCGCAACGTCTTCAGCACCAGCTTGTCGATCTGGTTGGCCGGCGTGAACCTGCCTGCCTCAAACTGGTGATTGGCGGCGGGTTTGACCCAGCGCTTGGGCGCGGGTTTGGCCTGGCGTTTCGGCACGGATTTGACCTGGCGTTTCGGCACGGGTTTGGCCCGTGGCTTGGCCGCCGGTGCGGCGCCGATTTTCCCCGTCCCCGCCGCAAAGACAGCCGCGACAAGCAGGGCTTTCATCACAGGGCCAATAAATGTCCGCAAGCGATGAGTCATGATTCCACTCCACTTTCCCTCGTGATGGATTGTCTTATTTCGCACAGTAATATAAACGTTTATACCATGCGGTTCATTGCAGGTCAATTGCGCCGCGGGAGGGCGCAGGGGCACCGGCCTTCAGCCTTCAGCGGCTCCGCGCGGGCGGCCGCACGTCGTGAATGTCGCCTCGCCCTGGTTCAATGCAGCAGGACGAGCCGGACCTCCTTGTAAGTGACCTTGGAGCCGCCGCCGAAGAACAGGTGGAAGTTCTTCTCGTTGAGGAACGGCGCGAAGGCCTTGATGTCGGGGATCTCCTTTGAGAAGTCATCCGCCGTCGCGCCGTCGTTGTCCACGTCGATGGAGAACGTGACGGTCGGGCCCTTCTTGTGGATTCTGGCCCGGTGCGTGCCCGCCCTGGGTATGTGGCCCATCCCCTTGCCACCGAACGGCCCTGACTTGGTCAGGCTGACAGCCCCCTTGTATTTCTTGCCGGGCGAGTGAATCCGGAGATTGACCGATCCGCCCGGCTCGCCATACGCACGCCCGGTACTGGCCTCGCCCAGGCCGAAGAACGCGATGCCGTGGCCTTCCGCGCCCTCGAAAACCACATCGAAGATGAAGTCCTTGTCCAGGAACTCGCCGCTCTTGGTGCGGATGCAACCGCGGCCCTTGCTCTGAACGCCGCCCTTCACGACGGTGTAGGTGCCGCTGCGCCGCTCCAGGTACGGCGGCCAGCGCATTCCCATGCCAAGCCGGTAGGACGTGCCGGCCGCCGCAGCCAGACCGAGCTTCTCGAGCTCGGCCTGCATCGCCTCGGCCCGTGCGAGGCTGCCGGCCTTGGTGCACTCCCGTATGGCCGTGTTGTAAGCGTTGGCCAGCCGTGAGTTCGCGACGCGGACCCTCGCCTCGAAAGACATCCTGTCCCTCGCCAGCTTGAGGTCGGTCTTGCCGGGCGGGAACTTGCCCTTGGCCTCGACGGCGTCTTTGACCTTCTGGAACTTCGTGACCTCTTCGAGGTTGCCCGCGCCCGTCGCGGCCTTGATCTGCCGATCGATTGCCTTCAGGAGCGCCTCCTTGGCCGTGGCCAGGGCCTTGGCGTGATCCGTTTTGGCCTTTTCGAGCTTGGCGACGATCGCCGCCACGCCTGCTTTGGGCTTCTTGCGCCCGGGTCTGAGTTCCTGCTGCACCCACATCGTCGAGGATATCGCCATGCGCTGGGCCGGGCCTTCGCCGTCGGCGGGCATCTGGATCTCCACGGCCATGTTGACGGCAAGCCCTTGGCGCAGCCTCGGAAGCTTGAGATCAACCGGGAAGTCGCCAATCACGCGAGTGGTTACCTTCGCGCTGAGGACCTTTGCTCCCTCGGGCAGAGGAGGGCTGAAGTTGGCGGCAGTGACCAGCCCTTCGATGTGCAGACAGGACACGCCATCCACCTTGCGCAGTTCGGTGATCTCAACTGTACCGTTGACGTCGCCTTCCTTGATGGTCAGCCCCTCTCCTTTCAGGGACTTGACGATCGCCGCCTTGTTGACCGCCCATTTGTCGCCGACCTTCTTCCGTGCGGATGTCCCGAACACGTCGTCGTCGCCCACGTCCCCCTGCGACTTCGTGTGGGTTCTAATTAGGATGCCGAACAGACGCTCGATGTCCTTTGGCAGTTTGCCATCCTTCAGTTCATAAGCAGTTTTGTCGCCTGCGGTCGCCGCAATCACGACGCTGCCGGCTGCCGGCGGCTCAACCGCCTTGCCGTCAACGCTCCCGGAAAACTTGCGGATGGTCAGGCGCACCCGCGTCTTCCGGCCCTTCTTGTCGACGGCCAGAATCTCCAGCTCACCCTCCACATGCGCTTTCAGGGTTGAGGTCTTCTCCTGGAGAACCTTGTCGCCCTCGGAGACCCGTTGGGTTTCGGTCTCGCCGCTCTTGGCCACGAATTGCAGCACGTCGCCCGCCTTGAAGGGGCGCTCAAGACGAACCTGGTAATCTTCCGCGTGGCCGGCCGCCGCGAAAAGCAGGCACGCGGCTGCGGTTACGCCGATCGCTCTGGCTGTCGTTGTCATGTTCTTGTCCTTTCGTAGCAGGTCGGCCGACACGGGCCGTCACTCAGGATCGCACCAAGATAATGGCGCCCTCGGCCGAAAGCAACCCAACGATGGGCCGTGCCCGCCTCGATACATATATAAGAAAACCGCATCGGGGGTTACACACAATCCACAACACGGGAACGAGTCGCAGGGCGTGCCATTGGGCTATTCCTCTGGCGGTGAGGCCTTGCGAAGGTCGGCTAGAAACTTGGCGTCGATCTTGCCGCCCAGCCGCCGGCAGGCCTTCACGTCGGCCCAGGCCTTCTCGTAGTCGCGGCGGAAGTAGTGTGCTCGCGCCCGATGGTAGTGGGCATCGGCGTCGTCGCTGTTCAGCTCGATGGCCTTGGTGTAGTCCTTGATCGCGAGGTCGTACTCGCGGCGGAAGTAGTGTGCTCGCGCCCGATGGTAGTGGGCATCGTCGTCGTCGCTGTTCAGCTCGATGGCCTTGGTGTAGTCCTTGATCGCGAGGTCGTACTCACGTCTTCTGCTGTGGACCGCACCTCGGGTGTAATAGGCGTCGTTGAGTTCGCCGTCCAGTTCGATTGCCTTGGTGCAATCGTCGATGGCCGCGTCGTACCGGCGCTCTCCCACGTGAATGATGGCCCGGTTGCAGTAGGCGTCGGCCAGCTTGGGATCGATCTCAATGGCCTTGTTGTAGTCCTTAAGGGCCGCGTCGTGGTCGCCCTTCATCGCGCGCGAGAAGCCCCGGCTGTTGTAAGCCGTGGCCAACTTGGGGTTCAGCTCGATGGCCTTGTTGTGATCCTTGATGGCTGCGTCGTGTTCGCCCTTGTCGGCGTACAGCGCACCCCGGCAGTTGTAGGCGTCGGCGTCGGCGGGCCTGAGTTCAATGCCCTTGTTGTAATCCTTGATGGCTTCGTCGTATTTCTCCATATCGGCGTAGGCCCGGCCGCGGACGAAATATACGTCGGGATCTTCGGGCCGCAGTTCGATGGTCCTGGTGCAGTCCTTGACGGCCGCCTCATACTGGCCCGTCTCGTAACGCGCAACTGCTCGCCCCCAATAGGCGTCGGCGTAGCCGGGATCGGCTGCGATGGCCTTGTTGAAATACCGGATGGCGTCCTTGTACTCGTCGTCGACGAGATGCATGAGGCCGACGTTGCAGCAGGCCTTGGCCTTGGCTCTGTTGGGCTTCCCGGGCTTCGTGGGCGAATCACATCCCCACAGGCAGCCCGCCAGCAAAGCGGCTGCACAACTCATGGCGGCAAGCTTGACCCACAGGATTCTCGCTCTCATCGTACCTTCTCCAGGTCAGCCCGCTCCTTGGCGGGCGCCGATCGTGCTTATCCACTCCTGCCTGCCCCACGTCACAAACCGATACTTCTTACCTTCCTTCGCCGAGACCGCGATACCGTTGGGCACCATTGGGATCAGGCCCAGCAACCTCGTCCAGCATTTTCGCACGCCCGTCACGCTCGACAGCGGAATGATCGTAGCACCCGTCTGGATGTTGAACGCGTGCGATTCAAAGACCAGACGCTGATTGGTAAGGTAGAGCTTTCCCCCGACCGCTTCGATCCCTCTTTGCATATTGGCCAGCCCTTCCTTGATGATTGTCTCATCGGGCAGGAGTTGAGTTTTCATGTTCGCTCTCCCAACATACGCGCCGCCTGCGTCAGTGTCGCTCACCTGCCCGCTTTCTTCCGTTGCGGGTTGGCCGACATGAGCCGTCACTCAAGATCACGCCAAGGTAACTGCGCCCTCGGCCCAAAGCAACCCAACCATGGGCCGTGCCCGCCTCAATGGGTACATAAGAAAACCGCATCGGGGGTTACACAGAATCCACAACACGGCAGCGAGTCGCAGAGTGTGCCATCGGGCTATTCCTCTCGCGGCGAGGCCTTGCGAAGATCGGCTAGTAACTGTTCGCGGCGGCGCGGATCTCGTCGGGTGCCGCCGTGCCGGTCGTCTGCAGCTTGCGTACAGTGACGGAGGCGGCGATATTGGCCAGCTTGGCCGCTACGATGGGCCGACCGCCGACGGCGAGCACGCCAGCCAGGGCTGAGGCGACCGTATCGCCGGCGCCGACCGGGTCGGTTGGACCGGACACGGCAATGCCCGGCTCGGACCGCACGGACTCGCCGTCGGCGACGACTATCCCGTCGGCGCCGCGCGTCAGGAAAACGGTTTGTCCGGCCCGTTCCCGCAACCGGCGGGCCAGCATGACGGCGCGATCTTCCCCCACGGTCTCTTCTGTGGCCACCGGCTCGCCCAGCACGGCGGCGGCCTCGCGGGCGTTGATCTTCAGCATCGCGCGCTCGTACAGCCCCGCGCGATGGCGGGAGTCGGCCAGGAACGCACAGCCGGGCCGCGCGGCAATCACTGCGTTGATGCGTTCGATCATCCCCCGCGACGACACGCCGGCGGGCACCTGCTGGTTCAGCACCACCACGTCAGACTTCTCGGCCGCACGGTCCAGTTCGTGCGTCAGCGCGCTGATCGATTCGCTGGAGATCGTGTTGAATGCCCCGTAGTCGATGCGATTGAGCTCCGAACCCTTGACGTACGGCTTGGCGTAGACCATGGTCTGCCAGGTGTCCGGGCCGAAGAGCATGCCGGCGACGTCCACGTTCATCGCCTCCAGCAGTCGCAGCATCTCCCGGCCGAACAGGTCATCGCCCACAAGGGCGACACATCGCACGGACCCGACGCCCAGATCCACCAGGTTCGCAACGACGTTGCCCGCCCCGCCGAGACCGTACCGCTGGCGCCGAACTCGCCGAACCGGTAACCCCGTCTCAATCGAAAGCTCGCGCTGGTCGGGGTCGATGGTCCAGTACGCGTCGAGGCAGAAGTCGCCGAACACCGTCACCCGCGCATCGGGCAATCGCCCCAGCACGTCTTCCAGCGAATCTTCCGACAGTCGCAGATCGCTGCTCACCAGTGTTCTCTCCGTCTAACTCAACAGTTCGCCCACTGTGTTGCGCCGCCGTGGTTTGTGAATCATACCCGTCCGGCTCGATATCTGAACAGCCGGATTCTGATCGGTCTTCTTTTCCGGCTGCCGACTACAGGTTACCGGCTGCCAACGGTCCGCGGCGCGGAGGCCGCATCGCGTCGGGCCTGGGTCATGTACAGGTGCTTGGCCACGGCGTAGTACGAGAGCATTTGCAGTTGCAGGCGGTTCACCACGGCGGGGTCGGCCTTGGCCGGAGCGACGGGGTCCATGCGGTACTTGTCGGTCCGGAACAGCACCGGCAGGGGGAACTGCTCGTTGTGCGGCAGCGGCGGCAGCACCAGGGCGATGTCTTTACGGACGAAAGCGGGCACGCCCTTGCATTGCATGGCGGCAAAACCGTCGCCTTCGTCGACGGCCAGGATGTTGCGCCCCATGAAGCAGTGCTCGTAGGTGCCGCCCAGCATCGCAAGCAGCGTCGGGGCGACGTCCACTTGGCTGCACACCGTGGGGATTCGCTGCGGATCGATGATGCCTGGAGCGTAGAACACGCATGGCACGCGGAATCCGGGCACGTCGACCGGAGTGATCTGATTGAGCCCGTGCCCGTGATCGGCCACCAGGATGAAGATGGTCCGGTCGAACCACATGGAGCTCCGCGCTCGCCGGAAGAATTGGCCCATGGCCCAGTCGGCGTAGCGGTAGGCACTGAGGCGCCTGGCTTCGACCTGGTCGCCGGGCACCTGCTCGATACGCCCCGAGGGGATAACGTAGGGCTGGTGGTTGGACATCGTCAGGACCACTGCGAAGAACTTCCTGCTACTCAGGGCGTCCAGCTCGTCGGCGACCCTGTCGAACAGCAGCTCGTCGGGCAGGTCCTGGCCGAATGCCAGCATCTCGGCCGACAGGTCGGCGTCGTTGAAGCTCGACCGTTCGATGAAGTGGTCGATGCCGCCCGGGCCCTTGAAGAAGGGCAACATGTTGTCGAACCCGCCCTCGCCGGCGTAGAAGAAGAAGGTCTCGTAGCCGCGCCGCCGCATCTGGGCCGGCAGCGTGTCGAACTTGCCCCTCGCGCGCTTCTTCTTTATCAGCGGGATGCGGTCGAGGCGGTCCGGGTGCCCGCACAGCACGCCCACCAGGCCGTTGTTGGTCCGCGTGCCGACTGCATACATCGACTCGAAGAACATCCCCTCTTCGCACAGGGCGTCGAGGTGAGGCGTGTGGCTCGGGCTGAAGCCCAGCGCCCCGACCGGCTCACACGACATGCCTTCCATGATGATGAGCACCACGTTGTAGTCGGCGCGCGAGCGGCCGGTGTCGCTGCGCCGCCAGAGCGGGCTGCCCTTGCCCTTGACCGGCACGTCGCCCGGCTGATGAAGCAGGCCCCTGGTGGTGGCCAGGGCGTCGGCGATCTGGGGAAACGGATAATCACCGCGCTCCATCCGCCCCGTCCAGGCCTCGACAACCTCGGCGCGCATCGCCTTGAACACCGTGAAGAAGTCGTTCATGCTGAGCTGCGTAACCAGATTGTTCGTGGTGATGTAGGCAGCGCCCTTCCGCAGGGGCCGCCGGCCGAGCCCGCCGCGGCACGCCGGCACGCACAAGGCAATCAGCACCACACCCTGAACCCACCTGCGCCAGCCGGGGTAGGCTCTCAGGCCGCCCCGCCAGAAATACCGCTTCACCATGCGGTACGACGTGTAGACAATCGCCGCCAGAAACGGCCCCATAAGCCAGATGGGATAGTGCTTGCTGATTGTGTTCAGTGTGATGGAGAGGTTGGACAGGTAGTGGATCTGCCAGTCGAGCCGCCCTCCGCGGTATAGAAAGAAGCCGGCCCCAGCCGACTCGCCCACGACCTGGAACGTGATGACAATCGTCCCGTAGATGGTCAGAAGCTTGCGGAACCACGGCCTCTCGAAGAGCTTTCGCGGCGCCACCGACAGCACGACCACCAGGGGCAGCAGCACGTAGCCCAGGACCATCATGTCGTACCGGAGGCCCAGAAGGAAGCAAAGGCCGAGCTTCCGGAATCCCATGTCCCGAATCATGCT